>Ga0123354_10018805_pt1 | contig 10847 bp, 4 predicted proteins | sample TergutLab28metaG_2_FD_97872 | JGI IMG/M metagenome (GOLD analysis project Ga0123354, IMG submission 97872) | Labiotermes labralis P4 segment gut microbial communities from Petit-Saut dam, French Guiana - Lab288 P4 | ecosystem: Host-associated > Arthropoda: Insects > Digestive system > Gut ... | reverse complement strand
ATTTCACGGAACCCGAAGGTTCATTACCGCACTCACAAGCTTCCGCCACCTGTCTCTATCCTGGGCCAGCCCAATCCAGTCCATATACCCACATCCCACCTCCTGGAGATCCATCCTAATATTTTCCACCCATCTACGCCTAGGTCTCCCCAGTAGTCTCTTTCCCTCCGGTTTCCCCACCAAGACCCTATACACCCCCCTCTCCTCACCCATACGCGCCACACGCCCAGCCTATCTCATTCTTCTCGATTTTATCACCCACACAATATTGGGTGAGGAGTACAAATCATTTAGCTCCTCGTTATGCAGTCTCCACCATTCCTCCGTTACCTCGTCCCTCCTAGGTCCAAATATTCTTCTCTACACCATGTTCTCAAACACCCTCAGCTTCCTTTCCTCCCCCATTGTCAACGACTAAGTTTCACACTCATACGAAACAACAGGCAAAATTATAGTTCTATATATATTGATCTTGAAATTTTTGGATAGTAACCTGGAAGACAAAAGATTCTGCCGTACACCTTAAAATAAAGCAAAAAAAAAATAAAATTTTTGCCCGTGTTTTACTACGCGTGTTTAATAATCTCCTTATTTTAATTAAGGGCTTATTAGTACGTGGATCTGCAACAGGTATTTACAAAATCAGGGAACCCCTCAAGATTTACAGATTTTAATCAAATCTTTGAGTCAGCTGTCGTTGACACTACAAATTGCCAATTCTGCGCTTGCGCTTCGGGTGCTGTAAGCGTGGTGATGGAACTGCAAACTTGAGTTTCCTGCTAAGCAAGAGTTGCGATACTACACGCTGGAGAATCTGTGCTCCTTCCGTACCTGTGTTTGTGTTGTTTATTTTGATTTGCCAAATATTCAGCTCACATGCAATGATAGGACAAACTGAGTACGGAGACATTGTGTAGAATCGTATATCCAAATTCAACCGAAAGTCGCCAAATTTGAACTCTTTTGCATTCAAATTTTTTCGTGATTTCCAACATTCAATCATTTCGTAATCTGTACTACGACAGGTCCATAGCCTCTTCCGCAGCGACTTCTCCCCAGAGTGCGGTCTAGTACTTCATCTCTCTATTTCCATCATCTTCTGATTTCCGTAAGGTCATTCGATAGTTGCTTACGTCCAAATTAATTTTTCAGAAAATATATGTTTTTTAATTTTAAAAGTTTAAAATCAGCTCTTAGATAACATGGTCTAAAAGAAACCAACATAAAACACTGTAAAATAATCTATCTGAATTCGACTTTGGATCTAGTACAACGGAAAATGCTATCGAATTTACCTTTACATCTTATCAGTAATATTTCAGATGCATGTAATGGAAAATATATCTCTCATTCTCGCCTTTGTAGTTTTCGTGCTGATTAATGTTTTTTAGTTGAATGGCACAATTACCAAACATATATTATTAAAAGAGCCCAACTAAATGCACTTATAGAAATTTCTTTACAGTATCATTACATATTATTATATTCTCCTAAAGTTTTCAGTAAAATTAGGACCATGATCAGGGAGAAACAATTACAAGAGATGTATAAATTTTCTCATAAAATGCAGCTTTTGCCTACATAAAAATTATACAACTAAAATGCAAATTATATGAAAGGTGTGTTAGACTGGGATAAACAACTGACTATTTTCTCTCTCTTTCATGATACGAGGCCTGTGACATTTCTCTTATAAGCAAGTGGTGACCAGTAAATAAACGGTTCATTTTCTGTATAGTGTCTGCAGTCTTCTCACTTCCATCTACAGTACTGTATGATATAAAGTTTTCAATATAACTTCGTGACAGAAGAGAGCTGCAACCACAACTGTCTGCCGACATTTCGAATATTCTTCATAGGGGGAGAGCACAAATTTTTCCAAACACGTAGGCGCCACCGTAAAATTCTAGGCGTCACGAATGTGACATGAATCTAGTTCATAACAAGGACTCACATGTATTGGGCACCACAGAACAAAATTTTGTACCCGGACGACCTGGCGCCCGATATTTGTGTAACTCGGCAAGAAAGAACGAACGGACTTTATCTCGAAAATTACTAAACTTCATATATAAAGAAAGAATGTAATAAGAACTTCGCTATCTGCGATAGTAGTCTTTCAGTATTTGCCTTTTCTCCTCAGAACAAGCAATGCTGAAACTGCTGGTAAATTTAAAAATACGGGAATGTTTCAGGCCTATAACATGTGGAATTTGATTTTGGTATGGTGGGCCCTTATTCCATGTAGTCTAGTAGAAATGTGCCGAAATTTTGGAAGAATATCAGTAAATATTCAAAGTACTGTACTGCATAAAACCCCAGAAGATAGTATTTTTTAATGTGACAAATATCACATAGAACTTGGTTGAGTTTTATTTTTTGTTACGACGTAATGCAGTGCAATTTGGCGCAATTCTGAAGAACTTCTTAATGTTACACCCTAGAAGAAAGTCCAGAGATCAACAGATTTGTCCGCAACTCTAGAGACCGCCTCACTTTCTTAGGAACCAGAATTGTGACGTCAAGCAAGTTCCGCAAACAGAACTCACAAATATCGCACACAGTCGTACAAAATTCAGTCTCTTGGGGTTTGTTAACCTTTTTGGGCAACGTTAATATTAGCAACTGTGGAAAAATCAGGACTTAATCCTGTAACGTATATTACTGAAGAGCTGTAAATTTCCGAATTTTTCGGTTATGTGGATGTTAGAACATCTTATATTCTTTCAGTCACTAAGCTACAAGAGTAACTGCATTGAAAAAAAAAACCGTGTCAAAGGTTCAATTAGTGGTCTGTCCATCTTCTTTCGTATTTCGGTTGGGTGCCCTTGATATCTCCTATTCTTCTACTTATATGTGTACTGCATCTTCAGGGCTAGACTTTCAGGTGTGCTTTCGAAATATTTTAGTTACTTCTTGTGATTACTCCTTGTTATTTTTATCCTTATCTCTTCACGCTTTTTTTCCACTATTATCTCTCTTCTGTTTATGATCAACTAATTACTGTGTACTAACACAACTGATTAACACATATCTGCCATTCTCAGTCTCCCCAATTCTGTTATCAATTTCTTCAATTATGTGGATATTAAAGGTAACATGATTATTTCACTACTAGACGTTAGCATCTTATTATTTAGCATAAATAAACGGCATGATGAACAATATGGCACGCAGGTTTTTCACATGCTGATTCCCAATATATTACTTTGATATCTCCAAAATAATTAAGGTATTATACAGAAATATGAAGCCTGAAATTCATGTAAGGTTTAAAAGTAAATTTCCTGTGCATGGACACAACACAGATTCTCCTCTACGACTAATTATTAAATATTTTTAAAAAATATTCGTGTTATTTTGATTCGCGAACCTGGGAAGGTTATATGGTCAAAACACAGAGGAACTTTATTTTAAAACTCTCGGTACATAAAGCACCTTGCGTGTTTCAAACAGTGAGTATGGACGAATAGTTTATATCCGGCTGTATTCTTAAATTGAATAATTTTCCAATGTATTTATTCGGTATTGCTTTGTATGGAAAACGACGCCCTCTTGTTTAAAGATCTACGATATATGGAAGAAAGTTTCAGTGTACAGAAATACGTAGAAAGACCGGTTTCAGTTGTGAAATAACTCGCGCCTTGCGTGGACCTGGTTTAGTTGGCCATAAATTGTACACAAGTCACTCTGGTCTTTTTATTGAGAATTGCGTAGCACCGTCTAGTTCTACAATGCCTTGTTTTCATTAAAATCAAGGTCCAAACAGTCGTACTTCCGTTTGTAGGTAGAACTCTGATTCCAATGTAAAGCACAACCACATTTTTTAACATAGCTACGACAAATAGTCTGAAGGAAGGTGTAGGATTCGAAAACTTGTGGTTTTTGTAATCTGAGACCAACGAACTCATTTCAGATTTTCAGTCAAGACTACGAGCATCCTACAGCACGAATCCTTCAGAGTCGAATATGAGTAAACCTTACCCTGTTAACGTGTAGATTATGGTGAGCTCCTAATAAGGCCAGCAGATGGCAGATGGGATTTAACTAGGCTTTTAAAGGGTTAAAGTATTTTGTTTTATTGAACATAAACAGCTTCTAAAATAGTTATCTATTTTAATAATAGTTTATATGAAACTTGGACAGAATAAGCAGGAACTGCTCCACGTCTATTTAGTTTAAAATATTCGTTTCTTTCTTCCCCCTTCTGTGTGTTGAACACAGGGTGTATATTTGTTCCTATATACGTCATGACGGCATATTTTGGACTGGAGGTATAGCTCCAGTCTTTCTTGACCTCAGAGTGTTGAATGATAACATTTCGGTATAAAGCACAGACACTTCTTACCTTGCAAATTGTCTAAACGTTTAAATCTCCAAGCGTTGAATTATTTAATTATTAATACAGTTTACACCACGAGGTTAACGCATGTTGAACCCACTGCGGATGGTTGGCGATGGAATGTTCCTGCTACGTTATCTATATCTCTTAGTTTTGTCGACTTCGTATCACTAGCTAAGGAACGACTTTTGTCTTAACACTTGGATGAAATGCACAGGATAATTGCCACAATCTTTGTCCATTTCGACTGCGCAGGCAGTAATGGCAGTGCAAACAATGGTTCTTATAGCGATATTCAAGTTTTCCAGCCGTGTTGTTGAATATTCAGTTCTTCTGAGTTGTTACGCCGTGTCGACTGGTGAATAGTTTCCGACGTATCCAAAGATAATCTTCACGTTTCAACAGCCCATACAAAACTGGCATATTGTTCCCGAAGTTTCGAAAGTAGTTTTGGATTTATCTGTAGAGTGAAACGGTCAAGAAGTGACTTGTTTTGGACTGGGTAAACCTGAAGATAAAAACTCTAGGCCTTTCGAAACAACGATAAATATTTGCTAGTATACACGGCGTAACGAACCGGAAGATCTGAATGTTCATTCATTCCCCGTTGCACACTTATTAATGACACTGCAAACAATGTTGCACTTTTACACATTTACTGATGACACTGCAAACAATGATTCCGGTTTACACAGTTTCTGATGACACTACAAATAATAATTCCCGTTTACACACACGCATCAGCCTCACTGTAAGTCCGAGCAGTGTGAAGTCCGTTTCATTCTTACCAGGCACAGGACCTTTACTTGTAGAATAAAAGACTTTTCCACCCACAGTGCAGAGAAGTAGAAAGAAAGAGATAGAAGTTATTACTGCTATAAAACCCGAGACAAAGCTTCGCTATCTCCTTCTTCCACTAGAGCCCATAAAACTTTTCATTTCAGGCTCCCTCTCCTGGTATATGACCCTCACATCAGCCCCGAAGTATAACAGACTCAATTCCCCACCACACCGAATTCTTTGCTTCTTTTCTCCTTCTTTTTTTTGAGGATTTCAAAATTGCTTTTACCTACAGTGTTCAGTTTAAAATTTATATCCTCTGGCATCCTTACAGAAAACTGCAAAGCCTTTAAGAGTCGTAAGAAAGATGAAATGTTATAGGGTATAATGTTCCTATATATTCGAGTAAAAAAAGGAAAGAGACTGAACGGCTACAGTGAAGTCTGAAGGTTATTCTGTGGGCCCAAGTTTGGAATGTGGTGAAAGAAACTGATACACAAGTTGCGTTATTTCTTTGTTGGTTGTACCTGTTTTGCGTTGACATTACCGTTCTTGTTGTAGGGAATAGGCCACTCCCTTGGCATTTTCCTGGAGAAACTAGAAATATAAATCTTCACTCACGTTAGCCAGTTCCGAGTGTAAATTTTTGGCCGAGACCTTCAAAATACAAAACAGCATGGTTATTGACTGGGTTGCGATGTTAGGTCGTGTCAGCCTATTGCTTTCAAAATGTAAAGTTGTGCTTAGTCAAATATTATAGCATATGCTCGTATGAAAAAATAGTATACAGCTCCACGTTATTACACTCGGTGTCGAATGGAGGTGTGAGATTTGTTTAGACGGCAGAAGGAGAGCTTCAAGCTTGGGGGGTCTTACCATCGAGGAAATTGATGTTACTTACTTACTGGAAAGGATTAGGGATGTACTTCCCACAGTAGGAACTTTATCGAAGAGACGAGGCTAAGGCTCCTGGCGGAGAATTTACTATAATCACTTCACTTCTTATGAAATTTGACTTTTCCTGGGAAATAAAACAGCCAACCACAGTAGCGGGCTGGGAACAGCCTTCTTCCAAAACCTTCAGGTGTCGGTTGGCAGTAGTGCGAAACTTTCTGTCCCAAGAAGTCAGAGCAATGCCATGTTGTTACATTTTTCAATTCAACCCCCCCCCCACCCCCAAAAAAAATCATAAGCAATTGGACTAGAGTGTACATTCGACAACCCTTGTGGGTTTGACTGTGTACCACGTGACCCGACCGGAACTTACCGAACAACAGACGACTACAGATGTTCCACCCCACACTGTCTACTCTGTTACATGGCGTTATTCGCATTGATTTTGATCCACGCTACACTGACAAAAAAAGGTGTGAAAATGTAGAGCTTTTCGCAGCCTTCAGTATTGATAGAAATGGAAGTCCACATGTAATCAGCCGTTCTATTGAGATACCGGTGTTGTACCGTGAGGCCAAACTACAAACAGGTCTTGCCTTCGCGGTCTAGTGTGACTATTAATTTCATCTTATTAATGGCTGAAGACAATTTTAGACTAGGAATGGAATGATTTCTCTTAAAATTACTCCACTTCACAACACGTAACTGCATAAGCCAGACTGATACAATAGTCATTGTAGTGATTAGACGACATGCTCGATCATCTGGATTTCGATCACGGTAAGGGCAAGGTATAGTTCGCGTGCGGACTAAGGCCACGGAGTTTGTTTTTTTAAGGGCAAGGTATTTTTTCATGCTCCGAAACGTCCAGAATGTCTCTGAGGCCCACCAAGCTTCCAGTTCTTTCCAGAGCGTAAAGTTGCCTCGGAGTGAATTTGACCACAAGCTTCTATATCTGAGGTTAAGGAAGAATATAGTTCTAATTCCACATTACCTATAATACTTAAAGCCGTAAGCAGGAGAAATCTTTAACTTAAAAATAAAGAAAACTGCAATAAATTATATACAATTATCGCAAACATTACTTGACAAACCCAATTATGCATAGAAACAATTTTGAAGTTCTGCTCTTTCCTTATTTCATACCTTCTGATCTTTAGTTGTCTGATTCTTGAATTGTCCCGACATTACCCCTTCTCAATAAACCATCTCTCAGTTACGAATATTCAATACCTTACCTACTACATACCTTACCTTGGTCGTATAATACATGCATTATTTACTACAAAATATTGCCTGATTTCTGGCAAACTAACAATCGGGATGACTTTTCTAAAGGGTCCATAACTCTGCTACAGATATAGTTTAAAATGTAACTGTATTGATGCTTCAGAAAGAAGCCCTATGATTGGTGGGGATGATGGCGCTAGTCCTATTTGTACACAATTCCGAATCGTGATATTATCTTGCAGCGCCTTAGTAACTCGTGATTGTCAGACCAAAATTGCTGCCCCTTTGCTGTTAATATTTCTCTGAATAATGTTCTGATATTTCTCAGCATTTGCCATCTTTAGGGGCCAATATTTGACAGGATAGGCCTTTTGGACCTTGTACTACATTTCCTTGTGTGGAAATTCTGTATTTTCTGTGTTAAAGAAAATTTGTAGCAGCTCGTAAAATTAAATAAAGTCGACTAACCTGCATAAAAATTCCGATTCCTTTACAACACTTTGAGTTCCACCTTAATTTATTTTTGTTTTCTTTTACGGTTTTGTAATTTCCATACACTCAAAAATATATTTTCAGGTAAAATAATTTCTCTGTATCGTTTGCAAAGCCAGATACCTCTAAAATTAGGGATACAAGAATTTCCACAAACCTAGGAGCCACCTTACAACTCTAGGCGCCAAAAGGGTGAGAAGAAGCAATGTGTGCCGACGTGATAACATAGAATAGAGGCTAAATAATGTCTTCGAACAAACACTGTCACCCTCTAATATGAACACCCTGTTCTCTTCTTTCCTGATCTTAAACATCTCCCAATACAAACACTTATTTATGTTACGTAACAGGATTCGAACATCGATCCATGGTCGTTCTGTGTGCAGTGTCGTGACGAGGCACTTGTTGCCACTTGTTCACATTATTACGTCTGCAAAGTGTCTAGCGTGCAGCGCCATTTGTTTCGCGGTGGGTTGAGAGAACTGTAATTGTGATGTAATGATGTGGCTCTTCCATCCGTCTAGAGACCTAGGATACCATCAGTCACAGGAGCAACCTGCTAGACAATACAGTACGTCATGGCAAAGTAGAAACTGAGTCCACTGGCCTTTAATGTTCCGTTCCAGTAGGCTAGTTACATAGTAAACAATGTTTTGCTTGTCTGCTTCTTTCTTTCTTTCTTCCTTTCTTTCTTTCTTTCTTTCTTTCTTTCTTTCTTTCAGGTGTTGTTTATTGTGCCTGTGTGATAACATTAAAAACTCTGTATGAATTATTTTTTTTTATTTATGTTCATTTTATGTAATAACACTGCAAATGGGTTAAGTCATTAAGAGTCGCGATAAATAATAATAATAATTTATATATAATAATTATAATATATTAATTTATTATAATGTGTTAATATCATAGTTTAAATTAATATATAATATAGTATATTATTATTATTATTATTGTTGTTGTTATTACTCCTACTTTACCTTTGGGGAGCAGGGTATCTTACTGTACATAGCAACTCCCTACTGGCCGGAGTGTTCGCAGTTTGAACTCAGTGGAGGCAAGAGATTTTCTCTTCTTCACACACATTCTGACCGGCTCTGGGACCCACCAAGCTTCCTGTACAATGGGTACCATGGATAAATAGCAGTCGAGGCGCGGCGTTGAACATCCGCTTCCACTGGCGCCGGGGTTAAATATGAGTAAAGCTATCTCTGCCCTTCTTCTCCCGTCATTGTATGGCATAAAAAGAGGAGATCTTTACCTTTACTTTCACTTTAACCGTCCATTTTATGTTGTGTGTTAGTTCTACATCATCGTAATCATGTGATTTTTATTAGGCTACTCTTTGTGTAAAGTTTATTCCATTTCATTCTCTAATTTGCAGCACATTATTGTTATTATTATTATTATTATTATTATTATTATTATTATAAATGAATTGAAGACATAACTCATTCCTTTTATCAGGTGTCTAAAACGAGCTACCTGCGGATCGCATTTGGATCGCCAATTTGCTGCATGAAGTCCTCTGGTCTGCAAGCCTTTATGAGCTGCAGCAGACGCGGAGAGTCTTCCTGCTGGAACAAATAGGGCAGCTATTGACACAATTTTGATGCCCACGGTGTTATTTCTGACTTCATTAGCTACGCGGCCTGCGTGTTGGGAGTTTAATTTAGTTTTTTTATGTTTTCATGTAAGGTTTTCTTTATGTAAAATTTACTTATTTAAAGTACCTAAATAAGTTTTTTTTTTAATTTTATTTAACACCTGTACCAGTAGTTCGGATCATGTATAACGACAGGGTATCTCATAATAACAAGAAATATAAGACAAGAATGGGTATTGGCTTATCTCCAGCACTGTCCAGGAATTGGCTTGAAGTGAATGACTAAAATTATTAATCAGCACAGATTTTCGAACCGGATCCTCTCACACACATTTCAGAATATGCATACTTTGGGCCAAATTCTTTATTTACTTAGAAATGTTTTAAACCGATATCTCTGTATTGTTTACGCGTTATATTTTCCAACAAGTTTCGCTGTTAATATTTGTAGTATTGTAAATATTTCCTTGTTTATTTCACAATTTTAAAACTTCCTTGCTCATCTTCTGCCACTGTGTTATGAAGATGCACAGAATTTTCCCTACATCAAATCCGTTATCTCGTGTACACCATACGAATGTCTCATGGTCAATGACATTCTCGATATTTTCCTCATCGGAAAATGTGTAGCAGTTTAAAGCTTAACGTGATCAGAAGAAAAGATCTGTAAAGCAGCGTGCTTTCTGTCAATGCCCCAAAACAGGTATGTTATTTTCATAACCGCAGTTCTTAGCAGTCATATTTCACTCTATTACTGTTACTCGTATTTGTATTTTGAGTTATTTTGTCCTTCTTCAAGGCTTGTCCATTTGTGCCATTCTGCTGTCTTCAAGTACTAAAATTAAGCATGTGAACCACATTCATTTATCTAATGTCCGGTTGTTAATGGTATACATGATGAAGTAAGCCGGTCCCAGTGGCCGCGCGGTCTGAGGCGTAGGTCTGCGACCACTCGCCTGCTGAGTTTGTGGATTCGAATCCCGCCGGGGACATGGATGTTTGTCTGTTGTCAGTGTTGTGTGTTGTCAGGTAGAGGTATCTGCGACGGGTTGATCACTCGTCCAGAAGAGTTCTACCGACTGTGGTGCGTCGTTATGTGTGATCTGGAAAGCTCGCGAATTAGGAGGCCCTGGCCCAATGGGGGCTGTTGCGCCAAATAAAATAAATAAATAAATAAATAAAATATTCAAGTAAACATTTCATTTTTAATTAATATATATTGGTGGCTCATTATTATTATTATTATTGCGAGCCGGGATAGCGTAGTTGGTATAGCGACTCGCTACGGGTTGAACGGTACAGGAATCGAGTCCCGGTGGGGGAGGAGGAGGGACGAGATTTTTTCCTACCTGTCTTGACTGGCCCTGGGCCCGGCCAGCTTCTTGTAAGATTGGTATCGGGTCTCTTTTCCGGGGGGGGGGGGGGGGGGAAAGCGCCCCGGGGGGGCCGTTGAACCCCCCCCTTCCTCTACCCCCCGGGGTAAAAAAGGAGGGGGTCTTTCCTTCT
>Ga0123354_10018804_pt1 | contig 10847 bp, 2 predicted proteins | sample TergutLab28metaG_2_FD_97872 | JGI IMG/M metagenome (GOLD analysis project Ga0123354, IMG submission 97872) | Labiotermes labralis P4 segment gut microbial communities from Petit-Saut dam, French Guiana - Lab288 P4 | ecosystem: Host-associated > Arthropoda: Insects > Digestive system > Gut ... | reverse complement strand
TGGAATATTTCAAACAATATATTCTGATTTCAACAGGTGTATTTTCCATGGTCAGTATCAGTTAAGACGAGCTTTATTTTAGAACTCCGTAACTTTAGTTTTCAACGTCACGTAGAAGGTCGCAAACAATTAAAACAGTATATTTAACCTTTTAAATCCTACTGGTTACGTGATGCACCAACAGTTTAACATTCAACAACTGTACGCTCTGCCCACACTGTATTTATGTGTTTTGCATTTATCTGAGAACAAACAGCGACTTGTGCCACTTAAACCATAAACTGATTGGTTTTTATAGCCGAGATGAAAAGTGTTTACTGCGCGGTACGGACTGAGTCTTTAAATAAAGCTGTCTGCGCTTCGTCTGTAAAGCGTTAATGAGTTCAATTCCATAGAAGTGTTTAGTCTAAACACCACCAAGTATAGCGGACACATGTTTGGACTTTTTGCACATGTAAAGTATGTTGAGGGCAAACAATCAGAGAACACATCTCGGATTTGCTGACATTTCGTGCAGTACCTGAAATTAATTGATAAAATTTTACTGACGCGCCGACTGATTTTTAACCTAACCTAACCCAAGTCACGCAGAATTAAATAAATATATTGATTAATGAAAGAGGGGTTCCAGTTAACTTCGACGATACTGATCAACAAGAAAAAGATACCCTGCGGACAAAAGTGTAGAGAAAGTCGGGCACATTTCAATCTTGCGAAGTAATTGACGATAAAATATGGAATAAATGTGAATACAGTGGAGACTTGTGCAACGTACACGGATAAACCCAAACAGCTTATCATTTATCACCTGTGTAAATAACGTTTCCCGTTGCAGTTGTTAGATTTGTGAAGCTTGAAATCCGTACTATAGATTTTATAGCCCATACTCTGTGCTATGTCCGATATTATGTCGACACGTACGATAATTCTCAAATATCACATGGAATTATGTAGCGTATATCTAAACTAACATCCTTAAATATAATTTATGTTCTGACGGTTTATCGACTTGTCATCTGATTATGTGTAATGCAGAATTCCATAAAGTTTACAACCTTAACAACACAATCATTTCAACAGTCTTCTTGTATTTCGATATACAAACTTCGTATGCACCGTGCCAAATTATGATTGTCGCCTGATTGCCTAAACAGGAAATACCTTTCTCTTGATTGTATTATTTCCCACTGCGGTACAGTTAACTGCATAAGAACTAAACCCTTCACACTCCATTGAAACCAGAGTTTAGTCTGAAGAAGATGAAAAAATATAAAACAAATATTCTTCAACACAGCGTTATATTGTTCAGGTCCTGTTAATTTTATGCGTGATTGTCTTTAGAACTTCGCCTCTGTTGCTGCGAGGTTTGAATGTTTGTTGTTGTATTAAGACAGGGAGGAATGTAAAGAGCTTCAATTAGTTTTTCTAAGCTTGCAAACTTTGTGTCAGGCACACATATGAACAACCGAAAACTTTGTATCCTTTAGTGTGAACAAAACTTGACAGAGAAACAATACAGATGAAAACAGAAATTCTGTGAAACTCAGTAAAGTTTGATAAACTCGTAATTTGTTTCCAACAGATATATATAAATATATATACATATATATATACACTTAGTGTTATCAGGTACATTGTAGAAACTATAAAAGAATCAGAACTGCAGAAGAAACATTCTGTCCTCATCCTCTCTTCCACTCTGCCTCTACATCCCACTCTTTCTTTTCTTCCAAGTTTCAAAAGGAAGTCCCTGATCCAGTTCATCTTGTTGACTCCATTGCTATTCGCAGGGAACAAAGAAAATTCCCTAGAAGATGTTTCTGAGTCCTTAGAAAATCTTATTTTCTGGAGGGAAGGAGCTACTGCGCAAGAATATGGCAGTTTCAAAAGTGCCAGAGGTGCCGTTTAGCAATAGAATTACCGACAATGAGTACCAATGCGCGGTACAAAAATCGGTCATATTGGTAAAGAATCCATACGCATATGTAACTACATGCTGTAGGAGAATATTCTTGTGTACATTAAAAATGATATGGAGTCGTGTTTGTAGCAAACACACTGTACCCATATAAATGGAGTACGCCTGTGTTTGAATATTATAACAAATGGCCTTTGCATGTTCCATATACGTACATTAAAGAATACTTATACTATGTAACAAACCAACAAATGATCATCAATAATACATTTTTTTTTAAATATTACTATTCACCGGCATGTTTCAGTCTCTTCTGCGACCATCAACAGGGTGTTACACAAGAATACAAATAATATACAATTTTTTTTCACAAAATGTATAAATAAAACCATCAGATATTACAATTTACATCTTCAGTTGTCCTTGAGGTACAGCTATTCATTTGGTACTAATACTAAGTGAATTATTTCAATTGATCTGTAATATGTACATATTCAGGATTTAAGTAGTCTGGTCTACACATTTTGTTGAAAAAAGTAACAGTATTAGTTCGGAGAAATTTTGCTTTTGCATTATTGTGTTCATGAACTGATTTTGCCTACTGGACATGAATGGCCTTTACATGTTCCATATCTGCGCATTAAAGAATATTTATAATGTGTAACACACCAACAAATGCACATCAATAGAACGTGTTTTATCGTATATTACTATTCATCGCAAAAGTCAAGTAGCTGCCGCGTAGTGTATGACACACTGCTGCTCGCTAAGATGAATTTTGCATCTGGTGAATAATTTTATTGATCTTGTTGTTGAAATGTACCTCTCGTACTTCCTGAAGATGGGCCTTTGATGGCTGAAACACGCCTGAGTGACACAGTGTTAATAAAGTGGAGTTAATAATAAATGTGTGTAGTGGTTTTATGTTTATGGTTCCGTGCATCGCTGATCTATATTAATAATTGTCCAACGAGATGCAACACAAAGCAGTATATTTATTATTCTGCAAGTTCACTCTACCTGTTTCGAGTGTCAATCACACCCATCATCAGGAGTACACAAAACAGTAACTACAGTCTCCGGTACTGGTCATATTTTTTGTACAGCTACCTCCCTCCAATGTGGCCAAGCTTGGCCACACTGGAGGGAGGTAGCTTCACAGCACAGCATGAACAGTACCAGAGGCTGTAGTTACAGTTTTATGTACTCCTGATGATGGGTGTGGTTGACACCCGAAACATATAGAGTGAACTTGCAGAATAATAAATAGGCTGATTTGTGTTGCATCTCTTTGGACAACTATTAATACAGAGTGCAGTAATATTTGCTATATGAAATTATGTGCAATTTTGTGCAATTTTTTGTTCATTGTTGCATTCTTGTATGCCACGCCGATTACGGTCGCAGAAGCGATTGAAACACGTCTGTAAATATTAATACTTGATAAAGCATATCTTACTGATGTGCATTTGTTGGTTTGTTGCATAGAATTAATATTATAAAAATTGTTTTTATTTTTAATTAAATCAATTAGGACTTAAATAATGTCGACATACAAAAGTAGACTGCAAATATTATAATTCATATTTTACCACCAATGGTTCATTACACACTAATATATAGGCTAGATATCGGTTCATCATTATTCCAAGTATCCTGTCGATATATTGAATCGATAAAATCTGTTTACAATTTAAACTTATAAATAAAATTACTACAACAATATGTATATCCGACTTATGACAATTTGGTACTATAATATTAAAACAGTAAAATAATTTAAATAAACATATTCACATCTTCATCGTTGTACCGTGCATTTCCTAGAATCATTTAATTAGCGCACAAAGTAATGCACATATATAAAATTTTTACATTAAGACATTTGAAATCGCTGCAACATGTTTCGGTCCTAAGATCATCTTCAGGGAGCTATGCTGTTCCTGGCTATGTCTATACATCCTTGTATGTGCTGCCACATAGCGTTATAGTGATGTACACCTTCCAGTTGTAAGTAATACAGCCGTTGGTTGAGGTATTGTTTCTTGCGGTACAGGAATTGAATTTCTTGGTTTATTCTGAACCTGATGGCATTGTTTGTAGTCTTCTTATCTTGTAGTTTTTGTCAATTAATCTTTATGCGTAGCGTAGCTCCCTGAAGATGAACTTAGGATCGAAACATGTTGGAATGATTTTAAATGTTTTAATGTAAACAATTTTATGGATGTGCATTAGTTGCGCTAATTAGTTGCGCTAATTAGTTGCGCTAATTAAATGAAAATTATTCATACTTGTGCATATAGTGAAGTTGTTTTATTGCCCGTTACCTAGGTAATATTTGTGCCCATTTTTATGCATTTAAAAAATGTTTGTGAACCAGTGTGCATTGGTTCTTCACAAACCTTTGTAATTTTTCGATGTACAAATCTTTTGCAACGCGCTTCCCTGAATATGCTCATTCGAGTGGCCGAAATATGTAGGAGGTATACTATGTTTGTAAAATACGTTCATAACCTTATGCACATTTATTGCTATTTGCTACCATAGGCAATGCAGGTGTTTTTCCGTGATCGGTATCTCGTTGCGTGTGACTTTGTTTCTCTTAAACCTCAAAGGTTTAACTTCCCGCACATCGGTGTTTGGTTTGCGAATTTCTTTAGGTATGTAGCCCGCGCGAAAGACGTTTGCCATATTTGATGAAGTGCCGAGATAATTATGATAATCATCAGCACAAACTTCCTCCAGCCTGCCGTCATTTCGTCCTGGAATGTCTCAATATACCCCTAAACATCCGTTCTCAACCTCCTACGAATCTAATCAAAATCTGATGTTTGTATGACCGTGCGTCATTGACACAATAATATAAACGGCCAACTAGATTCAACAATAACAAATTTTATTGATAATTACTATCAGCTCAACATGTTTTGGGCGATAGTTTCGCCCATCCTCAGGAGCACTAGACTCTGTTTACAACTTCTGGTATAAAGCACCGACAATGCTGCCTGCTGGTGACCAGCAGGCAGCATTGTCGGCGTATTATACCACAAGCTGTAAACACAGTCTAGTGCTCCTGAGGATGGGCGAAACTATCGCCCAAAACATGTTGAGCTGATAGTAATTATCAATAAAATTTGTTATTTTTGCATCTGTTTGGCTGTTTATATTATTGTATTACTAAACAAAATTGCCAAACATTTTTACATAATACCAGTTTCAATGGAAACCCCTAATTTCGGCCTAGATATTCCTACAATGGTTTCACCATTAAATGTTGTCATCCACCCGGAACGTGCTAACATTCTCATCGTCCTTGCTTTGATAACTGCAATAATACAAATGTTTTTCAAACGAAAACCCTAAAAATTGTACAGGGTAATATAGGCTAGCATTGTACAGTGATATGCTTCGGAATCAGCTTAAGCCACCAAATCGAACAAAGCGCCACTCTTTGTTGTCTACTGGCGCGTGTCTGCAGCATGACAAGTCTCACATCATACAGCACGTCATACCGTGAAACTGATCCGGAATTTAAAATTGGAGATGTTGTCCCACCCCCCATATTCAGCAGATTTGGCAACCAGGGATTTTCACCTCTTCTGGCCGCTGAAAGACGCCCTATGTGGACGTCACTTCAGATCGGAAGGGAGGTAAAGGAGATGGTGCATGACCGGCTGGCATAGCAAACAAAAGACTTCATCTCCAGAGCAATTTATGCCTTAGTACAACGTTGGAGGAAGTGTGTAGCTGTTGTGCAATGGATCATTTTGTGTAATTTTTACTATTTTAGTTTGAACGACTTTTGTATTTGGTGAAGAGAAACATTAATGTAACAGTGCCTCTTTTAACATTTCGTCCTCAACCTAAACTCTCCTTAATCTTTTGCTCACAGTCTTGCTTTCATCAGAGACATGTATTTTCGATTTACTTCTAAATAAAACCCTTTACTCCAGCACCAAATAACAATAGAGTCAGGAAATTTGTCACAAAGAACGTGTGATGCTGACGATAGAGTCAGGAGATTTCTCCAAAATGCAGTTATCTCTCTATCAACCTGCACTGAGTCACATTTCATAAGACAATTGTCTTTATCGTCACTTAAAATTTTAATTAGTGCAGAAGATTTCACAGGACGATCTGGTTGGCCGCGCGGTCTAAGACGTGTATCTGCGGCCCCTCGTTTACTGGGATTGTGGGTTCGAAACCCGTCGGGGACTTGAATATTTGTTTGTTGTAGGTACTACGTGTTGCCAGGTGAAGGACTTTGAGTCGGGCTGAACACTTGTCCAGGGAAGTCTTACCGAGTGTGGCGTGTGTGAGTGTGGTCCTGAAGACTTGATAATGAGGAGACCCTGGATCATGAGGAACTGTTGCGCCATCAGAAAAATAGATGCCAAGGAAAAGAAATGCGATCTAAAGCTGCACTTCAAAATGCGTAAATGTGGCTAGTGGACATCACACTGGAACACAGAATTATAAACAAGTGGAGGCTTCTGTTCCAGTCCGATCATTAAAAATCACAGTCGTAAAATTGTCGTGGTTGAAGCTACACAATGTAGCAAGACAAAATCTGACAAATTATAAATTTCAGCAAATCCCTTTGCGTAGAAACTCTGTGCCAGATGTCACTGACGTTTTAATGTAGGCATTTAGCCACTAATTAATACTGCATAGACAAATCAATTTTACGGTATTCATTTATTCTGTGTCTAGGACACATGTACATAGGGCAAGTGGCCAATACTTGGTCAAACTATATTACTGTAAATGTCTCGGATCTGAAATATTTTTAACCACTGCTGAGTTTTATAACTTTGGATTGTGTTGGTAAAGGGTGAATCATACGGGACATGGCATATGGCGCGTCTCACATTGAAGTTAACTGGACTAGACTTATTGAAGTCGACTGAAAGTTGCAGAATATTTGTGACTGTTAACACACTGATGATTCTGTTGAAAAATTGAGTGACGGCTAGAACTAAAAGTGGAATTCACAGTAATATGAGGGATGACGCTCTCAGGGCAGTAACACTAAAGGTGATCGCGTTCTGAGAATTAATGGTTAACTCTATACTTCCAGACCTGCCCCAAATAAATAAAAAACACATTTGTAACAATTCAAGAGTAGAAATTGGATGACAGATCTAGTTGTGGGGAGGACAATATTAAAAGGGATAGACAGGCTTTTTAAAATAGGGATCAATTCCAACCGGCTCATACAGTGCTTAATAATGGACTTTCCCAACAACACAATGATCCTTTAGATTACATTCAGGCAGAATACTGTCTGTCCCGTCAAATATCATTTTCCTGAAGGATCATGCAGTCAGTGATCTATTCCTACAGTGAATTACTTTAGCTTGTCCGTCAGGAATTTCTTCCCGTCTTCTGTGTCTCTTCCATGAAACACTAAGACATCTCATAAAGGAGAGTTTAGTACTGAAATATTAAATATCAGTGGTTGATACTGATATGCGAGACACCTTATAGAAGAAAGGGTGACACTAAAGTATGAAAAGCCTCTAAACGAAGGCTCATACTGAGACATAAAGCAACTCATACATACTAAGATATGAGACACCTCATACAATAAAGTTTTAAACAGAGCCGTGAGACGCCTCGTAAAAGAGACTTTAATACTGAGATATGGCACACCACACAGGGAAAAGGTCTGTACTGAAACATGCAACACCTCAAAAAGGGAGGGTGGTATTGAGATAAGAGACACCTCGTAAAGGATAGGGTGGTACTGAGATATGAGGCATCCATGGGGGCCTACATTATACGTATGTGAATCGGATAATTTGCTTGAAGGAAAATGAGGGCGTTCAAGAAGAATGTGCTAAGAAATGTATTTGGACCTAAGAGGATGTAGCTAGAGACTGGACAAAATTCCATGTTTCATGATCTGTGCTTCTGGCCAAGTATTATTAAAGAATCAAATCAAATAAATTAAGAATCTGAAGGGTTGATGGAAGACACTGATTTTGATTGAAAGCTAATTAATCTAGCTCTGACAGGGACAAGTTGCGGTATTTGGTTTACACAGTATTGAGCCTTCAGATTCCATAAAATGTGCGAAATTTCATAGATAGCCAATGAACTGTCACTTTCTCAACAACAAAAAATCTGCTCCAAGACGTTGGTAATTTTTGGCACATGCTTAGTATTATGTATAAAATTCGAAAAATTGTCTCAATACAGGCTTAATTGTAACATATTTACACACGTAGACACCCAATTATAGGTCAGATTCTCAAAGTATACCCCATGAAAGTTAGCAAATAGTATTACCGTTCGTCTTGAATATTGTTAAAACATTACCGGGTAGCTACGCAATCGACAAACAACAACTTTCCGCATACCTGTCATTGTTTGTGTGTGTGCGTGTGTTTGTGTTTGTGTGTGTGTGTGTGTTTGTGTTTGTGTTACACAGTTCAGTTCGTAGTTATACAGCACAAAGCCGAACGTAGACTGAAGTGGTATCTGACTGTGATCAGCTTTCCAGTCTTAAAATCGAATGCCTTCCTTGTCTATGGCGTTTTGCGCCTATATCGATTTGCTGCAGCTCCCAGCAAGTCATTCAGAACCTGGTATATTGCAGCGTGTGAACCATTCACACGCAAATGCACATATGATCTCAAGTACAAACACAATATAGGATCTCTCTTATTATAAGCATAGGAACAATAAATATAACGAAAAAGTTTGCCCTCTGTCCCGATCCTCAACCCGTTGCTACCCTCTCAATCCCTACCGCAGAGATGGCCAAATCTACGTATGCCAGGTTGCCATGGAGACAAAATATTTTACCGTGACACTTAATATTTGTGAGTCCTCAGCACGGAACTTGGCTCACGTCACTATTCTGACGGATAGTATTTTAAGGTGGCTTCTAGGCGTTGGAAAATGTGTGCACTCCAGCTATAAAAAACGAATAAATATACAAAATTAATTTTATATTCCTTTCCTTTTCTCGATCTTCCAAGAGGCTTCCAATTACAGTTCTTTGTGCTTCTCTTCTCTCTGTTGTTGGAATCACATCCCGAACCCATCTTCCGGTTAATTTCATTGCCCTAACATTTCAACTGGCGTGTGTTAGCAAATAAATTCGCGCTTAGCCATACCAAATAGGTTACGTTGTATTTGTCAACCGTATACTTACTACAAAACAATATGCCATGAACAGCACCATACAAAACAATGGTCAAAATGTTTTTAACAATGCCCACTTATGGTACGTGTACCCGAAATGACACGCGCGAGGATTTGTTTGGAACTTGGTATTCAAAGATATCAGAAACGTGTTGTGGCGGAGCAAGCTGTCTAAATTTGGAAGAATATATGGGTTTAGGTGTCATATATCCGAAAGCGTAAGGCTGTACTGCAAGTTTATCAGCACCTTCAAATGGCGCTGTGACTTTATAGTGCTGTATACAAAACGAATTGGTATGTAGTTTTGACAAGAGGTTTTACAGCGGGTGGCCGGCCGAGTTACGATTGGGCGAGTACATGAGAATGGACCACATGTTTTAGAATCACTGGAATAAACCGCCCACAAAATCGTCCGATCAAATGCTGGATGGGAAAGGTTTTGTCTCCAAACCTTCCCCCCCACTTCGCAATATGATGGATGATGAGAAAATATGCCAGCAACAATCAGCATTATGTCAATGTGAAAAAGAAATTTTGGCTTGTCCTGCTGATACTATACCTTCTGTTATATGTAAGTGGACATTTCCACATACGGAAGAAAGTAACAAGTTTCCACACACGGAAATGAAGATTTCGAAGTAAGTGATAAATGTTTACAATATTTTTAAGATTTTCTCTTCGCATATTCTAAATTTGATTTCATAGCACACTTCTGTTGTACGTGCTGTTTGGTAGAGCAGATTATTCGGGCATTAATTTGTTTATAAGAAAATCAATTATAAGAACAACGTAAAGTATATTTTGTCTTATTCCGCTGCTGTTTGGCTCAGTCAGAGACGGAAGAATTTCACAGAAACGAACGTTTACCCACTCAATGTAATGCAGGAGGGATCCCTAATGCAACAGTTACATATACAGCACTATGAAGGATATGTATTTAATGGTTCTTAAATATTCAGCCTCATGATGACTCTCTGGAGTCGAAATATGTTGCTGTAACACATTAATTTTCTAATGTTTGTTGTGTTGACTGAACACATATTGTAAGTTTACAATAAATAAGTTTAATTCTTTATAACACAACGGGATGATTTCCTTTAGAACGTTAGTTATGTTTAATTATGTAAACTACGTTAAATTCGTCACATAATTATCTTATCTTACAATGCAACTCTGAACATAAGTCGATTCTATCCTTCTCGTTGGAGTACCTGGAGAAGAATCGCAGAAAAATTGGAAAATACAAAGCCAAAAGCAAAAACGTACATCATATTGTAACTAATATTCAAGTTTTCACTCAAATATCGACTGGTTCAGAGCAGTGTTATAGCATGCCTTATTAGTCGCACAGTGACGTATCCCTCACGTGTCCGTAAGGCGTCGATTTTAAGGTGACTTCTACTGTTCTGTGCGACAGATAAAAAAGACACCCCTAATATTAGGGTTTAGACTGTAGTATCTTTAAACTGTTGAAATGAAAGAAACTAGAATCACGACTCTACACTTTTCATTGAGGCTCAACGGATCTCTGTAAACAGTACTAAACATCTGTTCTTGTAACAAGTGCTGATGTGTACTTTAAAATTATTTTTGAGTCTTTCAAAATTTAAAGAAAACTGTACTGTCTTGACCAACATCATATCGCTCATTTGCCACAACAGTGTCACAACAACAGTGTCACAACAACACTGTCACAACAACACTGTCACAACAACAGTGTCACAACACTGTCACAACAACACTGTCACAACAACACTGTCACAACAACAGTGTC
>Ga0123354_10018803_pt1 | contig 10847 bp, 10 predicted proteins | sample TergutLab28metaG_2_FD_97872 | JGI IMG/M metagenome (GOLD analysis project Ga0123354, IMG submission 97872) | Labiotermes labralis P4 segment gut microbial communities from Petit-Saut dam, French Guiana - Lab288 P4 | ecosystem: Host-associated > Arthropoda: Insects > Digestive system > Gut ... | reverse complement strand
TTCGGGAGGGGGGCTCACATTGATCGTGGGGATGAGGAATGTTTAGTTACCAAGGAGGCAAGTTAAAAAAAAAAGGGCCCCCCCCCCCCCAACCGGGCCCAAGTTACGTCTATGTTCATGAACCAAGCTAAATCTTCTGCAGAGTCGCAGCAGAACCACAGCGCAAACTAAGCAAGTTTGCTGAAGAAATGCTTCACACTTAGTGCCCGATATACGACGGTTTCGAATTCGGCCGAACACCGATTGAAGGTGTCTGTCTGTCTGTTTTCAGCCATTCCACGTTCTTTCCGAAACCTCGCAGCTCCCAATTAGTTACTGAATTTCTGACGTCTGGTTTTCAAAAACCCGACTACTGAACCCTTTCTCATTTTCACAATCTGTTTACACAAAATCAATTTCGGTATTTTCCCATAATCTCCGCCAAGTTCCAAACAGCTTCATGCCTTGGAGTTTACAACTAATATTATTTTCAAATTTATAGTTTCACCTCAATCGTACATTCCTGTCACCTCGTCCCTCTGGAATGGTTCACAAAAAGAATATCAGGCGAAGAAACGGTTAAGTTCATCACAATGCTGTTTCCTCCATTCTTGTACTACTTGATTCATCGCAGGTCCGTTACTGTGCCTACCATCATAATGCCAATACACATAGACGTAACTTGGGGGAGGGGGTGCAAGGGGGGAAATGCCCTTCCAATTTGACGTTCAGGTGACCGTGCATCGTGATAATTTCTTATAATAAAAGCAAATAGATGCACTAATTTCTCAAATTTATTCTGGGAATAAAACTACATGTTTCGGACAGTTCCTCTGTCCATCATCAGTAATTTTTCACTGTACACACAGCAATGGTGTATGTCATACAGGCAAGCTGTCATCTTGCGAGCAGGATCAGGACGTATGTACAGTTTGTAGTGTTCTGTGTTATGATAACGTGCAGTGTGGTAGTTGGGGACAAACATTTAGAATGAAACATGAAGATGGAGTCAAAATATTGCTTCGAAAGTTTCGTGTCCCCACAATAAGCTATACAGAACCATAATCAAGAAGACCAAAAAAATCATTAATAACCACCTTGAAAACCTTAAATCATTTCTTAATGTCTTGGTGTAATAAGTTGTTGCAATTGTTGACATCCGAATGACTTAGAGTGACCCTAAGTGTTGACATGCTTCTTGTTATGTGCATTTCTTAGTGTAATATATTGTCAAAATATATCTTATCGCCATCAACCGTGATAGTGTGCTCAGTATTGGAACTGATTACGCGAAAGGACTGTGGTTCGGATACCAGGAAGGTCAGAATCTGCCACCTGTTAGCTACCGGGTCCAGAGCAATTCTGGAGTCCACCCAGTTTATCTGACGGATACCGGAAGTCAAGCGGTCACATACGGACACTGGCAACTCAACTGTGCAACAGTCAGGCTTAAAAACACATGAACCGTACTTCCACTCCGCACAAAACTTCATGGCATGGCATTTTAATTAAACTTTGTCTTATTGCTTACTACATATTCACGGTCAGCTTTTCATCGAGTCGTACATGTGTGTACTTTTGCACTAATTGCGTCGCTAATGACAGACACTCTAATAAATCTCTTCTGCAGTACTAACGAAAAGGTAAATACCGTCACAAAGAACAAATAACAGTCATAGTGCAATGGCAACACTAGAAAGAGAAGGAAATGTTTCCTTTGTTCTGTACAAATCTGGTTAGAGAGCTAATTGCACTTTGTGTTGGTAAGGGATCGAACCCGTGGAACGCCCGCCGCGTCTTTCTGTCTTATACAGTCTTCCTAGAGGGTAGACAGGAGGTGAGAGAGCCGTTTGCTCGTGGTCATACTCATAATAACACGGCTATGCGATCTGTGAGCACGATCTGCCAGTCCTGTAGTGCGTTGCAGTCGCCGGATCTCGGCACTCACAGCAATTCGACTTCACCACGCTAAAGAGGAGATTATTCAGAATTAACTGACCTCGGCGGTAATGGACCCTCCACTGTGCGGCTCTTCTCTGTACCAGAAAATCTCTTATATCAACGAGAGTTTTTCTTTATTTGTACCAGTCTCTACAAGCAAATGCTGGTACAGTCAGTTACAATAAGCCACTGCCGCTATATGTCACTTCCATGTCATATAAACAATATGAAGGTCTGGAGCGAGATTTGTGGCATACGTCACACATATGGGGCAAGTTCGGCCACAGATAGCCACAAAGTATTGTGTTATACAGGGACTGTGAACCGGATAGCTCAGTCACTATAGGCTACACAGCCGAGGTTGAATACCCACCGTACCAAGGCCACCCATGAATCTCTCGCAGTGGTTAACGAGGCATGAAGCTTTGCCACAGTTCTCCCATACATCGTGATGATACAGTGCATTTCACGGTGACGTATTCCTGCAGGTTTACTTGGAATGTGATACAAATATGTCCATGCTGAGAATAAACAGAATCTCAAGAGGCGCTTTGTCTGCAAGTCTTCATTCACAGAATAGATCTTTTCGTACAAAGGCACAGTGAGGGAAGACGATTCCATTGTTGAGAGGCATGTAGGCAATGTTTAGTGTTCCTCGTTATTCTCAGAGGCGCCAGGAGAGCGCAGTTGGTGCGGCGAATAGGTTTCGGGCTGGAAGATCTGTGATTCGAATGTCGGCAGAGGCAAGAAATTCTTGTCTTCTCCACAACGTCCATTCCGTCTCCGAAGCCCATTCCAGTGAGTTCTTTCTCGGAAATTGAAGAGGCCAGGCGCGAAGATAGGCAAGGTGAGGTTAAGAATGAATGGAGTTATATATCTGCTCCTCACTCATGCCGTGAACAGCGACAAATGTACCTGTTGTACCTCAGTTTCAGGTAAAATCTTAGGTATACCATGCAACAAGCTATGGCCACATGTTTCAGAGTCCTGACAAAGTTAACAGTCGTTCTCCACTTCCGATCCTACACGATACTGCATAAATCTAATATTTAAAGTTGAAAGAAAGCCATTAAGTAAGCAAACAATCGACAAATATCAGTTACGAAGGTCGATACTCGAAAATACTTCTCTTCTCTACTGAGCCCTCTGATTGGACAAAGTATCGCCTCTACATAACTAACTACAAGAGTCGTTCTTGAGACGCTAATAGTTCAACGCATTTTATGAAGTGTGTGAATTCATTACGGTGTTCACAAAAGCCCGCCATTTGTCCCTAACCTGAGCCAGCTCATTCCAGTCCATGCTTCCCGCTCCCCATTATATTTTTTAAATATCAACTTTAATGTCACTCTCTTTCTATGCCTACACGTTCTACGTGGTTCCTACACTTCTGGTTTCCCCGCCAAAAAGCCCGTCAGCGTCTGTCCCCTCTCCCACACGTATCATCATGTTAGCCTCATTAATATGCGGGTCATTTCTGTTTACTTCACAGCTCAAATTAAGAAGGTTGCCAAAAGCAAACAGACATTTTACAGCAAGCATCTTTTGCAATTTCGCATACGTCACTGACCCTCATGTCTACTTACTGCAGCTGTCTTCCTGTAACCACAGACTCAGAACCTTCATTTCCTTGTATTTCATTAAATACTCGTTGCATTGTGAATGTTTCAATTAAAGTAATAAAGCTCAAGGTAATATATCCCCGTCTATAATCAAGCACTACGCTATGAAGGCGTATGGGGAAGTGGAGGAGAAAATATGCATTCTAACTTCGGCACGATTCGGAGGTGAACAGTCAGTTCCACATACAAACTTCACTGTGGGAAAGGGTATTCGATACGCACTGGATGATTTGCGTTCAATACCCAGGCAGCCGATCTGCAAGGTTTAGGGAAGACGAAATTCCCTTACACATTTGGAAACTGAAAATATCCTTGGTCGTTTACCAGGAGCCTAGTACAGTAGCCACTGAGCTACGCCGGCTGCATCATAATTTTATCTCATACAACGTTTCATTCGAATGTCAGTTATAAGAGAGATTTTAAGAAAGATTTTGACTACATTTTAATTTAATAGGCAGAGTTACAAGAACGGAAATTAAATTCGCCCCAAAACTTTAATTCAGAAGCTGAGTTCATCGAAATTTACATTCATGACTTCAGAAAGCGAGATACCCGGATCAACCAGTTAACGTCTGCAGCGAAGTTTTGGTTAATTGATCAGGGATTTACAGAAATGTACTGCAAGCCAAGAGGCCCACTCAGTAGATGTAATTTTTAAGCAGTACCAAGTATATATTGAATGCCATTTTCCTACTGGCACTCCGTAATGTCTTTCTATCTTATAATCAACCTGATTCATATAACAGCTATCTGAAAATCATCATATTCTACTGCCGCATCCAATATAACGTCCACGAATGGTGGTTTTGATTAAGCCCAATTCTGGACTGCAATAATCGATAGTTTTGACTTCTGTACATAAAACACCCTTACGGACTCAAAATCTTCTTCTGAAGTCCATGTGATCCTTACGAGTTTGCTTCTAATAATCTTCCTGCCTTCTTCACTCCTGTCAACGAACTTCGAATTTGAATTCTGGAAATCCCCTTTCCCTATATGCGCCCAAAATCGCATTGCAAACTTTATAGTGGACTACAATTCAGCAAACCGTTGAATGTATTTGGCTTTTCCCCGAATGGATGCTATTGTACTGAGAGCGTCAAATTTACCGTCATCAAGACAATTGATAGTGCACATGCACGTGAACAGCATCTCACACAGCGAAGACAACCATCAGGTTCTGTTAGATGCTTTAGCCCACAGTTCTAATATTTAGATTATACATGGATGCCACACAGAGATCTCCATCCATTGGTGTTCCATAACAAGGACATATACACTCGTACGTTTAGAAATAACACACACATAATTAAAATAATTCCAAGCTTAATTTTAGTTCAGAAATATACCGGTCATAAAAGGGTTTTTATCTACAGTCTCTCGCTAATATTTTCCTTCAGCAAGGCGTCTTTCGTATCAAAACTGATCGCATACTGAAACTGTATCCTCCACGAATTTAGAGTTCATTTTTCTCCATGCCATCCATCATACTTACTCCATAGCCGAATCTCGAAACAAAGACCTCCAGCGCAAAACCACGCCTTGCACCTTCTGAAAATATTTTCCAACACGCGACAAATTCCTTTTCCTGTAATGTTAATAATTTATCTTCGAAAATTATCCTTCAATTCTTGAAATTAAAGTAGATTTATTGCACACTTTACCTTCTTCGGTTGATGGTTTCAGGATTAATTTAACTCGTGTCTTTAAAATATACGAGCCTACGATTTTGAGTGAATTGACTGCACTTCACAGTAATGTAAAGGTAACTGTATGAACTGCGTGGGGCTTTTCACAGCACGTACATACGTTATTTAGGCTGTTTGTTTTCCTACTTAGTGTAGACTAAGAGTTTTAGTTACTCATCCGAGTAATTAAACTCTTAGTATGTCTTTTTTGTTCAAAACTGAATCTGTAATTTAAAAATTTTCCAGTTTTCTGCACTTCCTTCTACATGGCACTTTTGAAAGAGGAATATTTTACAGGACTTTCTACTACATTTTCCCCATAATGCATGTGTTACAGAGTATCGCACATTAAAGCCTTTTTGTTCAACAGAAAACATTTCTCACACACACACACACACACACACACACACACACAAATGGCTTGCTCTGTAGGAGACAAATATAACAGGGCGAGCGTCCAAGTTTCCAGAAGTGATAAGCACACCCAAATCTTGGCAATCTCACCTTGCCTAAACTAGCTTCTATTTCCCTTAAGTCGGAGAAAAGATTAGCAGAATACTGTTTATGTTATGGCTTTAATTTCCACGATTCTTACATTTGGATCCTATAGGACCACGTTATGTTTCTGTGCTCATGTGGTGTACATGTTACGTTTGTAGGCCAGGGTACCTTCGCTTCACTGAATTTTAATCCGAAAAAAAATGGAGTCGTGAGAGTGTCGGCTCCTTGACGTCCTTTTTACTGTATCTATACTAAAACACGTCGAACTACCACATGGGTGTATCTGAGAGTTGCTGCTGAATTATGCAATTGACACGAAGGTACGTTCTTGAATATTAACATTTTACGTTTCAAAATATATTACATATAAGATTTTCAAGTAGGGAATTATTTTTCGATAAATGTAACCTGCAAGTATGACGTACGTAAGTAGGTACGTCGGGCGACCTACGTAAATTCTTTCTGACATGACATTTCTGACCCTCGTGGGTGGGGAAAAACAGACGACACGATCGAGGATAGGTCAGCAAGACATGTGGACATTTACTTACCCTGTCTCTCCTTCTGCCTACAACTTTATCCCACTCCACCAATAAACATCAACCTAATGCATGTACGCTCGTTGCAAATTAAACTTTCCCTCCATGATTATACTGAAGTAGTAGTTTGTCTCCGTAAATAAGATCTGCTACAGAATGTATACGTATATATTTTGCATACAGTGTCAAACACTGACGTCTGTGGAAGGAAAGGTTTATTCTGTGACGTAGGTTCAGCCTGGAAAAATAAGCTTATTGCACCTTTCCAGCTCGTCAAATTTTATTCTCCATTTCAGCATTACATATCACTCTCAAACAGAATTTTGTTCCTCTATGAATATAAATTTTCAGTGACTTTGACTGTTACTGGTTAAACAAGGCTGTAAATGGTGTAGACCTTAATGCTTAAGAGCCTAGTGGGCAAATTTCATACACCGACTTTGACACAAATCGGCAATATTTGTGGGAAGTAGGGACAGAAATTCATTCACGCCCCGAACTAAAGTACGGCTTTCATTTAGCCGATTTTTACGAACTTCAGAATCACTCCAAATCTCCCCCACGAATATCGCCTACACCACAGCCGAACCAAATCGCACATGCAGCACATCATACTGCATTTGATAAACTACTTTTTATTGCATTGCGTCAATAAATACTTCGAACACGTGTTGTATGTACTAATGGAACCTATTTTATATCATGCATAATTTCTGTAGACACGAAGCTTTTGTTTAATTTGAAAACTGATGCTTAATCTGAGTTTTACTGGACCGATAGAGCGGAAATGATTTTCGTAAATACTGGTTTAGAATTGCAGTGTTTAATTTCGTCAAAATGCGGTCAGTGTTTTTGAAGTGTAACATGAGGAAGGACGAACAGTGATCTTCTCATTGTTAATGTACAAGAGTTAGTTCAATGCGAAATATGTACATGTATTCAGACAACACTTCTTCGCTAAACTTATTCCATATTTCTATAAGACTCTCTACCGTAACAATACAGTACATTAGCAATGTCACAGATTGTTGTTAGCACTAATGGAAATTCTGCGTGACTATAGAGACAATGATTATTAACAGAACTTAAATTCATTGTTGCAGCTGTATTTTTAATACATGTTTTTAAGTCTTCTTAAGTTAAGATTGAAAGTATTCATGGCTGTAGGCTGTGGAATGGGACGCTTCGAGGTTCGAATTCCGATACAGGCTAATATTTCTTCTCCACGGTTGTCCGGACCTGCTCTGGGGCCCACCAAACCTCCCATTCAAGGGGTATCGGCTTTTTTTCCGCGGGTAAAGTGACCGAAAGTTTCGTCGACCACTGCCCTCTATCTACTGCTGAGGTTAAGAATGAGTGAAGCTATACCTCCATTCCCGTTTTATGTCTTCATGACGTGGACAGTCATGGCTTTACTTTTGTGCTTACGGCGGTGGATATGAAGATGGCTGCCTTCTGAGGTGTGACAGTTTTACAGAGAAACCTGCTGCCTACATCATCACAGTTGACTTTCATAAGAAACCTGATAAGCTGGTTGGATCTATAAGAAAGTTACTGTTCACCGAAGCAAAAGATATCTTCGGACATAAGAAAGCTGCCTAGCTCGGAATTACCTACCTTGATCATGGATGGAGCCGGTTCCTCTAAAACATCGATATGCTTACACCAGACTGAATGACGTCACCTCCCAGAAAAGAAGAATATTTTCCGCTCGAGTTATTTTCATACGTCATGCAGTAACCTCGTAACGAAGCTATCACTTCCAGTGTAAGTTTCACAGTGACCGTGAACCATCTTGTAGCGTCCTTATCCACAGCTTACAAGTCATCGAATTTGTTGACTGTACCGCTGTTTTACCATCCAATTTGTAATATGTACAATGCCAGACTAAGCTACATATAATACTTATACAGAATTGGCATGAAGATATAGTGAATCTGTAAACACAACAGGTGAACACGGAAAGTCATTGTGTCCCTAACCTTTGAACTTTACAGGATCTAATAAATACTGAGTCCATTTTCTTTTCTTCGTAGATTTATGGACTATGGAAGATCTAAAATTATTGTAGACAATAGATTTACTTTCACTGATCTTTGTCAGAACTCGTTGTTCTAAATAAACACAGTCGATAAACCATGGGACACAAGACTTGGGAAACCTACTGCACAATGAGCCGGCGGCTGTAAGAATGGGCACGAGAAACACCGAATACCGTTTATCACAACGGGCTCTCAGCCACTGCCCTACTGACATTAACACTTCTTTTAACTGCATCACCGAAATCCACTTCCGAATGAGTAAACTATCTTGCTTCATATTCGGGAAGTCCCAAATTCAAAGTGTTGCCTCAAGAAAGGCTGTCCTGGCTACAGTTTTAGTGGCTTTCCTCAGTCCCGCCAAAAGAATGTTAGTGTAGTGGCTCATTCTGAACAACAACAGCGTTTACTCCACATTCTTTCCAATAAACTGGACATTAATAATGTCTTCCGACTTCCGACCTAGGAAATGTGCACAATAAATAACCCGTAAATAAACGATTACTGTACGCTAATTTTATTAGTCCACTGATTATCTAGCTGCCCGTTATTCTGCTACAGGAAAGAGTTTTTATGGAAAAACTCCATCCTGGCCGCCAATAGAAGCCAGAATTTGTTGCTGTCTGACATATCTTTCATTGGCTTCACTGTCATGTGACTGAATTATGACTAATACTGTATAATGATGATGAAAAATGTAATTGCCGTGATAGTTTACCTGAAACTTAAATAACGCCATATAATTTGTAACAAAACAGTACCACTATCATACATAATAATAAGGCGAGGTTTGTTTGCAACTTCATGATCTGCTAAATTTTTAGCAGATTTTTTCAAGGCAGACATATTTAAACAGATTATAATTCAGCTTTTATGGCAATAAAAGCCGAATTATATATATAAATTTCTTATCCAAAAGTACCTTAAAAATATCCTAACTTTAACAATTGATAATGTTCCTCAAGCCTAAGCCAATGAAAGATAATTCATATCATTTACTTCCTTTGGCCTCCGCTTAAGACAGGGTTGTGGATTTTAAGGTTTTATTTCGTATTTGTACGTTCCTAATGATCCATTTATCTCCGACAGAAATTACCCAGCATCAAGCACAAGAAAGTACAATTTTTAATGCGTATTAAAATTAATATGCTGTAATTTTTGTTAATTAAATATTTTACTGTTTCCACGTGTAAATTATTCGGACGGGTAAAACTAGTAAGAGATAATACAATAGATAATAAACCATTTGTATATTTTACAGCTTCACACCGAACGATGCTGTGTTCTGCCTCGTGTTCCGAAAAATGCCAATTCTGCTGTTGATCTAAGTGCCTGTCTTTCTGAGGTTTATATTGATCGTCCTCAGACACATGTCGGACCTCAAGAAGACAGCACCCACTACAGCTAACACTCTCCAAAAAGCACTCCACAATCATCCTTCAAGTAAAGATTAGACCCTACTTGATGCCATGAGTTACATTGTAAGAAGACTGACATATTGTTGAGGATGCAGTTTATTCCATGATTAGGACTACATTTACTAAAGATCTGATTTCCCATGATTCTTACCTACAGACTTCTTACTCCGTGATGAGTCAACAATCGCCTCTCTACTCAAGAAACTCTTTGTCTGTTACGGATGACAAAGGCCCCTTATTGCATTTACAAGACTCCACAACTGGAATGCATCCTGGATAAGTCCAGTCATTGCCTTCGTACCCTGCTCAATTAAAATCTAAGTCATTTTAATATTATCTTTGTACTCCTTGTGGTCTCCATCTCCAAGTTTACCCGACTAAAATTCTGCGTACATTTCTCATCTCTTCTGTGTATGCTACATGTTCTGGTCACCTTAGTCTTATCGGGTTGATGGCCCTAATTACATCTGATGTTTACTGACTTAAGTGTTTCTAGTCCGTAAGAAAATATATTAAAATTATGGTCTTCCGGGATGCGAAGCCGTATACTAAGGAAGTTAGTACCATCATTTCAGATCAGCCCACTGTTTCCCTATTCTGTGGAGGTGTGTTCTGTTTTGAAGAAGGAAGCAGCCTGTTCTTCCAAGCCTTTAACCTATGGACCAAAACACTCCGTATCACAACCCAAACGTACACGGCAAATTCACCTCTGCCAGAGTTCACAGAAGTGTCAATTCAAACCTACAGACGCAGTCAAGCAATTTCTTGAGGCCCGTACGACCCAGAACGATGATGTTTATGCACGACACAGAACTTTGTAGCCAGGCTGTACATGCAGATATGCAATCATCTTACAGAAAGGGAAAAGACGAAAGGTCAGAGAACGCGGGTCAGGTCATGTCCCGAGTACAGCCCGGAGTACCGTCCGCCCACTTTTGAAGAAATGTAGTCTGCAGGAAGGAAACTGTTTTGCATTTGAACACACCTTCTTGTTGTTCGTGACGTCTGCTGACACACCGCCAGACCGCAGTCAGTGAGAGAATAGATACACACAGCCGTCCTATAAGGCAGTGGTAACTATGTGTACCATCGTGACGTTTGCTGACACACCGCCAGACCG
>Ga0123354_10018802_pt1 | contig 10847 bp, 4 predicted proteins | sample TergutLab28metaG_2_FD_97872 | JGI IMG/M metagenome (GOLD analysis project Ga0123354, IMG submission 97872) | Labiotermes labralis P4 segment gut microbial communities from Petit-Saut dam, French Guiana - Lab288 P4 | ecosystem: Host-associated > Arthropoda: Insects > Digestive system > Gut ... | reverse complement strand
CAAAATATTAAATGTTTTTTGGACGAGGTTTAAAGATGAAGCTATGAATGGAATCCCAAAAGATTAAATGTTTTTTGGACGAGGTGTGAAGATGAAGCTATGAATGGAATCCCAAAATATTAAGTGTTTTTGGACGAGGTGTAAAGATGACTGATATTTCCTTGGTGAGTCAGCAGTGTCCACGCCATGCTGATTGCATCTACATGCAGTGTCATGGAGCATAGTTAGAAAGCTATGTGTTCCTTAATATAGAATCTAACAGTTTGTGGGGAAATCTATTAAAAAATGGCCACATGCCCCACTGAAAGGGAAAAGGGAGTATAATATTAAAATAAAACTTTCTTTTGTCGGTTGTGCGGATGGGAGTTCTAGGTGATTTAGAAGCGTTTTCCGTAGATGGCTCTGGTATCAACACTTATGAAACAGTTGATACCATAGGTTTAATTAGTTGGTTAGGAAATTGGTTGGCTAACCACTTTGTTTCTGACGGAGGTAGTGGAAGAAAAGTGAACACCATAACTTCTTCCCACAACTTCTTGGTTGGCGCTGGGGCTCATGTTGAAGCATTAAGTCTTGTGTCGGACGCTGAAGTTGGGAGTTTCTGCAGACTGTCTTTGGAACGGCAGCTTCTGCGAAGAGATGTTAACAACAGATTGTGAGAACGATCCCAGTTGAGTTTCTTGATAACTTGTCTTTCCGATTAACTTTCAGCTAATGTAGAGTTTGGAATGTTAGAATTGCCTTTAGGTAAGCAGTAGTGATAATTTCCACAGTTGACCGTGCATTTTGATACTGTTAAGTCCTTTATTTGTCCAACTAATATGCGCAAATTATTATAAAATTTTTAAACATTTAAAATCATTTAAAATTATGATAGTTGCTCCAGCATGTTTCGGTTTACATAAACCATCATCAGGGAGCTCTCAGCCCGTGCTTCGCTAGTTACTATGTTGACTTCGGTTATGTATCTTTATGTCAAGTTATGGGTACTGTGGTTGCATATGCAGCCACAGTAACCATAACTTCAAATAACGATATGTAACCGATATCAACATTATAACTTTAGGTTTCTGCGACCGTGCATCGTGAGCAAATTGTGAAGTAAGAGAGAAAACCAACAAGATGCAACAGTTAGATATTTATTATCAATACTTTCTCAACATGTTTCGGGCATCATTATGCCCATCCTCAGGAGAACAAGACGTGTGTTACTGCACGTGGTGTGTTGCGCTGGTTCTGCTGGATGTGGTTGGTAGCGGTTGTGGGGCGCTGCGTTGTGGGGTGCGAGAACCCTACAACGCAGCGCCCCACAACCGCTACCAACCACACCCAGCAGAACCAGCGCAGCACACCACGTGCAGTAACACACGTCTTGTTCTCCTGAGGATGGGCATAATGATGCCCGAAACATGTTGAGAAGTGTTGGTAATAAACATCTAACTGTTGTATCTTGTTGGTTTTCTCTCTCACTTCACAACATTATAACTTTAGCGAAGCACAGGCTGAGAGCTCCCTGATGATGGTTTATGTAAACCGAAACATGTTGGAGCAAATATTATGATTTTAAATGTTTTAACAATTTTATAATAATTTATGTGCATTAGTTGGACAAATCAAGGACTTAAGTAGAGATGATATTTTGTCATTTGCACTGTGCGGTGAAACCATATAACTGTCAGAGACGCTGTTTACCTCGACCGCAAGAAGTTATGCAGCAGGCAGTTGCAAGCTGGTAAGACACGTGGAAGGGCTACATTTCATGCTAACGTGTTTGCCTTAGTTTCTGGAACAAGTTCTTTCTTCACACCAAGTTGTATGCCAGGTGTGTCAAACCCGGCGAGCATTAAGTGACAGATAAACGGAGTACAATGCAAATTGCATTCCACGTACATAGGACGTTCTAAATGTATATGTTTATTTGTTGTTTTTCAAATTCCTTCCCTATTTTTTAAAGTGCTACCTTAAGGATGGCAATGACCAATCACAAAACTAGCATAAAATATATACAGCACATATTGTACACATAAAGACACAGAAACAACACAACAGAAAATAAAGAAAAATTAGAAGTGTGGTTTAAATTTTAAAAAATGTTTAAATCATTAAAATGGAAAGTGCGACTACCTTCAAATATGTTTCAATGTCGTAATTCGGTTACCTAATATATCTATAATATTGCCTGCATAAAGTGAAACACAAATTAGCTAAATAATTAAAACCATAACTGAAATGAATAGGCTAATGATGATTAAAATAATAATAATAAAAATAATAGTGATGTATTATTGTTATTATTATTATTATCACTAAAATACATTGTTGAATTATTCTTTTACGTGAATTAATTGGTCGTGTAATCTGGAATATTATTATTTCACGTGCCGACCAACAAGACAGCACTGATCCCACTACACGGTACACAGGAATGCAAAAGTCTGTCAATAACAGAACACAAAACAGCCAAAAAGCGAGGTCGATAAAGGTACTACAGGGCTGGTAAAAATGTTTGAATTATGTTATTTATATTCGGCCACAAAATGGCAGGTTACAAGTTCTCTGTGCAGCCGGTCAAAAGTTGTAAAGATTATGACTACAGCTTTCCTTCTGCTTTTTCTGGTGGCATTTGAGAATTTAAAGGCCCCGAAAGTTACTATCGGATTCGTATTCGTGGTCCGTTAGAAGGATGTCAAATGTCAATAAATGTCCAACAATATACAACTATATACAGTTTATTTATCTGTAAACTGCTCTACATATTTCGGGTGGTCTCTCCACCCATCATCACGAACACAAATAACTGTATCTACAGCATCTGGTACCAGTCAACTGTTGTTGCTACCTGTCGGTATTCTCCACGATAGCGACAGGTAGCAACAACGGTTGACTAGTACCAGACACTGCATACACAGTTATTAGTGCTCCTGATGATGAGTGGAGAAAAGACACGAAACATGTAGAGCAGTTTACAGATAAAATATACTGTATATATTTGCATCTTTTTGGATATTTATTGACATAGAATTGCGAAGCACGGTCCCACGAACACCAAAAAAGTTATCAAAGTTTCGGAGGTACTGTTAACTTTATGAACAGGATAGAAGTTAGGACCTATGCTTATGTCTGTCTCGTAATTATTCCCTGAAGATGGAGATACTAGATTCCTTGGAAATGTCAGTAAACTACATGAACACTACCAATATCATAGCAGAAAAAGTATTCAGAAGTGTTCTCTCCAAGTTTTCTGAGTTTCATCGATTTGTCTGTCCGGGAACCCGGCAACGTTGTTGCCGGGTTCCCGGTTCCGGTATTTGAACCTTCTGACCAGGAAAAGAATTCGTTAAATAATATCCATGCGAATGTGCATTACCTATAAACATTTTTTTCCAAAAGAGATTTTCAAGGGTGTCCACCGAGTCTTTCAAAACCATCAGGCAACCCTCTCTCTAAATAAATATATCTTCAGCTCTTTAATGCAAATTCAGATTCTGACAGGTGTAATATAATTCACTTTATCTCTGTCAGGGAAAAGTGTTAAGGAGTTATTATAGCTACTGGATTTATTCATGATGAGAGTCAATTTCGTGGAGTTTAGGCCATGTGGTAACGGAGGTTTGGCTGCAATCATTCCTAACCACTGCACTTGATGATCAAGAATATTTAGCTTGACGCTTCATCAAACTCAACCCTCGGAAACAGAAACGACATTCACTGAATAGGAGAATTTGTGGAGCCCAGATTTCGCTCTGAAGGCATCGAAAAAGAAAAGAAATTCTGATGAACCGGGGACGCGGACTGCGTTTCCTCAGTCCTCTGACGCGTAGTCACGATACAGACTTCCTTGTCTAGGTTTCAGGTTTTTGGTTACGGTAAACTTTAAATTTAGAGGATCTATGGAGTAAGTAAGTTGAGTAAATGGATCTGACAAAATGTTACACTTCCAAATTTTCGTGGCCACTTCTTAAGGAAGATCTCTCGTCAGTGCCATTCGTAAGCAATAGAAGCAAATAAAGGTAAATCATTCCCGTTACAGGCCTGGACAGACCCAGAGGGTTCCAGGAAATTGAGGTTCTCAGACTTCGTGACAACGGCACAGGATGGTAGTAGGTTGTTAGCCTTACACACCGGCCGCCTTTACCTCCAGGAAATACTCCTGGTATTCATTTCTGTTAGAGGCTGAATCGACCCCAGGGCCGTAGTGCGATCGGAAGGAATTTTATGTCAATGAAAAAATTCCAATCACACCAGTTGGTATCGAACCAATGACCTTCCGATTTGTAGCACAGCACCTAAGCCACTGTGCTACCGCTGTCCCCCAGTAGAAACAAGTGGAAATATTAATTAGTATGCAGAATTCTGGTAACCTGTTTTTTATATTCTATTCTAACTAAAACACAAGAGATTGGAGAAAAGTAGAAAAATATCCGTCCGATATGGGATTGACAGCTGAAAATTACCAGACAAGATATTCTTTAAGGTTTCGCGGTGATAGAATTCAACAATATATTGTCGGGCAGACAGCCGCGTCAGCGTGTGAACATTTCACACCCTGACGAAATTGCCTGCCCGACAATATTTTTTTGAAGACGTGTGACCCTTAGCCATTTAAATTGGGTGTTTTCCATCCCGTTGTGTGTACGTATAATAATAATAATAATAATCTTTATTGACCGCCATAACTGTAAACCACGGGATACCGTAGGTAATATAATCGCATGTACCTTGTCTAATTACCATTATTTTATATAGCCTGATGATGACTCTGTAGGGTCGAAACATGTCGCTCAGCTGATAGTTGCAAAATAATAACATTGCACCACATTGTGGTATAACGACGGTCAATAAAGAATATCACTTAGCCATTTAACTGAATTATATAATTGGCGAAAGCGGATTTCACTCGTACATTATGAATGGTAAATTTTGTGTAAAGATGATAAATTAAACTTCATTTTCTGAAAATTATGATTTGTTAGAAAACTTGGTACGCACATGTTCACGGCTAGCAGCAGCAAGAGATTTTACTATAAGGCACAAATCAGTCTCTCGCTTAATTAGTTTCAGTACTGTACAAAGAGACAGGTAGCTCAGTCGGTATAGTGACTACAGGCTGGACGGTCCGGGATCGAATCCCGGTGAAGACGAGATTTTCCGTCCGTCAAGACCAGCCCTTGGGCCCACCCAGACTCCTGTAAAATGGGTACTGGGTCTTTCCCGGGGGTAAAGTGCGGCCGGGGCGTGTTACTGACCACTCACCTCCTTCCAGTGCCGCGGTCATGGAAGAGTAGAGCTATAACTCTACCCGCCCTCTGGGCCACACCGGACCTGTAACGGGAAACCTTTACCTTTACCTTTAATGTGCAAAAAGATGTTTACGGGTTTTCATTGTCTCCTTTTGCAGCCGAAGACTGGAACCCTGGCAGACACGCTGAAGGAGGAGCACATCATCATCATCCTGGTGATATTTTGCCTCATTCTGTCCGGCATGTGTTTTACATTCTTCTTCAACTGCGTCAGGAAGCTAATTCGCGATCACAGGATCATACAGGTCAGTGTCACGAGGCGTCTGGTTGCGCCAAACTGGTTCACTATCGTACGATCTTACAAGGCAGTACGTCACGGTAAGAAATCTGCAGTCACGAATTCTTGAAGTTTAGTACCTGAATACAGTAGTGAAAATCCACGACATGAAAAAGACTTTTGTTCCCTTCGAGCGTAGTTTACAAACTGGGAATGACGCGTCTCTCTCCCGTTCCTTCCTTCTGTCTGTCCCTCGAGTTTTCCTTACGCTTAGATGAACCACTGCAGGAATTTCTACATAAATTTTGATTTGGACAAGTGTTTATTTGTTGGTGTGATCTTAATCAATAATCTCATATTGACATAAAGAACAAATATACAGGGGTGCTGATAAGTCCTAAGCCCGACCTACTTCCCGATGTCGTAGGACGGAATCAATAGTTTCGTTTGAAACTAATCTACTGCTCACATCAAATAATATATGCTTCTTGTAGAATCTCAGGAATCTTTAGAGGGATGAAAGACGACTTATAGGTTTAATTTTCGCGTAAGAATTTTCAATTCGGGTTAAGGAATTATCAGCTCCCCTGTATGTAATTATATTAACCAAAAAGCTTCGTCGTTTTGGAATAGAAACTGGTCAGCGCCTGAGACCAAGATCTATTCTTTCACTTGAACCTTTTCTGTATGTTCTCATTATTTAAAGAATTATGCTGACGGACACTTTATGACGTTGCGTAGTGACGCTAGGAACCCGCTTGGTTTTGCAGCATTAGATATTCTTTTGCAGTGACAACGTGTTAACCTTTAGACGCCTAATGTCAACTATAGTGGTCGCACCGCACCGCTAACCTCTAAAGTTGCATTTTGTATATTTATTCAACAAATATATGTACCTAATATTTTAAACATGGTATATACTCTCCGTTTTTTTCTCTTCAAAGTGGAGTTTGTTTCACAATTCTAACATATTTGGTTCCTGTATTATTCACATTTTATATACAGGGTGTGCTAAAATTAAAAAAATAATTCCGGCTCCAAAAGGTTAAGGATATCTTAAACGAAAGTGCAAAAAAATTGACCCCACGGAACCTGCAAGAACTCGAGAAGGTGATGGTCCCTCAGCCAGTCAAAATAATGCCCTGTATTTTATGTAAAATAGTATTATTATTATTATTTACTGCAATTGAGTTTTCACTCGGTGGCAGTAGTCCTTACACAAGTAACAAATAAGAACGAATATACATAAATGTAACAACACAAAAAACACGGTACAAACAAAACAAAACATAGTAAATACAAGTACTCATATTACTAAAACACCCATATAATTTTCAAAACACACCCACACATTACAAAACACACACATATTCAAAGTTTACTGCCGTTTTAAAAACAGCCATTAATTTGTCCGGTTCTGAAACAGGTGAAAGCAAAGGAAGCAATTTATATCATTGTATTCTCTAACATTATTTCTCTTAATGCTGCTAGAGTTCAGAAACTCCACAATAAAAGTGTATATGCACGTAAATTAAATCAGCAGTTACCCTGTCCTGTGACAGGTTAGCACGTTCCGTACTGACATGATTATATAAATTATATAAAGAGCTGCAGTTGTTATTTTGCAATTCCCTCCTCGTCTCGAAACCCCCCTCCCCCCCCAAAACAAAGTGTATTAATTTCATAAAGAACTTTCTCTTCTACATTCATTTTTTTACTTCGTATTTCGTGCAAATTGCGGTTTCCATTTCCTTTCCCCTTATTAAAAACGTTTTACTTCGTCTTGTCCCTCAGTTTCACTCCGAGTTTCTACGTCATGCAGTGTCAAGCTTCGCGTTTGTCGGAATTGGTAGCCAGAATGTAAGTGCACCTGGAGAGAGGCTTTGGACTTGACAAGTTATTTAATCTTTAGACACCTAACGTCAACTATAGTTGACGTACCGCACCGCTAACCTCCAAATTTGCATTTTATATATTTATTCAACAAATATAAGTAAAGAATATTTTAAACATGGTGTATACTTTCCTTTTTTATCTCTTCAAAATGCAGTTTGTTTCATAATTCTAACATATTTGGTTCCTGTATTATTCACATTTTATATACCGGATGTGCTAAAATTTAAAAAATGATTCCGGCGCCAAAAGGTTAAGTAAAAATATCTATTTGATCGTCGTGGTGTGGACGTTTGGAATGTAGTTTCGAGCGCACAGAAATTCAGGTGAGTTTTTGTATTTATATTCGTGTCCTTGACAGGAAATAGTAGTCTGTGTAAGGGCAAGGTTACTGGCCGGACGTCCTAAGAATATTGGTCCAATTCCCGTAAGGGCAAGAGATATTTTCTCATGTAAAACCTTCGGATCAATTCCGAAGCCCGCCAATTTTTCAGCTCAACGCCCACCGAGGGCATTTTCTCCACAGGTTGTTCTGTCATGGGGTAATTCTAGTCTCTCTTCTCCAACTCGTGCTGACCTTAAGAATGATCAAACCTATACGGCTTCCCGATACTTCTTCATAGCTTGTATATGGAATACTTCAGGTTAACCCACACGACACTCTCCCTGATTACTGAGAATTGAGTAATATTTACAGAGATCAAAGCTCTTTTGAAAGTAATGTTATGCAGTCAAATAGGCAGGTGTCATATTTCGGAGGAACCTACTGTCTCGCTGTCTCTCTGTCATGAACATGGAGCCAGAAAGTTCCCTCTAAACGCTTAAGCACCACTACCAAACTAAACGGCGTTATACTCCAGGGAACGTAGTCAAGGTGTCCACTGTAAGAATTTAGAGACCATAGCGGTGTGCCTGTAAATCGGAGGCACTCGCAAGAAGATTGGCATAACGTGTTATTGTTGTTAACTATTTAATTATTCTTGTTTTCTTCCCCTGTACTTATGGAAATTATTTCGTTTGACATTAAAAATATTCACTACTTAAGTTAAAGAAAACCATCCTTGAATTTTTGCAGAATACATATGCTGTGTTTCTTTCCTTGTTTTTAATTCCTTCAAAGGAAGTAGAATGCATTCAATACACAAAGCACACCTTTGATGTAACTATAAACATTATGTTCTTTGATCTCCAGAATGTTACTCCTAAATGCCTGCTGCATATATAAACCAATTAGTTACCGTATAAAAGTATTAGGAATTCTACTTGGTTTCGCTTTATAACTACACAAATTAATTTCATGACATAATAAATTTTCGGATTTAAACGGGCGAAACAATCAAAATAAGTAATTCTAAATTTCTAGGAAAATCAATTACTGTAGATATGCGGACGATATTTGTCGTTTGATGTGAGCTATAGGATATGTTACCCACCTAGTGATGACTTCCTCTGGGCCCTGAGCTGAAACGTGTTGCGGTTTACATCAAAAGGGAAACACGCTGTGTGTAGTGTAAGTGTGATTAGTATTTCTGACAGATAATTGAATTTTGACATTTGACGTACAAGTAAGAGGGACAATGTATTTTCTTTCTTGTGAAATGCGAAGCCGTTTATTTAACAGGCAGTAACATGTTTCAAAGTAACACGTTTCCTTCTTCAGTGTGCAGGGTTACATGTTATTCATAGAATATATATATATATATATATATATATATATATATATTCTATCATCAGGTGCACGGGACGGCCACCTATAGGTGTGACGATACCAGATGCTGTATAATACAATTTTGTCCTCCTGATGATAAGCACACAGTGCTCGAAACATGTAGAGGCATATAATAAACTTATTATAAAACAAGAATTTGTGCATTAAGTTTGTTAATTACTAAGATTATACTGAGATGCACGGTCAGCAAAACATCAAAAGTGTTTGATAATTTGTCAGAATTATTTTTCTAAGTACCTTGCAGGAGTTCTCGCAAAATTTGCGAAAGGCAACTATTAATTTCGTAACATTTCTCCTTCTGTCTCTATGTCCGTAAGTCCGTCTCGCTCAGCTCTTCTTAGAATGAGATGTAATTAAAAAAAAAGTGTGGAGAAAATCAAAACACATTTTGTGTTCAATCAACATTTTTTTTATCGAAAATCTTCTCATTTATGAAATAATCCGGAAAAATATTGTAGAATCAGACAGGCCACATATAACAATGTGGAGCATGCGCTTTCATGCCGGATACCGACGGCAACAAACACATACTCAGAATATGTAATACTTATTGCTCTTTTTATTGCAACAATGATAACGAAAACGCCCCTCAAAGTTACTTTATACAGAGTGTCCCACTTCGTTACCGAATCCGGCATTTCTTTAATAATTTTACCACTAATGATGATATTGCAACGAAATTTGAAGCGCACTACAGACACACACTACAGACACATTCCTCTTCATTTCTCACACAAAGAACTTATTCCTGTTCAAATTTCGTTGCAATATCTTCATTGGTGTTGGGAGTTATTAAAGAAATGCCGGGTTTGATAGCGAGTGGGACACACTGTACATACATTGCCTGCCTTGCGTTAGTAACAGGCTTTACACACTGCCCTGTTGGCGAATGCTGAAACTTATTCCAGATGCAAGGTCTTCCTCAGCACTCGGCCGATCACCCAATAAAGCCACAAGAGGCAGAAGAAGAATGTAGCGGATATCAACATAGCTGTTTGGACGCTAGGAGGACAGGAGAAAACAAACAGTCGCTAGTCGTAAAACAGCAGTCCCCCCCCCCCTTTCCACACCTCCTTTTTAAAGGGGCGCAAACAAACCCGTGTATACAAGACAGAACTCTAACAGTTTTAAAGAGCCTGATTTATAGCTCTTGTACGCATATACATGTAGGTATGTATGTGCGTGCGCGCGCGCGTGTGTGTAAACACCATCATTTCTTGTGTTAAAATACTGAAGCCTTTCATGGCTCCTAATTTAATTTAAAATCTACAAATCTTTAAGCACTTTGTCCGATAAAAATGTCTAATTTTACATTTCGTAAAAACTAGTTATAGGACATTAAAGTAAATTTTTTATGGTGTGTCCTATACATGTGCGTAAAAGTCTCTTTCTTCTTCTCTTACAAATTTTCTCTGTTTTTTTTGCTCGCAACACCCCAACTAGGGCCTAGGCCACCTCATTGTTGAGGTTTCTAGATCGCACAAAATTATATATACACACACACACACACACTCACTCACACACCACACACACACACACACACACCACACACACACCCCACACCCACACACACACACACACACACCCACACACACATACACATACACACACACACACACCACACACCCACCACCCACACACACACCCCACATACACCCCGCACACCACACACACACCCGCAAAAACCCAACACACAACACAAACACAT
>Ga0123354_10018800_pt1 | contig 10848 bp, 8 predicted proteins | sample TergutLab28metaG_2_FD_97872 | JGI IMG/M metagenome (GOLD analysis project Ga0123354, IMG submission 97872) | Labiotermes labralis P4 segment gut microbial communities from Petit-Saut dam, French Guiana - Lab288 P4 | ecosystem: Host-associated > Arthropoda: Insects > Digestive system > Gut ... | reverse complement strand
CTATACCTCTACTCCCCCTATGGACCGTACGGCCTGTACAGAGCCTCAGTGCCTGTACAGTACAGCTATACCTCTACTCCCCTCAGTGCCTGTACAGTACAGCTATACCTCTACTCCCCCTATACAACCTGTACAGACCCTCAGTGCCTGTACAAGGGTGCACTTAATACAAGCAGAGATACAGCTCCACTTAACTCTGCACCTCAGTATGAAGGAGTCCGCAGAAATCATCATGCTTCAGCTGCTTTACAGCCAGAAAAGAACCCACTGTACCCACTGAAGAGGAGGTTGGGTGGGGCCCAACAGCTGGTAGAGAATTTAGAAATCAAAAAGAATCTCTTGTCCCTGCCTGGATTTAAAACCTGGACCATGAAATCTGCATCCTTGTCACAACACCAACTGCACTATCCCAGCCTCAAAAGTTTACATTCATATTTACAGTTTTAAAAAATAACTGGACACAATGCTTATCACAAAGAAGTTAACTTGTTTCAATAATCCCTTTTAAATCGAGAAATGCATTCTTATAATAAAACCAACTAGATGCTCTAATTTCTCAAATTTCTTTTCGGAATAAATAATCTGCATATTTCAGACAGTTCCTCTGTCCATCATCAGGAGTTTTTTTTACTGTGCACACAGCACCGGTATATGTCATACAGTTTTGCTGACAGCTTGCGAGTAGCAAGCTGTCAGCAAAACTGTATGACATATACCAGTGTTTCTCAACTGCCAGGCCCTGACATCAATTATACCGGGCCACGCGAGATTCTCCTGGAATTGATAACTAATTAAAATGTAATTTTATATTTGTCAACATGCCACACCGTACACATAAGTGTACTAACACTTCTTATGATTATGCCATAATTAATTTTTAATACTTATGTTAGTTTAATGTATGAACTTAAAAGAATTGAAAGGTATTTACGAGTAAATCTGTTGGGACCGGGCACTCGTCTTATGAAAAAAATTTACCAGGCCGCGGTCTCACAAAGGTTGAGAAACACTGACTTATACCATTCTTCTTCTTATTCTTTGTCATTAGGGCCCGTGGCTAATGCCACGGATGTACTGCAGCCTAGTAGGCTTATTGTACTCACCCTATCCCCCCCACTTGTTTGGACGTTCCCATGTTCGCCACCAGGTGCCCCACGTCCACGACGACGCGAGAGATCCTAGCAGTGAAAAGGTGGAACTGTGTGGGCAAGAAATGACCGGTAATTTTGCCTGAAATTGTGACTTCCACTTCAATTCTGGGATCTTTTACATGCCCCAAATCTGCGACATGGGACCAACCACTTTACTTCCCTTCCAAAGGAAGGCGTGCTGAGTATTTTTTTGCCCTGAAAAATCCTGACGGCTTCGGCCGGGTTTGAACCCGTGAACTTGGGTACTTAAAGGCAGCACGCTACCGCTAGACCACCGAAGCCGCCGTGATATATACAATTGCTGTGTGCACAATGAAGAAACTCCTGATGAAGGACAGAGGAACTGTCCAAAACATGTAGAGTTTTTATTCCAAAAATAAATTTGAGAAATAAGTGCATCTAGTTGGTTTTATTATAAGAATTTATCATGATGCATGGTCAACTGAATGTCAAGGAATGTAACTTTCTCTAAACCTGTAAATATAAACTTTTGTAGTTACATGTACTTCAAAGACAGTGTTTGTATGACGACCATAGTTGGCTCAAACAGGATGGATTTCCGATTAAAAAACTGCTTATTTATACACTGCTGTGCCAGAATGGTTCAAATTTACATTGACAACAGAGCGCACAAGAGTACAAAGTGTAACATGGCAATCATTGCGCTTTGATGAATGTGTTAATTCACAAAGCCTTCAATGTGCTTCACATGTATTTGTCTGAATTTAATGACCACAACCCAAATTTCATCAATCAGCAAACAAAAATTCATATACTGCATATGCTTACCTTCACTTTGAATCTCTTTCAGCTTGGCACACAATTCATCAACCAGTTTTTCTATTCCACACTTCTGAAAACAACAGAAAGTCATGATTTTTATATCATGTTCTTGTACCCACACAGATCACACACTACAAAAAACTCAGGACTTAAAGTTGTGTAACGTACTGTATCTCCGTCCAACGGCATGGCTAAGGAAGCGTATGAGGATACATTTTTGCCTGATTTTTCCGCAGCCATGTCCGGCCAGTATTTATGCCACAACAGGTCACGCAATGACTGACATATTTTTTGAAACATACCATCTCAGACTCAAAAAAAAAGTGTGTCATGCCATCTTCTCGCAGCTGCCATTTTGAAAAATATCAATATATTAGGCCTTGCAAGCGTGTCCTTCGCAGTGGACGAATAGCTGTTTGAAGGTACTGACTTACCTAATGCTTTGGCACTAGAATACAACGCTCTGTGCAATCTGCAAAACCTCTGATTTAAATTACAGGATTTAATTTTTTATACAAACTCTCACACACACAAAAAAAAGCAAATGCCAAAAAAAAGAAACCTAATATGGCTGTACAGGAATGGTTATAACTGGCTGCCAAACGCTGTGTCATTTGGAAATTGTAGCAGGCAACAACCCGCAATGGGGCATACACGTGGTTCTGCACCGAAGGGTTAACAACAGCAACATTCAAGTCTGCATGATGCATACACATTTGGTATACAAACTGATGCAGCAGACAAGCTGCATGAATACAGTTATATTCATTGACTCATTACGAGGTTGCATAATTCCCATGTAAAGGTAAAGCAATCCCATTACAGGCCTGGACAGGCCCTGAGGGTTCCAGGACAATGAGGCTCCAAGATTTCACGACACTCGGCATATGAAGGTGGTAAGGCTGTCAGCCATACACACCGGCTGCCTTTACCCCACAGGAAACATTCCTGGTCCTCATTTCTGTTAGAGGCTGACTCAACCCCAAGGCCATAGTGCGGCCAGAAGGATTATGTAAATGAAAAATACCAATGAGACCATGTAGCGCAGTGCCTCAACCATCTGCACCACTGCGCACCCCTTAATTCTCCTGTAGTAGTCCGAATTTTGCGGTAGGTGAACTGACATTTCCCTTACGCGGTAGCACCAAATGGAACAGTGCCCACTAAAATTATGCACAGTACCATGAGGTATGTTAGCTGTTTCAAACCATACGGTTTTCACAACCACGAGATAATGATATAAACACAAGAACATGACACATGTTTAGAATTTTCATGTGTGAACCTTTTGCAATGTGGCAGGTACCAAACAAATGTATTTCCACATTTCCACATTTTTGTTTCAATCATTCAACACACGTTCAATACACGCATACAGGGAGTCCTTACAATACGTGGTCAACTGAGACCAAACAAATCCCTCTTACAGCACATCCCCTTCATGAAGGGAATTATTACCCGTTAAAAATACTGTAAATATGGTTAATGAGGACTCAGCTGGCAAGTACAGTAACTTTTAGAAATAAACAATCAACTCCATTCAAGAAAATTGGGTCACTGCTCCAGTCAGGCAGTAGAAAGAGTTGTAAAAGGTGAAGAAATCCCATTAAGCAGCCTGGACAGGTCCAGAGGGTTCCAGGAAATTGAGGCTCCCAAATTTCAAGACAGTGGGCACTTAAAGGTGGTAAGGTTGTCCTATGCACCAGCCACCCTTGCCCCCCAGGTAACATTCCTGGTAATCATCTCTTTTAGAGGCCGAGTAAACCCCAGGGCCGTAGTGCGGATGTAAAGATTATGTTAACAAAAAAATACATTGACACCATCATGAATCGAACCCGTGAGCTTCTGGCTTGTAGTGCAGTGTATCGACAAAATGTGCCATCGTGTGCCCCCTAGAAAGTGTTGTACTGAACTGAAAAGATAGCCATTTTGAAACGACTGGAAGCACTGCCATTCGTAAATGGGCAAAAAAATCAATGTTTTCCTAAACATTAATATGTCAGTGATACATGATTGCAACACAACAGCGAATACTGGTTACTACTTTTTAACATTTACTGTTTCCAGAGGATGTTTCAAGAATTATTAAGAATTTATCACTGATCACAGATGTGCTGTCAATGACAATCTTTCAAATAGCTGATATACAACCTACTGGTCTATCACAGACTACAACAGAAAGTAAAGTGCACCCTTGTACAGGCACTGAGGCTCTGTACAGGCCGTACAGCCCATAGCGGAAGTAGAGGTATAGCTATACTGTACAGGCACTGAGGCTCTGTACAGGCTGTACAGCCCATAGGGGGAGTAGAGGTGTAGCTGTACTGTACAGGCACTGAGGCTCTGTACAGGCCGTACGGCCCATAGGGGGAGTAGAGGTATAGCTATACTGTACAGGCACTGAGGCTCTGTACAGGCCGTACAGCCCATAGGGGGAGTACAGGTACAGCTCTGCTCTTTCTTGACCACGACACTAGGAGGGTGTGATGGGTCAGCACCGTGCCCCGCCCACTCTTTACCCCCAAGAAAGATGTGGCACCCATTGTATAGGAGGCTGGGTGGGCCCCAGGGACAGTCTGGACAGGTGCGGAAAATCTCGCCCCCCACCGGGATTCGATCCCCGGACCGCCCAGCCTGTAGCCAGTCGCTATACCGACTACGTTACCTGGCCCATGACTACAACAAGGGACTCGATTAACTCTGCACACCAAACACCACTTACCACCATCACCACCTAATTAGCTTTGCAACTTCAGATTTCCATGTTTTCTCTCAGGCATCTAACACTTTCTATAATTCAGTTACACACCAGTGAAAGCCCATGTTCTTCATCCAGTTTTTTAAAGAAGTGTACTGAATGACAACATTTCTTATTAAATCTCATGAGTAAACGTGGATCAACCAACATGTAACGGCAACTTCTTCTTCTTGGCTAAAAATGTGGGAGCTCAGAAAATGGAACATATAGGTACAAGAGCACATGACATGTACTCGTAATTGTTACCATCACACGGGGGTATATTTGCAGGACTGCACAGCTATTTTCAGTACCCACATTGCCGCACTGGTGATCTCATTTACAAATGCAAGTCTGTAAACTTCAACAGCTTTCATACATGAATACGAAGTTCTGCACTAAGGAAACGCAACACAGTGCCTTAACGTTACGAACAGATTCAAGGTGAATACATGCATTCAAATGTGGAAGGCTCAACTGAACAATGCCCATTCACACAGATATTCTGTGGCCATAACTGAACCATGCAAGAATGAACAGAGATGCTGGACTGTGGAGGATCAGCCAAGTATACAAGGATTTCTGGGTCTACAGTGTTCCAAATTTTACGACACGACATCAAAATGTGCGGATCTACTACAAGATGGGTGCCGTATCATTTAAATGGAGAACAATGTTCGATATTTTGACATTTTGCTGACCGTGCATCTCAGTATTTAACCAACTTGATGCACAAAATTTGTTTCACAGTAAGTTTTATTCAATGCCTCTACATGTTTCGAGCACATGTGCTCATCATCAGGAGGTCAAAATTGCATTACACAGCCGTCTCGTGCACGGGTAGAGAGAGGACTGAGTCCTCTCTCAACCCGTGCATGGGACGGCCACCTATAGGTGTGATGATACCACAGGCTGTGTAATGCAATTTTGACCTCCTGATGATGAGCACAAGTGCTCAAAACACGTAGAGGCATGAAATAAAACTTATTGTGAAACAAATATTGTGCATCAAGTTGGTTAAATACTGAGATAAGTATTGGATATGCCAAAAGATAAGGCATATCAAGCTGCGAGGATTTCATCATGAATGAGACATATTAAATCAGACACTGATAACCACAACTGATAAAACATGGAATTTGGTATCTTCATCCTATTGTAATTGTTACTCATCATCTCTGACTGCATCATCAGAATGAACACAACACTCGAAATGCAATGCGTTCATTTACCTTCCACAAAATTTTTCGGCTCTTCGTATCGGCCATCATCAGCCCCTTGATGATGGCTGATACAGAGCTGAAAAACGTTGCAGAAGACAAGTAAATCCACACATTAAAAAAGAATATTTCCATAACAAAGACATAAGTTTTTCTACGTTCTATGACCATACATAATTTCCACAAACGTAATGAAACGGTACCAGTTATTCCTGGCTGTAGGAATTACAAAGCACAAAACTGCCACAGCATCCAAAGGCATAGTAGTATCATTATTTTATCTGACAACTGTGGAATGCCACATCCTGCTGGGTCATTTTTGTTAGTACTGTAGCCCACCCAGCTGACCGCCAATATGACCAATGGAATAGCAGTGTGAAGTGACAAAAAAAATAGTTCTCAGATGAAAGATGGATCCTGTATAATGTCCCTACTGTAAGTCAGGAAATAATTTAAATACTTCCAATGCTGGAACCATGCAGGCTGGCACAGAAGATGGTAGGATTACCTTGTGTTGCCAGCCAACATTACTTCCTTCCACAAGGAAAGCATGTTAAGCAATCCCATTACAGGCCTGGACAAGCCCTCAGGGTTCCAGGAGATTGAGGTTCCCAGATTTCAAGACAATCAGCACATGAAGGTGGTAAGGTTGTCAGCCCTACGCACTGGCTGTCTTTACCCCCTAGGGAATATTCATGGTATTCATTTCTCTTAGAGACTGAGTCAACCCCAGGGCCAAAGTGCGGCCAGAAGGATTATGTCAATGAAAAATTCCAATGATACCATCGGGAATCAAACCTGCGACCTTCCGGCTCGTAGCACAGTGCCTCAACCGACTGCACCACCGCGTACCTGAAGGAAAGCTTGGGGGCTCTAAAAAAACTCCAGATAAATGAATTTTTTTTAATTCCTTCAGATGGTTACACCTCAAGTGTCCAAAACCGGCTCTCTCTTCCTCTTGACCAAGCACTACACAGGTGGACAATACAACTAGCTGAGACCACCTATCCTTGGTACAAAAACAAGCCACACATGGCGATACTTATACAGCAGCTTTCATAGACAGTGTCACTTCTGTTCATTCCACATCAATTGCAACAAAAATCAGCATCTAAACATATTACATAAGTAAAATAATAAGACTTTCAATACAACAGACCAACATTCTGACTCTACGAAAAAAGGTGAAGGTAAAGTGATCCTGTTACAGGCCCGGCGTGGCCCAGAGGGTGGGTAGAGGTATAGCTCTATTCTTCCATGACCGCGGCACTAGAAGGGGATGAGTGGTCAGCAGCACGCCCCGGTTGCACTTTACACCCGGGAAAGACCCGGTACCCATTTTACAGGAGGCTGGGTGGGCCCCAGGGCCGGTCTGGACGGGTGGAAAATCTCATCCCCACTGGTATTCGATCCCAGACCATCCAGCCTGTAGCTCAGTCATTATACTGACTGAGCTACCTGCTCCACATTCCGAATCTACTAAATATGCAAGAGTAGTGTAGACAACCATCCAAAACTGGGGAGTGAGGCTGAAAACTTTAGGATCCAGTGTAGTTTAAGTCTACAATACTGGCCTCTAGCACTGCACCGAATCGGTACATCTTAGGGTATGTGATATTTGTATCTCATCCACTCTGCAACAACAGCTGGAATTTAAACACCAGCCATCCTGGAAGTGTTAACAGGCAGCTTAATGGAGAGAACAGATATAATAATAAAGATGCTTTCAATGGCATGTGAAAATGACTGATAATCACAGTGAAGGGTGTCACAGCCCCACTGCAAAATGAAATACAGTACGGGCACACAAATATATGTATTAGAGCACAACATGACACGCTGGCATGGAGGAATGACAGCAACAAATGAGTAAACAAATGCACAAAGATACCTGGTCAGAAGCAGACATGAGGCATTCCACAGCGGCTGAACGCTTGAGCTGTTCCCAATCCCACACATCCCAGTATTCCTCCCTGGTGCGACCGCGCTTGCGGCCACGTCGACCAACCTCCTGGATGGGGCCACATACATATCCAAGCACATTTAAAGATCACTTTATCTTTTTCTAGCATGCTTATATTATCTAGGGTTTGAATTTTTTTGTTAGGAATTGAAATACGAACACAAAACTCAAGTGAGTAAACAGGCAGTCATCCTGTCCTAGTTTTCTGCTGAGAACTCCACAATGTAGGTACTTTAAATCCAAACAGTTTTGACATCTTCAGTTGCTTTCAATGAACACCTGCACAAGGAAAAATCTGCTAGTTCAAAGATGAACTATAGTGGGCATTTGGTATCACCTAACAGCCAATGGGTTGCAATTTTGAGGCTTTGTTGTACATGATACTAGCACTCACACATGTACAGCTTTAAATACTGACTAACTGCATGGAGCACGGACCTTCTTGAAAAGCTAACAGCTCCTTAGCTCATCAAAAGATTCTTAGCATTTCATGGAACCTGAAGGTTCATCACCGAGGTCACGAAAGCCTGTACTGTATCATATTATTCCAGTCCACACTTTCCAAACCCATTGTTTAGTGTTTGTTTTCCTTTTATCCCATACATGCAAAACACAATAAACAACACTTATAAGTACTAAGAAAAAATTAAACAATGAAATTCATCTTCTGGATGATGGTGGCGGTGGCGGCAATGAAGGTTCTGGCAGCGACAAAATGGATGATCACAATGATGATGAAGGCAGAGGAGTAGGAGGAGGAGGAAAAGAATGAGGAGGAGGACAAGTAGGATGGGGAGGAGGAGGAGGGGGAGAAGTGGAGGAGTAGAAGAAAGAGTAGGAGGGGAAGAGTAGAAGGAGAATGGGGAGGAGGAGAAGGGGAGTAGTAGTAGTAGTAGTAGCAGTGGTGGAGTAGGAGGAGAATGAGGAGGAGGGGAAGGAGGGCAAGAATGTGGAGGAGGAGGAGAAATCTATGAGACACAAAACTGGGTTTCATGTTGCACTGCACAAGCACTGCGAGGATGATCAGAATTTGGAAGCCTGACCTTGCATTACCAAGCAACATTTTCCCCACGCTCGGACTGGAGATTCAAGATATGCTTTGCATATATTAATAACACAGGGAGAATCAAGAATTAAAAATTCACTTTTTAAACTAATAAAAATAAACAATACCATCAATCACAACACAAATATACGCAGTTATTTATTATGATTTTATAGCATCTGTTTTGGCCTCTTTTGGCCATCGGGTATATCTAAATATGAAAAAAAAAATATGTGAAGGATAATGGCAAACATAAAACAATTGTTGTAACTTAAGGGATTTTTATTAATTTTAAATCATGTCCCTCATAACATGACATTCCCACCAAAATGGCAAATCAATGCAGGTACCAGAGCCTGTGTGATTAGATTACCAACACTTTCACAAACATAATTTTTTTTAAACTATATAGTGAAGATAAACTCAGAGCTATGAACTCCTCCTTACCAAACCCTGTTGCAAAATGAGAAAAAATGTCCCTCAAATTTTGACCAAAGCGTAACTGTCATAAGAAATGTAATCAATGTTACATGTGACTTGGGACACTGAGTTTGAAATGTAACGGCACATGCACAGAAACCAGATTTTGTCTTTCGTCAAAACGGACGAGTCCATTTAAATCGGTAGGGGCGTCAGCTCAGTCGACTACTGGCAGCCAAGGTGTGCACATCAGCGGTAGTAATGCTGGATACACCATGTTCCGAGGTAGTGTGAAGACTACTGGCTACCCACTCCATTCGCCAGTTTCCCATTCACTTCCCGTCCCATGCGTCACCGTGTGCCATGACATTTCAACTGGACTCTAACACGGCATTTAACAACACCACATGACTCCCTGTCGGCCACTTTCAACTCAGTGTTAACGAGCAACACCACTGTGAAGTCCTCAGGCATGAATTGCCAGATGTACTGAAGGTAACAAATGAAGACAGAAAGCACTTCCTCATACAGTAACAAAAATGGAAGTCTTCATTTTACTGAGAACCCAAAAACAACATCCATCTACAACACAATAATCCAAAATTTTATGTCAGGATTCCACAGAGTGAAATGTTGATGTGAAAGTTTGTAACAAATATTAAAACCCTCGCAAACAAACACAGCATGCAGCCCTTTTCATTACCAACTCAACCACCACACGATAATATAAGCATGCTACTATGTCATTATTTTAATTAATTAAAACAGAATCAAATGCTACTATGTCATTCCCTCTACCAAGATAAAACCAGTAGACTTTGAAAGTTTCTTACCCTCACTTTATTCGAGGAGATAGCAAGGAAATCGTCTGACAAATCAAGTGTGTCCCTCTGTAGTAGGCTGAGGATATAACGAGTGTATACCACTGCATCAATACCTCGTGCCTCAAGTTGCTCATCCAGCCAATCCTGCACAGCTGAGGGCATCGACACCAGCTGTGGGTACTTCATGCTACTCTGATCCTGTAAGTATCAACAAAAGCACAATAACCCAATACTTTCTTTCCTTTCAGTAACATCCCTCAGATAGTGCTGAAAAAAAGTGCCAGTCACCTGTATACTACTCAATACTACACCAGTTACTATGGGCCGGAAAAGCTCACCAGTTACTGTAGGCCAGGAAAGCTCAGTCGGTACAGTGACTGGGTACGGGCTCGACAGTCCGGGGATTGAACCCCGGTGGGGGAGAGATCTTCTGCGCCTGTCCAGACTGGCCCTGGGACCAACTCAGCCTCCTATACAATGGTTACCGGGTCTTTCCCGGGGGTAAACCGGCCGGGGTGTGGCTTTGACCACCGACCTCCATCCAGCTCTGAGGTTAAAGAACGAGTAGAGCTATACCTCTACCCCCCCCCCCCCCCCCCCCCCCTTTTTTTTTTTTTTTTGTTGGCTCTTTCTTTTTTTTTTTTTTTCTTTTTTTCAATTTTTTAAAAAAAAAAAAAAAAAAAATTCCACAAACAAAAAAACATT
>Ga0123354_10018799_pt1 | contig 10849 bp, 5 predicted proteins | sample TergutLab28metaG_2_FD_97872 | JGI IMG/M metagenome (GOLD analysis project Ga0123354, IMG submission 97872) | Labiotermes labralis P4 segment gut microbial communities from Petit-Saut dam, French Guiana - Lab288 P4 | ecosystem: Host-associated > Arthropoda: Insects > Digestive system > Gut ... | reverse complement strand
TGGTTGGTTGGCTGGCTGGCTGGCTGGCTGGCTGGCTGGCTGGCTGGCTGGCTGACTGACTGTAACATTCACAAGGTCTCTTTTCCAAGGAGATGGCGTTTCATTTATTTATTCAAGAAATTGTCAAACTTAGAACCACGATTACTGCTATCACTATAATGTGAATTCTATCCTATGTCAATCCTTCCAGCAAGCTATCTTTAGAATAATTTTTGCCTTACAGTTTTATATTGAAAACCCGCTGTGTATCTACATATTTTAAACATAAATCCAAATTGGTTCCACCATCTGAAAGCAATTCCACTGTGATTTTGTAAATAATTACAATGATATTCCGGATTCGATTTATGTAACAACTTCGCGTGGTACGTAACATTGAAAAACGGTAAGTTAAAAAATTATCTTCTTCTGACACACCTGTCAGTACTGCTCGTTAGCATACAGGCTACATGTCCCACGAAAACAGCAACAAACTGAGAAGAGTCATGTGACCACACTCTTATTGGTGCTGTAAGTCACATGAATCTTGTTGGCCATCTTAAGACTTTATAACAGACGTTGGTGTTAATTAATCTCATATTCAATGGATACCGGGGCTCTTTCCCAGGGGTAAAACGGCCGGGACGCGAAGCTGGCAAATCACCTCAATGCAGCTAGACCCACAACTCCACCGCCACACATGTTTTCACGCGTGCACTGTGAAACCATTGCCTTTTAAATAACATTTAGCCTGAACGGCCGGAGCCGAAGTGCACGTGGAAAGCAGGGGACAGAGCAAACGACTGACGGAGTATTCGTACTGGCAACGTGAAATTCAACGCACAGAGCGAGGGATGAATAAGTATACACATAACTATGTGCATAATTTTACCTGTGCATTTGTCTATGCATCGTGTTTAATAAAAAAATATACTGATAACAGTGGAAAAATCCATTAAAAATGCAAATCAAAACCACGGGTTAGCATGTCTCTATTTTCAGCATATTTTCACAAAATGAATTAATAATATACTGCATGTGTCCAGAAATAAACAGCTCATAAGTTTTCCAATCTGCTTCGGCGTTCTATCTCGGTTTCTCCAGAGGAGTTGAAAGACATTTTCTCATTCCCAAGGTCCCCAAGATCAACACAACAACGTGTCGCGGGCAACATGTTGCTTGTGAGCTATGGGTTGAGCTGGCTAGACGTGAAGTGAGTTTATCTGGAGCAGGAGAGAAAGAGTGGCTGCCTATTGTGAATAAAGTAATGTACCTTCGTGTTCCATAAAAGGATGGCAATTTCTTGGCCAACTGAAGAACTGTTCTCGTCCAAAACACACCCGGACACATTCACACACACAAACACACGCGCGCGCGCGCGACTGCGTGTTCCAGATACTGCAGCACCACGGAGTTGTTATCATGACAACTCGAACCTTCTTGAATATGCTATGCCCTCGTTCGTGTTGTCAGAAGGACCGTGGCGGGTCGGGGAGGCAGGTCGACCGACCGACCGACCGACAAACCGCCCTAGACCGCCGTCGTAATTTCTGTTCCAGCAGCAACATCAATTGAGCTCTAAAGTAACCAGGTCCCCGATGGGCCCATCCCAAAACACTGAGAGGCAAGACGTTGTATCAATGTGATATACTTCACCGCGCCATCTCAAAACATTTCACTGTTGGGAATATGAAGCGGAACACGGAGTGCAGCAACATGGCCCCACCGACAGCGGTCCGGCTTTTGTCTGGGAGGTGACCGGCTCTAATCTTGAAATGACGTCGACTACTGTGGTAAAGGCAAATATGTACCTTTGCACGTCGCTAAGGCATATGGAAGAGTAAATACATTATCTACACTTAATCTTAAAATTGTCACTTGATGGCGGTGAGTGGCTCAAGTCACGCCCCGACCGCTGTAACTCCGCGGAAAGCGTCCTCAATACCCTTTGAAGAGGAGGACTAGTAAACCCCAGAGCCGGTCAGGCCGCTTTAGACAAGAGAAAAATCTCTTACCCTTGCCGGGAATCGAACCACGAATCCTCGGTTTTCCAACCAGTACCTAGTCATTAAATCGATCGAGATATCCTGGCTTTCTCAATAATATGACTTGGATTTTTCACGAATTTCCTCAGTCTCTCCAGCAGAACGCGAGAGAACCCCGTAAGGGGTACAAACTGAATTCATGTGAACCAGAACAAGGATCATTAAACGGCTCGTTTAAACGCGGCACCAAACTTCCGTGTTTCTAAAAATCGGAAGCATTTACTGACCAGCTGAACGACTACTAGCTTCTCGAGAATGAACGTGCTCCACTAAGTTAGTTATTTAGCAGACAAAATAAATGAAATTAGTCACTTACCCTTGACAGGCCTTAAGTCAACCATGTTTCCTTTAATGACTTTCATATAATTTCTCTCTTAAGCACCTCGCCTTTCTCAACAATTATTAAATTACTGATCTAGACAAAAGAAACGAAGTAGCTCTTCTTCATAATATAAATTGTTACAGCACCTGGTGTAGACAACATTTAAAATTCTGAAGTAGCAGAGAGCTGGAAATGGCTATTCCAAATCTTCAATATGAAGACAAGTGCTTACACAAGAGAACTTTGTGGTCCTGCATACTGCATATATGTAAAGAAGGAAACTTAAAAAAAAAGGAAAACTACCCCATTTTCCGTTTGAGGACACAGACAGGTGCAGTTTTATAACAGCATACAAAATGACTGGAAAGTCCCGGTTTCAAAATGTAAGCCTCAGACCACCATTCCTGACCGATGTTGCCTATAGTTTTCTTCAGCCGCTGCACATAAATGCCACAAAGTAACATCAGTTAGGCCATGATCACCTCCTTCCATATCATTTAAAATCCATTATCACCCTACCATTCGACTCTATGCCTGTATACTCTAAGCAACGAAACGCCTCGTTCAGTAAACACGGGGTGCACTAATTTTCCTAAAAATCTAAGAAGCCACCTCAAAATTCAAGGCGCCAGAAGGGTGTCATGAAGAAACTTCCTGAGGAAGACCGACAAATATTGGGCGTCAACGTACAACAACTAAACTCCCGGGCCCACCCGGAATTTGCACACCCCTGCAATGAACCATAAATGAACAGAACGGTTAAAAGAAGCCACAATCGTCACCACGACCACCAGCATCATCATCATCGTCCAGCAATACCGACTGTGTCCTGTAGGCCGTTTGCTATACAGCCTACTCTGACATTATAAGTTCTTTGAGACAGCTGTTGGTACTCCTTGGTGGGGTGGGATATCAATACCACCACCACTAACACCATCACCTACAGCATGCTCTTTCTTATCGATACATCGTGGCACCCAAGCAGACAGGTAAACACAGAACTCACGTCACGGCCTACCTGATTTATCCGTAGGCTGTGGACTTCTTACATGTTTAACTTCAGTAGCTGCAGCGTCAATTTCTGATATGTTTTAACTTTGTAATGCCCGTCAAAGTGGACATGTAACACAATACACAAACAGGTGGTTAATTATGTAATACGATTACAGACAAGTGTTCAGAGAAGTGCATCATAAAATCCAAAATTGGCTGTGAAACTGATTAATTCAGTTTTTGGAAATTTTCAATCTGAAAGTTACGTAAAAAGGTAAATAATAAGTTTTTTCACTCCCTACAAGTTTTAACATTGCTGTTCCTACAAAGAAACGCCCGTCATGTATGCAATACCATTTCATGTCCTTGGTTTATGAAACACATCGTTAAAGAATGAAACAAAATGGTCTGTCGCGTTATGTTATTCTTTCCGATACAAGCCAACGTTTCGGAGGAACTGGCTGCTCCCATCTTCAGTAATACAAGATTAAACCCTATACAGTTAAGAAGGTGGTAGCAGATTACTCAAAAACCTTGCTACCAGATTACACGGCGTTACACTCCATAATACCGTAGTTATAATGCTCATCTTAGTGGGAGCCTCAAATTGCACAATATCTACGCAGGCGTAAGGCACAAGAAAAAGTGACTTACAATATCACACGCTTGAGAGAAAATTCAAATTAAATTCTCAACATTTATCTTCAGTAGTTATTACACAAAGGTTCTAACGTGCGATACAATTTCCCTGAATGTTGCACACGCTTTTGTACAAAGACTAGAAACAACCGAAGTTAGCTTTGAAATACAGTAGTAATACACAGTGACAGTAGAAACAGTATGGAGATAATATATATTTGTACAAACTTACAAATGGAGTCCTGCTTTATAAAGAGTTTAGCATTTTTAAAATAGCATCAACCTATTTACCTCAACATATAGAAACAAACAATTGATGACGTCATGTATGTAGGCTACTTTTGTGAGGGGTTATAAAGATGATTGTGGACGATCTATGATAATAGTTCCCAGATTATTAAACAAGGCGGCAAAATTTAAGAATATACTGGATCTGAGAAAACTTCAGAAGGCCGACCCACAAGAACGTGCCTCTCAACACGAGCCTGGTGTCAGACATGACTTTGTACCAGGTACGGTAATGACAAATCTGAAAATACAAGAAAGAGTGAAAAGTGTTGGAAATCGGACTATAGCCCAAGGTTGCACAAATTTTCCAAAAAGACTAGAAGCATTCTCAAAACTCAATGCGCCAGAATGGTGACATGCAGCAAGTTCCATACTGAGGATCCACACGCATTAGAAGCCACAGTGCAAAATTCATTCGCCATGGCGAAGGGGTGATCGGGATTTGTGCACCCCTGGTGTAGCCTATTTTTTTCCACTTTATTCCGGAAAAAACTCTTTCCTCAAGTCTACATGTTCGTTCCTTTCTACTCAAGTGTCATGCCATATATGGGTTAATAGAGAAGTGCAAATGTTTGCAGGTACAACTCTTGCTGTCCAAATCAATTAACTCTTCAAAGCCTGTTTCTTATGAATCTGATGTTTATTGGACCGTGCATCATTGTGATAGCTGAAGAATAAAAAACCAGCTAGATGTCACTTGTTATGTTTACTTTACTTCTTAGATACTCAACATGTTTCGGGCATTAATATGTCCATCTTCAGGAGTTTGCGACTGTGTTGTTGAACTACCACATTGGCTGTACTGTTCTTGGATTACTATGTGCTGGATATTGTTGAACTACCACATTGGCTGTACACAGCAATCAAAGAACAATGCAGCCAATGTGGTAGTTCAACAACATAGTCGCAAACCCCTGAGGATGGACATATTAATGCCCGAAACATGTTGAGTATCTAAGACGTAAAGTAAATATAACAAGTGACATCTAGTTGGTTTTTTATTCTTCAACCTGATCCTTATGTCTAGTATCACGTCACTGATTTCTGTCTGAAGAATCAAAAGAGTTTGAATTCACGAAATTCCCATTCAGACGACTGCTTTTCGTTATGAATTTTGAATTAATTACCATGCCATACAGACATGTAATTAAGCAATACGCCACAAGACGTGCGGCGGAGCGGTATTATAGCTGGCTGCACCCATTATTATTCGTGACAGAAGAAGGGGTATCAGTTTCATGCCCCGGTCACTTTACCTCCGGGGGAACAGAACTCAGACGGCTGAATGGTAAGAAAAATCCTGCTCCTTCCAGGAACATAATCCTGTCATCTAGCTTGAAGCTAAACACCATACCGACTGAGAAATCGCGACTTCCCTCAAGTCTGTCGGTTTTCCAAACATACGCGAAACACTCGGACCTCCTTAGCCATTTCCGCAAGGCAGTGCGACAGAATACCGTGCAGCCAGCAACAGCCGTAATCGTGGAAGGAGGCGGGGTCAGTCCACCTCGTTCTGGGGGTCTACTGTAGGGAATAAATCAGCTTCAGCAGTGGGGGCTCACTGCAACAGCCACCGGGCGAGCGAGCGGCCATCCTGCGGGTCTTCGGTCACCACCTGGCGGCGAGCCGGCGACCTTCAGCTCCCCAAAGCACCGTCTCTCTCTCGCTGGGCTCATCCAATCACATCACAGATGATACACAGACAATAGCGGGTCGAGTATGCTGCTTGCTTCTTCTGCCTGGTAACGCTTCCTATGGACTATAAACATCTCCATAAGAAAGTATCACTTGCTAGGGAGTGTCTGATACATGTGCAGCAGGTAGTGAAAACTGCTTTGGGAACTGGAACGCTGACTTACTGTTGTTAGTGGTGACGTCATATTAGGATCATGACAGGAGGTGAACGGTGTGAGCAACCCAAAATGGACCTTGAAGGAGTACCAAATAAAGGTAGGATATTTTATCTTCATGCAGAATCGTGTCAGAGCCAGAACATAACATACGCAAAATAATTTTAAATCCTATACGTATAAGAAGATATATTGAATGTGAATGTGAACTGGTGGAGTGTAGAAGTATGTTAGTGTACACCGAGTCATTGTTAGCATACTGATGTAGAAATATTAAAAGTTCGATAGAGTTTCCCATTATCTTACATAGAAGCTTTGCCAGCTTCTGGTCGAAATAATTACAGGTAAACATACGCTTTCGTTGTATAAGTTATCTTGAAGAGACAATTAATGGAAAGAAACAAAAGTCGCGCTTTTTACAGGCGAGCAAATAAATCTCCACAGCACGCAACATAAAATGACATTGAGGTGAAAGTCACTTTCCTTGAGATTTAAATATTTTTTTATAAAAAACCAGGGTCTTCAAGGCATTTCTGTCGCTAGAAGTATGGTGCCTTGCCACGTTTACCATAACCACGAGGAAGACGACACTACACATTATTCAAATACACAAATTATGCAGGACAAGTATGTGTGAACAATAGCAAATTCACAGCCTATCTAGTTGCGATTTCACAATACGCCACTTGTTGTCCTCACAACAACCACAATTATTCAGTCAGAACCACTAAACTTAAACCTGTGGAAGTTTTGGTTTAAAGAAAGTTAATGGATAGGAAGCTTCTAAACTCTAGATGGGACTTACAATTCGAAACAAAATGTGAAGTTTGAGGTTTTCACGGAGGTGACTGTTGCTGCCTTGTGCTCTTAAGATGAAAGCAGCATATTACTCCGAAACGCTGGTACTGTACCTATTTCCTATACACCACCCGACGTAACAACTCATAACACGGTATCTTGCATTTAGCCACTGTGCCCAGGGTCCAGTAACAGAAATATATTTCCTTAAAAACGCGTTCGTTAAGCAATCCTTCCCACACGTAACAATACGTACTTCCTATAACGTCACGAACACATGGTGTTAGCTAATTTTTTTTTTATTTGTCAATATATCTGCAGTCTTAATACTAAGTATGGGGACGGGCTTCAGGCTGCCTCTCACAATACGGGTTTCAAATGACTTACAAACAGTTGTATATTCAACTGATGTACACAAATAAGACTAATAAGTAACTCAAATACAGTGAAACCTGCGTACAATAGATCCACAAGGGACCGAATTTTTTATCCGTTGCAGGCAGGTTCCGTTTCAAACAGGTAGTTGAAGATTTGTTTTCCATTGCACCCAGATTCTGTCTGAGGCAGGTTTCGCTCTATGTGTTTCAGCTTTTGGTAAATCCAACAATACGCTCAAAAACACCATAGTGAATGCAGTTATACAGCGAGCCACTTATTGTGTCTGTAATAAGCGGACACTTCAGCCATGGATGCAGTATCCAAGTACATTTCGGACAGACCGCAAACAGTACCTTGTCCTCCTCTGGAATAAAATCTGTTTGGCTTTTGGTTTGTGGCTAAGGAAGGATCGAGTACAAGCTAGTAACTGTCATCGAAATGGCAGTCAATAATTTAAACAGAAAAGAAAATGCAGGCGAATTTTAGGTCTTCGCGGCGGTGTAGCTGAGGTGTCTCTCCTGGAATATGACGCCGCGTCACTGGGTAATTGTCTCGAGATGTCGGAAAACATTTATAAAGTGATAGACATCACATCTCAGAAGAGAGGACCCCTAAACGAAAATTTAGTTCCTTTCTGAGAGGCTTGTTTTTGAAGACGGTAAAAAGTAACTCAGGTTTGACATCTGGACGGCCGTTACATCGTTTTGAAGTTCTACAGCAAAATTTATGTTCACTCTTTATGATTCTGAACGACAACATCTGTAAGTCACAATTTAATGATTCCATTTTTATTACTAACGGGAGCCAAAGGTGTAGGACTCAAACGTACACCAACTTGCTCTTTGAAAAAGTGACAGGTATTTCTTTGAATCAGTAACCGACATAACGCAACTACTGAATCTCTCGCGACCTTCACGTCTGTAGATGCTTTACATGGCAGTAAGCGTCATTTATTTTTACAAGTTGGCCTGATATCCTTGACTCCTTCATACTTTTCATCCAGACTGACCATTACACAATTGCCACAAGATTTTTTTGCAGTTTCCCACGGCTGCCGGCCGTTCTTAAAGCATTACTAGCAACTCACAAACCGACACTCACCTTTCTTTACGTTTATATTACTATCAATCCAACAGCCTGTTTAGAATTATACAAATCACTCAGTAATGAGTGACAAAGAATCAACTATCCTCTTAAATTGCTATATACGCTGTCTGAATGTATCAAATAACAAATAACGCTTGATTCTAACATGGTCAAATAGGCCATACGAATGTCCAATGGAAAATATTACCATAGTCCAAATTCCAAAAACAGTCCAAACTCCATAAAACGCTTATAAGTTGTGTTATTGTAACAGGACCAGTAATTTTTACCTACTGTCTCGTACTGAAATTATATATATATATTCTTTATTTAAGGACACATTGTATGCACGTAACTACAGAAGCTCTAGCTGAGCCATCTCTCTGACAGTATTTACAAACAGCACTTAAATTATAGACATTTCACTAACACAGCTATTGTCCAATATCCACACAGCGTTTAACAGCAAAATATTAAAAAAATTATTAGTACAGTCTGCTTTCCAACACAGTTGCTTCAAATATCTTCGGAAGCACAGTAATATTGTCCACGTTCCATTTCGTATTCATTTTACTACGATGGTGGTTTAATCCTTCTTGTGGCTAAATTAACCTTTTAGAGTCTAGTGGTTACTTTATGTACCTTCAGACTTAACATACAAAAATTCTACGTTCTGCCACAGACTGTACTGCTGTGTTTTGTATGGGTCTTAGACAAAATTTCGATTATTTCCCTGTACAACTTTAAATGATATGTTTATGTAAATGAACTGGGACAAAGAATGTTTACTGTGCGGTACGGACTGGATCTTTAAATACAGTTCACGTCAATCTTAAGTGTTTAAATGGGTAAATTAAGTTGTTTTTGTATTTGAATTTTAAAAGACAGAGCACGGAAGTGCTTTCTATTTATTATACCTTCTGGGTATACTATGATTTGTAAAAAAATACTTGTACGTTTCTGTGTTATATTCTGTTATCTGATATCTAGAAGTTTTTTTTTTGCTTTCTATAAATTAAGTGCATAAATTAAAACCACAACTGGGGAGTTATATTCGTATTTCTGCATGCTTCTGTTCCTTGAGTTTGATTAAACTTGGTAAAAAAAAATTTTATATGTCACACTAACAGTTGCAATGTGAGTTTCTGAGACACTCCGAATTCACTCGAATCTGACATTCAGATTTATCTGATTTCTCAAAAATGGCTCTTCGTAGAATAATCGCAGATGAAATAAAATATATATCCGATTAAGAAGTGTGACTTTTTAAAGGGCAGTTTTAGGTGTCGTACACAAGTCGATTATTAGTCGCATAAACACAAGAAAAACCTCTTCTCCGAATATGAAATCAAGAAATTCCCATGAACAAACTGGAATAACGGTTCTGTTAGGGACAAGCCGTACTTAGAGAAGTCACTTCTTATCTTTACTGCGTTTCAACATAAAAACCTCTTAATGCTTACAAAAGTTTTATTAGTTGTGAGGAAAATCCCCCCCCCCACATCCATCACAACTCCTTATTAATAAATACCTGAGCCCTGCGAGACCAAGAATTTCTGATATACTACACAACGCCCAGAATGTGACTTACTGATATCGCAGAACCTTCAAATCAAAAGTAAGGCCCGTCTGTCATGTTGAATGTTTTAGAGTAAATTATGTCCTTCAGATAGGCCCAAATATAGCAGTTAGACAAGAAGTTGGGCGATTGCGCAGCCACAAAAAGAAACCGTCGAAATTAGTGGTGAGAGCCCCAAAACTGCCCTCATCATCGCTGAAGATGAGCAAGAGCTCTGTCATACATAAATCAAGGTTGTACCGTGCTTGCCAGTCACACTGTGCAGTAGTTCAAGTAATTCTTCCGTTGCCGTATCTCGCTCTCAAAGCCACTGCGAAAATATGTTCACAGTAGATTTCTGGTTTGGAACCAGGGGTAGAACACCATCAAAACCTGTACTTTGTATAATGTAAGGCCACTCTGTATTTAATAAATTTTATGCCTTGTGCTTGACGTTCTGGGTTTCGAATCCCAACAGAGGTAAGATGTTTTCCATTTGCCAAAACCGTCCAGACCGACTTGAGGTCCATCCAGCCTCCAAGTCCATGTTTATCGGAGTTCACTCCCAGGGTAAACCGGCTGGGACATGAAGCTGACCACTCACCTCCAACTAGTGCCGAGGTTAAGAATATACGCCTTCATGATGACAGGTAAAATTTCACCCTTTTCCTTCACCATATCAGCTTCTCTAATCCGTATGACTTATACCTCTATGCACTTTACGAACCCGAATGGCCTTCAGATCCCTTAACAAGACATTTATATTTACAAACAGTACACAAACTGACATTATATACAGGATGTTTCACGACTTTAGGGCATAACTGCAGGAGGTGATTTCCTAGGTCTTTGTGATCAAAAAAGTTCATATAAACATGTGTCCGATTTTGGACGGTTACGGAGTTATGACCGT
>Ga0123354_10018798_pt1 | contig 10849 bp, 7 predicted proteins | sample TergutLab28metaG_2_FD_97872 | JGI IMG/M metagenome (GOLD analysis project Ga0123354, IMG submission 97872) | Labiotermes labralis P4 segment gut microbial communities from Petit-Saut dam, French Guiana - Lab288 P4 | ecosystem: Host-associated > Arthropoda: Insects > Digestive system > Gut ... | reverse complement strand
AGAATATATATTTTACTTTTATCTAAATTGGGATTGAATCAGACGATTGTGTATAAATCCTTGAGTCCTTGTTGAAGTCAGATTTGCCAAATCTATTTGGCTGGTGGCAGCGAAATTCTACCATATAGTTTCAGTGTCTTTCCCCGAGGAAACTTGATGGAGGTCAAGCCATCATTTAGGTAGGAAGGCACTACATAAGTAAAGGTACATATACCCCTGTCACAATTAAACACCGTACAATTATGGCATATGTGGAAGTGGAGGTACAGATTCACCCATTCTTGACCCCAACAAAAGATCATGTTCAGCAGTTAGCATCATGACACAGCCAATTTTCTGCTAAGAAAGAAGCCCACAGTACCCACTGAACAGGAGGCATGTGTGCCCCATAGCTTCTCTAGATACTTTGGACACGGGAAAAATCACCTTATGTGCTGCGAACTGAATGCTGATTACTTCATCATACAGCTCTCAGACTAGTCACTGTACCAACTGAGCTACCCAAGCTCTGTAAATTCAAGTGTACCACAACAATGTGCCTCTAAGTCAAGACTGGATAACTGTGCATATTCAAACCATCTAATTGGATTCAGCATCCCAAAGAGTCATATTTGTTAGTAACAATGATACTAAAACATGGTTGGTCCAGTACTCTTCTGCATTCTCATTCTCCAACTAGTGATAAAGGTGATTATATAAACAGCAAATTTCTGAGGAATTATGTGACGCACCTCCACCTAGTGCTGAGGTTAAGAGTGTGTGGAGGTATACATCCACTTCTTCATATGCCTTCATGGCAGGGACAGAACAACTATTTACTTTACTGCTTTATATATTTCCTTAATCACAACAACATTTTTAAGGAGATTTCAATGCAAAGTAGGAACAGAAAATATTTGAAAGTTTAAACTGTGGAGAAACAACTCACAGGAAAATTGTTATTATAATGTGTTACAACTGTAAAACACCACCACTTCAAAAATCTGTCCAGACAACATTTCCACATCATATCATAAAACACATTTGGTACTCATCACATCACAATACAAAAAGATGGCAATCAAATGCAAGTAATGTCCTGTCTTTTAAATGGTTTTTATACTTATCACTATCTTATTCTGGCATGAAAAGACACCTAGTCAGTAAGCAAAATAGAAACCTCATGCAGACAGACCTAAATACAAGAAGTCAAATACCATGGAAGTTAAAGAACAGAATAAACATAAAATTCAAATTAGATCTGTAACTCTGGGAAACTTAAATAATTATGTGGGTATTAACACATTGTGGACGGGTGATGCAGATTTGCGTCTATACATTACAACTGTGCAAGACGGATGATGCACATCTGCATTTTTAAAACGCGCTTGGTTTCCACGCACTATACACTGCTTAGTGCCACTCCACAAGGGGGAATGTTTCCAGAGGTATCACACCCTCCAGCACAACTAGGGTCTTTGGTGATTATTTCCTGAAAATTTCATTTCACAAAAATAGATAGCGAATTTGTTATAAATTTTTTAAGAAACACAGTACAAAAGTTGATTTAAGTTGTTTAAACCCCCGGGGAACGGGCATTTTAACAATTTAAATGCCCCATCCTCAATGTGTTAACAGAACCTGGAAAGTATGACAGAGCATAAATATTAAAACCTCAACCAAATATGTAATCCATTATTAATTTAAAGCTTTCATGGTGATTCAGTGTTGTTGTTAACCCGGCTCTTGGGTGCATGGACTGTGCTAAAGTGAGATGTGTCACCAACTTGAGGATGAACACCATCTTCACCTTCAAGGTTTAGGTGAGTCAGATGGAACAATATTTTACATGCTATGCCTCAGACTCAAACAAGGGGATAGGAGCCCAGTACCCAGTCTGGGTAAACAGATGCAATCAACAGGGAACTGTGACAAGCAGCCCTGTTGAAATCCACCACGTGAATAAGGCAACTTCAGATGAAAACACTTCTGAGTGGTCACCCATCCAAATGTTCAGGCACTTTTGCTACTGCCTGGCCAATTGTGCTACTATGGCTCTGTGGAACAAGTTGCCTATAACCTGAACATTTTCACCATACTCTCTTACAATCATATGACAGAAGCAGCAAGTTTCTTCAATCAACAAGACAGCCCACTCAGTAGACCTCTGTAATTAGTATCTTGTTTGCAAATGTTCTTATAATTTACAGCACACCACTGGGACACCTGGCAGGGAAACAAGTGATCAGCGTATTATCACAGGTACCAACTCTGTAAAGGTATGTGTTCCTCCTACTACTCATGACCCGAATTCAGTCTCATGTTTGGGTAAGAATACATCTGCATATCTCAATATTGCAATGTGTAAATATAAACCAAATTCAAATGCACTTAAGTTTGCTTCGATGTGACACCATGTACTCCAATAAATCAATTTGGAAATACTTCTACAAAGGGACTAAAACAAATATACAACTACTTGACGTAAAATTAGCAGACCAAAATCACAGTCACAGATGCTCCCTGCAGATGGGACTTCAGAGAATTATTCATTGTCAATGCACAGACAAGACTATTCAATAGGAAATTAAATATGCTAATTGGTAAACTCAAATATGCAACTGTGATAAGTGCAGAACTACCTACGGATTTCTTCACAAGATATGGGATCTATATGAAAAACACTGGTAAACGAGAAACAGTCAACAGATTGGTGGAAATGATGCAGGGGGTTCAGTGTAAACTTAAAGTAGATAATGCAATAAGGTTAACATGGACAACCAAAGTACCAGCAACTTCAAATCAAACACAGGTGGAAGTAATGTCATCAGTAAGCACTTAGACAACATGCATGAACTAACTAAGCAAACTCAGTTACCCAAGAAAAAGAAAAAGCCCAATAACAAAGAGAAAGGATTTTTTGTGGATGTAACATCAAATAATCTGAAAAGTCAAAGCCATACAAGTACACAATCCTTAATTATATATCATCAAAACATAACGGGCCTAAAAAAAAGAAAAATGAACTAGTATTTTTTTTTTGGATGAAGAATGTTATGATCCCCATATTTTATTTGTAAGTGAACACAATATGAAAGAGCATGAGCTGTTACATTTCTATATCCCTGACTATAAATTGGCAACAAGCTTTTGTTTTAAAGGATATCTAAATGGGGGTGTATGAATTTTAGTCAAAAACAATATATCATTCCAAGTTCTGGATCTCCATAATAAATGTAAAGAAAAATTTTCAGAACACGTGGAGCAAAATTACAAATAAATTCTACAAAATTTATTATATTATGCTCATATAAAGCTCCACGTTAAATTTATATTCTTTTTTTGAATAATTAGGTGATACACTGAAACATCTAGAACATATATTTACTGAACTCGTATTCTGTGGCGATAAAAATATAAATTATTTTACCGATAACCATAAAAAGGAAAAACTTCAATCCTTAACAAATACTTAAAATTTAAATCAAGTAACAGAATTTCTAACTAGCATAAGTAAAATCATAGGATCCTTCATTGATAACATTTTTTTAGACAAAAGAGAAAGGCAGCTATTTAGTTCACCCCACAGAAAATGGACTTCCTTATCATGATGGACAAATACTAATTTGGAAAAAATTACAAATTAAAGCCCAAAATTTTTCAAATAAACACAAAATAAGAATTATTAACACAGAAACACTAAAAAAATTTTAGTTATCATTATCAAATGAAACCAGAAAACTCCACATGTTGCGAAGGAATTTCCTGCAGGATACTAAAACTTTGTGCACATATAATAAGAAAACCTCTTAGTCATAATACATCGCTTATGATCTCATATCTATCCTGACAGATCAAAATATGCAGGTGTTAAGCCTGTTAATAAAAAGAAAAAAAAAGGCAATACAACCAATATGTCAAATTATAGTCCTATTTCACTGCAGACCCCATTTTCTAAAATAGTGGAAAGAGTGTTGTTTAATGGATTATTTCGATATTTAAGAGCAAATAAGATCTAGAAATGCGAACAATAGGCTTTAGGCAAGAGTGTACTATTGACAATGCAGTTTTTACGCTAACACATAATATAGTAACTGCTCTAAATGCACGCAGACAGACAGCAGACATTCTTTGCAATTAGCTAAAGTGTTTGATTGTGTAAACCATGATTTTCTTCTAGATAAATTAATATAATATTGTATCTGTAACACAACTATTCTTTGGTTTAAAGCTTATTTGGAAAAACAGAAAACAAAAAGTTGAAATACTGCACAATAAGCAGGGCAAATTCTTTCCAAATTGGAGAAAAATAAAATGTTGCATCCCCCAAGGTTCAATTTTGGAGCCATTATTATTTCTCCTTTATACAAATGATCTTCCACTTGGTATAAATTCTGCTTCCAGATCAATAATATATGCAGATGATACAAGTGAATTGCTTTTAGGTAAAAGTATACATGATCTGCAAATAAAGTCTGTAACCATATTGGATTTAATGGTTTATAATTAATGGGCTTTCATTAAACTTAGACAAAACAAAAATAATGAATTTTTTTTTCTTTTTCATTTTATTACCGTAATGAAATTTGACTCAAATAACTTACAAATGCACCATTCCAACTTTGTTATAAAGATACACTTATAAAGGAAGATATTACATTTCTTAGGTTAGAAACAGCTAAACACATAGATTGAAAGAAACATATTATGCACACTTTGCCAAAACTAAGTACTGCATGCTATGCAATTAGATATATTTTGCATTGTAGTAACACTAAACACTCAAAATAATTTATCAAGCATATTTTAATTCAATAATGAAGTATGGTATAGCTTTTGGGAGTAATTCAATGGCTATTATTAAAGTTTTCAAATTGCAGAAGAAAGCTCTTACAATTATGATGAGGATTAATTCCTGAAGCTCATGCAGACCAGTTTTCAGATATTCAAAGTACTGATAGTACCATCCCATTATATAATGTCCTTAATGACTCTTCTAGCTTACGATTTGGAATATTTTACTTTTAAGAACACAATCTATAATAAACCTACAAGAAGACTACACCTTCATATGCCATGAAAAAATGTGGCATTATATCAAAACGGTACTTATTATGCGAGTATCAAGATATTTAACAGCTACCCAAATATATGACGGACACAGTTAAAGACAAGAAGCAATTTGTGAGGTTACTAAGAACTTTTTTAAAATTATCTATCATCTTATTCGGCAAACGAATTCATGGATTACTGCTGTGAATGTAATGTAGAAGCGGAGTTATGAAACGAAATGCAACAGACTTTATAGGGAATGTTGTCTATAATGTGTATTATACACCTACATGCATATTAAAACTTCGTCACGTATGTGATTTATCAAGGATGCTTACTATGCGGGCAGTTAACCGTATAAGTTTACTAATGACGAGTGAAAAACAAGAAATGTGGTAATATATTGACCTGTAAAACTGTTTATTGACACTATTTGATGTTGAAATCTGGGCTATCCATTCTTGTGTATTTTATGTAGATTGACTTGACAATGGCTAATTTATATTATCCATAATATACTACATTATATTACACCACATTATATCGGAATTTGGCCTTGTATTCCCATTTATGTCGTGCGATTTTCGCGTGTTTCAGTGTGACACAATTGCTGTGGAATCATATATGTTTCATATCCTACACCGTACAAGCTATATGAAGGATCTATAAAATGCACGTAATGTAAATATAAATGTAAATGTAACAAACTATTTGAATTGAAGCTGAATGGCCTTCACAGTACAGTCGTCGAGTGCTAAGGAAATGCATATCGCGATAAATTTATTCAAGTACTTACACCTTCTTATTGGCGGGGAATCTGTAACATTGCTCCTTTAACTTATTATAGTAGTTTACACATGTCGGTACAGAACAATTCAACCTTTTTCGCACCATCCTTTCGTACGATACCAAAGAGTAAACGTGTTTCCGGTTGGTGATTGGTAAATCGAACATCTCGATTTTTGCTCACGATCTGTAGCATCGATAAGAGTATGTACCGGTAAGTACTATCGGATAACTCGAATTTTTATAGCAGCTGAATGCATTTATGATTTACCACATTACAGGAAGTATCCAAATGTGTCTATTGAGTTACTCGTTTGATACGGCTTACACATAGCCTCCTGTGACACAAAAACAAAACGTACTCTGCGTAGTGTCACCTTCCTAAAACGCACACTTATCTGAAAGAGAAGCCAGTAAGAGCGTCATTTATGATTATTGTGGGCGGGCACAATGGCAATTCTGTTCCCCACCATATACAAATTGGGACTATATCTCCTGAGCTCCCTCTCTTCTAGCCGGATGTCATAAACATGGAAAAGAGGGTTGTTGGCTAGCTGCAAAAATGGTCATTCATTTTTCTCGTGCCATTAAACACACTTGTTCTACCACGCCTCCTCTACACCACCAAATCACAATGTCCAACACAACATTAAGCTACACAATTCCACCATTTCGTTATTAAATATATAGAAATAAAAGTACACCCACTACAATTGCAGAAACATGCATTTATTTACTATGAAAGGAAAGATATGTGACGGAACAAGGAAGGCAATGTATGTACAATGTAACACTGAGGCGCACTTGTGCAACAGTTGTTGCAGTGGATAAACAGTTTTACATATTCTGAGAGTAGCCTTAGGCATGCAGCATGCAATGTGCATGTGCCATTTTGTCATCTGTAACCTGCCTGCTTCTACAATATTTTCCACATAATCTGTTAAACGGCATGATTTTCAAAAAAATTAAAAGTTTCTGAACATAAAACATGTTTTCATTTTCTCTACAACGTTTGTCTGAAACATTTCTTATTCTAGGAAGAACAGAGATAGAAATGATCAAAAATGTATATTGGCTTTCACGTAAAATACCATTTATATTTGTCCGATTTCGATTAAACTTGAATTCCCTCAACAGATCTTCGAAAAATACTCAAACATCTAGTTTCATGAATATCTGTCCAGTGGGAGCCCAGATGTTCCATGCAGGCAGACAGATGGACATAACAAAACAAATAGTTGCTTTTTGCAATTTGGCAAAGGCACCTAAAAATGCAGTCAACAGGAAAATGTGTTATTGCAGTACACTTTCTCACAATTCAACATTTGGGTAACAATACATTGCCAGTCCCTAGTTTAAGTAAAATGTTGTAAATATGTATGGAAAGTGAAGTTAAATTTCAACAAATAATTAGCCTCACAACTAGTTGGAGGTTACATCTGACATCTTTACCTCAGAACAACCTTCATTCCATCAAAAATTACTTCTTTCCTCCCAATGGTTCATACAGTCACACAAATCTCGAAGCTACACGTCTCTTTGGATGCACATGACATGGCCACAGCATGTCAGAAAAAATTTTCTGAAATACTACTACTACTCTTAATGCTAATACTAATAATAATAATAATAATAATACTGATGTTGATGATGATAACAAAAACAATGGAATGGTGATGTTTTGGCACACCTATCATCATCCACGTTTCTTACTTGACAACAGTTTAGATGGATGCCAAAAGTTCAGTTCTCACTGATGAAGCACTTCTTACCAAAAACTTTCAAACCATACAGTTGTTTCTACTGTCTGCATCAGAAGATATAGACCAGGACAAAGATTAAGCAGTTTTAAACTTAGTGTCATTTTCTTGGAATAATACCTGTTGTAGATAGTAGGCCTATTACATAGGCCAACTTTAGTTGCTTATCATCATCACCACCACCACCACCACATTTATGCAGGGTATTTATACTTATATTCCTGAGACAAACTATGTCCCTAGGGAATATAGTGTTGCAGCTATTCTGTTGTTACTATTCATGGTGCTTATAACATTAGTTTCAGTGTTAAATCTATTGTACTTTTACGTTAGTACTTTCCGAAGTATGTGTGCGGTGCCCAATATGGCTGTTTTCTGGAGTTCTTTGACATCATGTATTCCTTGTATGTTGCTCATGTATTTTCTGAATGACTTTGAAGTAGTCCCAGTCACCCCTATTATTACTGGTATCATCTTTGTTTTTACATTCCACATGTGCTGTATTTCTATTGTAAGGTCTTTATATTTTAGCATCTTCTCAGTTTCCTTTTTAATCACATTTCCGTCTCCTGAGATTGCAACGTCTATTAACATACATGTTCCCTTTTCATTATCATGGATTATAATGTCTGGTTTGTTGTTGGGGATAGTTCTGTCAGTTTGTACTTGTTGATTCCACAATATGTTTACCTTGCTTCCTTGACTTTTTTCTACTGATTTTGGCACATGTTCATACCAGTGTTTTTTGTCCAATTGTACTTCTATTTCCATGCATATGTTGAAGTGTAGTTGTGCACACACTCTTATCATGTCTTTTTATAGTGTTCTTTTGCCAGTATTGGGTATGCTGATATTATGTGGTCTATTGTCTCATCAAATTGTTGGCAAAGTTTGCACTTGCTATCCATCTCTGTGTTCAATATTTTTGTTGCATAATATTTTGTTTGTAGTGCCTGGTCTTGTGTTGCCACTATTTCAATTTCAGTTTCTGCTTTTAGGTCTCCCTTCGATAGCCAGAGGAACGTGTCTTCTTCACTAATAAGCTGTCTATCTATGCTTCTAATGTACTGCCCATGCATTACTTTGTTTTCCATTTTTTTCTTTAGGGACTCTCCCAATCTTGCCTTTGTGTGGTGTATTCCATCCTGTTTTGTGTCACTCTTCTCATTTGATTGACTTAATTCTTCTGTAATCTTTGCTGCTGTCTTAATTATTGAGTTCATATTTGGTTGAGTGCTTTCGTGGCTTTTAACAATATTTACAAACTGGTCTTCTTTATAGTTTGTGTTCAGGTATTCTGCAATATTCATTATTTCTGCTTTATATGCTGCTTGAATTTGTACCAGTCCTCTCCCTCCTTCTTTCCTCTTTACAATGTATTATTGTTGTTATTGTTATTATTATTATTATTATTGATACAGCTAAACAACAAATTCTGCAAAGTAGCCCCAGTACAGGAAATCCCTTCTAATGCCTCAGTCTACATGCTGGGGCAAGCAAGAACTAGAAATTCAAACGCACATTACAGAATACATGATCCATTTCTTATTATAATTTTACACCAGTAGTGATTCTGAATGCATGACATTTGGCAGACAGAACTTCAAAGTTGTGCAACACCAGCATGCATGTAATTCTTGCCATGCAAAAATACTTCATACAGAATATGTAACTATGTTCATGATCCAGCTACATACAAATTCCACATACCTTACTCCAATGATTGATTTTTAGTGACCACCAAATTTAAAGCTAAAACACTGATGCTGTAAAGGCACAATGTCATTTAGAGGCCTAAACAGAAATCAGTTTAACAAAATGGGTAAAGCTTATAATATATATATTACAACTCAACATTTCAGGAACAACACGCAAGTTCTCATGACTACCATGTTCATTTTGTTGATGGTAGTACAAAAGTGGTATGGCAATCAGTGGCAAAAGTCCATAAGTAATTGCACCAAAGTCCATTTTTGTGGTTCAAAAGTATTGGGAAGGAGTGGAAAAAATATGATCAAGATTACTTGAAGCTATGTTTCCTTACAATTGAGAAAAAGTGGGAAAACCTGGAGGAGGAATATTGTATCCTCAACACTAGAATACACATGGCTTCCACTGCTTTCTTGAGTAGCCAGAGTGGTACTAAAAAAAATTTGGAAGGATAGATTGTGTATGGGAAAAGACATTTAACTTCTTTTATGCATTTTAAAGTCTAGTAAGAAGTGCAACAAAACCCATAATGTGAACTTGTAGACTGCATGCCATGATCATCACTGCATTGTTGCATTGCCCACATTAAGTAAGGACAGAAGGTAACAAATACTTCTATTCATTACCATGTATCAGTGTGACTCCAATTAAAAATGGAAGCAAAACAATGGAAGATGATCAGCAGACACTGCAGGTACCAGCAACAATGGACACAGGACCAATGTTTAGCATTTTATATGGAATACTAGAGCAAAGCTCATTGAAATTTCAATAAGAAATGGGTAAAACCTGTCAAAGGCAACATGTTCAATCTGCACTAAACAACAGTGATACATTTATGTAAGTTACAGCCATACTAAGTGATTTCCTTTCACATACAAACACTGACTACAAATTTCACAATAACTATTCCATTGTCATTTATCTATGCACGTTCTAGCAATGGTGCTGTTTCCTTAAGCACCATAGGAATTGACTGGTTATTATTTATATACTAGCAGCTTTACTGAGTGTTCCAAAAAAGGCACATCTTCACCTACTACACCTATATTAAATTTTAACCCATCTTCCCATGTGATATAAATGCCATGGCCCAACTCTGATTTTGATTATATCTGACATGGCATATCTTAGTCATCCTAACACTACTGAGAAATTTTCAATTTCGTTTCATTATTTTGTAATGAATTATGGCTGCCAGACAGGCACATTCATTCACTCATTCATTCATTATTCCAGAGATACAACAAAGTGACTATAGAACATGTCATTAAAAAAAAACAATAGGCACAGTAATGAGTCATGACAATAAAATACAAATAATAATTTTATAAATACAATACACAAATAAGACATGAAGTTCATTCAAGAAATAAAATCAGATCATAGCATACAATCAATGAATACTGATAGTGTTCCATAAGATAAAACCTCAAAACTCATCATCATCATCATCATGTTCCTGAAGGGTTAGGTGTGTTTCCTGTTCCTTGATCCTCAAGATGAAGTTGGTCCCTCCATCTCTTCCTCGGTCGTCCTATGTTCCTTCGTCCTTCTGGTTT
>Ga0123354_10018797_pt1 | contig 10849 bp, 9 predicted proteins | sample TergutLab28metaG_2_FD_97872 | JGI IMG/M metagenome (GOLD analysis project Ga0123354, IMG submission 97872) | Labiotermes labralis P4 segment gut microbial communities from Petit-Saut dam, French Guiana - Lab288 P4 | ecosystem: Host-associated > Arthropoda: Insects > Digestive system > Gut ... | reverse complement strand
GTAATACCCAGCCTTTGCTGCATGTTATTACGCGCCAACTTCATTACCTTACGCAGCTCGAGGTCCAGTGCGCCCAACGGCTCATCCAGCAACAGCACTTCCGGTTCGTTTATTAATGCACGGGCAATAGCCACACGCTGCTGCTGCCCCCCGGAAAGCGCCTCGACAGAACGTTTCCCAAATCCCCTTAAGTTAACCAGATCCAGCATGGCATCTACCTTGGCATTTATTTCCGGCTTAGATGTTTTTTTTATTTTCAGTCCAAAAGCGATGTTATCCCGGACATTCAAGTGGGGGAATAGAGCATATTTTTGAAAAACTGTATTTACCTTTCGTTTATAGGGAGGCAGTGATGTTATATCCTTCCCGTCAAACAGCACCCTACCTTCAGTTGGATATTCAAAACCGCCAATAATACGCAGTGTCGTTGTTTTTCCGCAACCGGACGGACCGAGCAGTGTAATAAACTCTTTTTTTCGCACGTACAAATTGATGTTATCCAAAGCCACAATGCTGTCATATTCCTTTGTGATACCTTCCAAGTCAATTAAATGCACATTCTCGACCATCTGCCGCCTCCATACAGTAAGATGAACTAACAAACAGGGGGTGTTGAAATCCATAAGACCCGTGCGTAGGATTTACCTGCATTAGCGATATAATGGTCGCAGACCGGATGCAAGCAGAAGCTATCTCCACGCCGTATATGGATTTGTTTTTCACCCAGAATAAGATAAACGCTGCCGTCGAGGATGTAACCAAACTCCTCACATTCATTCGGCGGCATCATCCGGCTTCTCCCTCCTTGACCGATTTTTAGAAAAATAGGTTCCATATCGTTCTTTTGCGCGTTTCAATTGAACGCCTCCGATAATCCAGGCAAAATGGTTAAGTATCAGTAAACATCGCGGCGCGATGCATTAAACCATATGGATTAGTGACTGTCAATAACCACAAAATATACCATAGAATATATGCAAACATGTGAGAAAGGAATGTTGCGTATTTTGTAAGCACTTGATATGATAACCATCATATCGGAGACGATGCATATACATTGAAAGGCGGAAGATTAAAATGGCTAAAGTTATAGGAAACGCGTTGCCTAACATTCCTTGGCAAGATAAACCTGTAGGGGAAACCGCTCCGGTGTGGCGTTATACCGGTAATCCTATCATTGGCAGAAATGGAAACAAGCGTTCGAACAGTGTGTTTAACAGCGCCGTTGTAGCGTATAACGACGGCTTTGCCGGCGTATTCCGCTGCGATGACCGTACCATGAGCATGGATATTTACGCGGGCACCAGCAAGGACGGATACACATGGATCATTGAGGATGATCCTATTCGGTTCGAAAGCGACGATGGTGAAGTGTTGCGTAAGGAGTATCGTTATGATCCGCGTGTCTGTTTTATAGAGGATCGATACTATATTACCTGGTGTAACGGTTATCATGGCCCTACCATCGGTGTGGCATACACATTTGATTTTAAAACATTTACACAACTGGAAAACGCTTTCCTTCCATTTAATCGTAACGGTGTGATGTTCCCAAGAAAAATTAACGGTAAATACCTGATGATGAGCCGTCCCAGTGATAATGGTCATACGCCTTTCGGCGATATTTTTATCAGTCAAAGCCCTGATATGACCTATTGGGGTTGTCATCGTTATATGATGGGTGTTTCATCCGGTTGGCAGCAAACTAAAATAGGCCCGGGTCCTATTCCTATTGAAACGGATGAAGGCTGGCTTCTGATTTATCACGGTGTACTGACCTCATGTAATGGCTTTGTTTACCGCATGGGATGCGCGCTTTTGGATACCAATGAACCTTGGAAGGTAAAGAATCGCGGGCGTGAATACATTATGGGTCCTACCGAGCTATATGAATGTGTTGGAGACGTGCCAAACGTGACCTTTCCGTGTGCTTCATTGTGCGATGCTCAAACCGGTCGTGTTGCAATATATTATGGCTGCGCTGATTCCGTTACGGGTATCGCCTTTACGACGGTTGATACGCTGCTTGACCACGCCAAGCACTGTTAGGTGGCAGGGAGAAATGTTATAATAGCATATATTATTTATCTTTCGTGTTTATACGATATGAGATATAGGAGAATGTGTCCGCACACATTTATTTCGTAAAAGTGTTGACGGTAAAAAAGTGCAATGTTATAATGCCGTTATTCGTAGAGGGAACATAAGAAAAAGATTGTTTTACTGGCGTATAAACTGGGTTTAAATGATATAACACCCCGGAGTCGTACAAAGAATGGGTTTATCAAAAATCGAGCAGAAATGCTTGAGTATATAAAACTAAGGAGGGTTCTCATGATGAAACGGTTATTGGTCATCCTGGTTGCTGTAGTGTTGACGCTGGCAGTAGCGTCGCCCGTGTTTGCCGATGTAAAAGTAGGCGTAGCGATGCCTACTCAGAGTCTGCAACGTTGGAATCAAGACGGTGCGTACATGAAAGAAAAACTGGAAGCAGCCGGATACGAAGTGGTGTTAACGTATTCGGATAACGACGTGACCCGTCAGTTAACAGATATTGAGAATATGTTAACTGCGGATTGCAAGGTGTTGGTAATCGCCTCGATAGACGGCGGTTCCTTAGGCACGGTGTTAGCCCTCGCCAAGGAAATGGAAGTGCCGGTTATCGCCTATGACCGTCTGCTCGTGGATACCGACGCGGTTGATTACTATGCAACTTTCGATAATTACATGGTTGGTGTCATTCAAGGCAGCTTCATCGAGGAGAAGCTTGGCTTGAAAGACGGCGCAGGCCCCTTCAATTTGGAAATCGTTGCCGGTTCACCGGATGATACCAATGCTTTCTACTTCTATAACGGCGCGATGGATTTACTCAAACCGTATATCGAAAATGGTCAGCTCGTAGTTCCCAGCGGTCAGATCGACTTGGATGTGGTGGGAACACTGCAATGGTCATCCGCTACGGCTCAAGAGCGTTTCGACAACATCATTTCTTCAAATTACGCACAAGGTGTGAAACTGGATGCTGTGCTTTGCTCTAACGACTCCACTGCCTTCGGCGTCATTACCGCGTTGATTAACGCCGGGTATCCTGAGGATCAATGGCCCGTCATCACCGGGCAGGATTGCGATATGCCGAATATGCAATACATCGTTTCCGGAAAACAGGCCATGTCGGTGTTTAAAGATACCCGTACATTAGCTGAAAAGGTAGTCGGAATGGTCGATGCGTTGATGAAGGGTGCAGAACCTGAGATCAACGACATAGAGACGTATTTTAACAATGTAAAAATAGTTCCTTCCTATCTGTGTACGCCGGTGTTCGGCAGTGCGGATAACTACGTAGAATTACTCATCGAAAGCGGTTACTATATTGAGGAGGATGGTGAGTTCCGGACGCCGTAAGGCTATCGGCGCTCTCTGTTCAGAGGGCGGGCGAACAATCATCGCCCGCCCTCCTTTCATTATATATAGCGTGAATTTGGAGGGGTGTTTTTGTCCCGCACTCTTTTAGAAATGCGTGGTATTACCAAATTGTTTCCGGGTGTAAGGGCACTGGACAATGTGCATATGGAGGTTCAAGAAGGCGAGATTCACGCCCTATGTGGTGAAAACGGCGCGGGTAAGTCTACGCTGATGAATGTCCTTAGCGGTATATACCCTTATGGCACCTACGAGGGTGCTGTATTGCTCGATGATGAGATATGTCAGTTTCATTCTATAAAGGATAGCGAAAAACAAGGTATCGTCATCATTCATCAGGAGTTAGCGCTCGTTCCTTATTTAACAATTGCGGAAAACATGTTTTTAGGTAACGAACGGCAAAAACATGGACGCGTGAACTGGAACGCGACATACCAACAAGCACGCGACCATTTAGCCGTTGTGGGGCTTAATGAAGATCCGCGTACATTGGTTAAAGATATCGGTACCGGAAAGCAGCAGCTTCTGGAAATAGCAAAAGCCTTGGCAAAGAATGTACGGTTACTCATTCTGGATGAGCCGACTTCTTCCTTAAATGAAAGTGACGCTCGTAAACTTTTGGATTTATTAGTGCAGTTTAAGAAAGATAAAGGCATTACCTCTATTTTGATTTCACATAAAATATACGAACTGGCTTCTGTTGCTGACAAAATTACAGTGCTCCGTGACGGTCAAGCTATTGAGACACTCGACGCGGCGGATATAACGGAAGAACGCATCATTCGGGGCATGGTTGGCAGGGAACTCGTGGATCGATTCCCGAAACGCTCGAAACAAAACACTTGCGACCCGGCTTTAGAAGTAAAGGGCTGGACGGTTTATCACCCTCAATACACCGAGCGTAAAGTGGTGGATCATGTTAGCTTTACACTCAGACGAGGTGAAGTCGTAGGTATAGCCGGGTTAATCGGAGCAGGCCGTACCGAGCTTGCAATGAGTATTTTCGGAAAGGCTTACGGCGCCAAAATAAGCGGAACCATAAAGAAGAATGGCTCTGATTTACATATTAACAGTATTCCTGAGGCTATCGCGAGCGGTTTGGCTTATATCACCGAGGATCGCAAAGGCGACGGCCTTATTCTATCTAACAGTGTAAAACACAATCTGTCGCTTGCTCATCCTAAGGCAATTAGCCGCAGAGGAGTTATCGATAAAGATTTAGAAACCCAAAGTGTAGAAACATATCGTGCAAAACTGGATATTCGGTGCCCTTCTATCGAACAGCATGTTGGCAACTTATCCGGCGGTAATCAACAAAAGGTTTTAGTTGGCAAATGGATGTTTGCCGAACCGGATATTATGCTTTTAGATGAGCCGACCCGTGGTGTTGACGTCGGGGCAAAATATGAAATTTATCAAATTATTAACAGTCTGGTAGCGCAAGGCAAGTCTATTCTGTTAATATCCTCTGAACTTCCGGAACTTTTAGGGATGTGTGACCGAATCCTTGTCATGTACGATGGACGGATTGTAGCTGAACTACCGCAGGCTGAAGCCTCGCAAGAAATTATCATGAACTATATCATGCAAGCCAGCAAGGGGGAAATCGGAGCATGAGTCAATCGAACAAAGCCAAAGGGAAACCTTCTTTGAGCGGCGATACAAATCGGTTCGGCGTGTTACTTAAAAAGTTTTTCGCAGGCGGTAACATTAAGCAGTTCACCATGCTGTTTGCGTTGATAGCCGTTATTTTTTTCTTTCAATTTATGCAACCGAAGTCCAGTGGCATGCTATTAACACCACTTAATGTGTCGAATCTAATCTTTCAATATGCCTATGTCATCATCTTGGCAATCGGTATGTTGATATGTATATTAACCGGAGGCAATATCGACCTGTCGGTAGGGTCTGTGGTTGCTGTGGTTAGCGCTATGGCTGGCTATTTCATGAAGGAACAAAAAATGGATGTATACCTTTCCATGGGAATCTGCTTAGCCGCCGGACTTGTCATTGGTGTTTGGCAAGGGTTTTGGATTGCGTATGTACGCATTCCTGCGTTTATCGTAACGCTATCCAGTATGTTAGTATTTCGTGGGTTAACAGGTATCATTGTACGCGGCCAAACGATATCCGGTCTACCGGCAGAGTTCTTAAGTATCTTCAATAGTTTCCTTCCCGATTGGTTAGGTCCGTTCACCCTGTTCGGCGTAAAAATGAACGGATTTGCGCTTTGTACAGGGGTTTTACTTGCCCTTATCTTTACTGTGATACAAGTTATGACTTACATCAATCGGCGCCGAAAGGGGTATCCGGTAGGCAGTATTCAAGGTGTTGTTGTTAAATCATCCTTAATTGGGATATTTATCATTGCCTTGTTCAGCGTGCTGGCTCAACATAAGGGGATACCGGCGGTACTGCTGACATTGGGAGTCTTACTGGTGGTCTACACCTACTTAACCAATAATACAGTGATGGGAAGGCATATTTACGCTTTAGGCGGAAATGAAAAAGCGGCCCGCCTTTCCGGTGTAAAAACAAATAAGCTGTTATTCTTTGCTTACGTGAACATGGCTTTTCTAGCCGCGGTCGCCGGACTTGTAACTACAGTACGACATGCCTCTGCCAATCCTACGGCAGGTACCGGTTACGAGTTGGATGCCATAGCGGCTTGTTATATCGGCGGCGCTTCTGCATATGGCGGTATCGGTACTATTGGAGGGACCCTCATCGGTGCGTTGCTTATGGGTGTTCTAAACAATGGTATGTCTCTTGCCAATATATCGCAGTTTATGCAAAGCGTTGTCAAGGGCTTAGTGCTATTGGCGGCTGTCGCTTTTGATGTTATTTCTAAGAAGCAAACTGCATTGCCGTCTTTTCACAATCTGTTTAATCGCGGCGCTAAACGGAAAAGTGTTATCGATTTATAATCGGACATATGAGTAACTTCATGACCATTCGGGAAATAGCCATTGAATGCGGTGTCTCCGTGGCTACGGTGGACAGGGTCATCAATAAAAGAGGCAAGGTGCGACCGGAGACTGAGGCACGGATTGCTAAAATACTGGAGCAATCGGGGTATTCAAAGAATATCGCTGCACGTGCTTTAGCCATTAGAAAGGATTATCCAACAATTGGTGTGCTGGTATCCAGCGAAGGGAATCCCTTTTTTGATGAGGTTTTAGCCGGAATACGCCGTGCTCAAGCTGAACTGACAGATCTAGGCGTATCCTTAATCGTGAGGACGATGCATGGGTATTGCGCCGATACCCAGCTAAAGATAATTGATGAGCTGACGCCTTCTATATCCGCATTGGTGTTGCATCCAATCGATGATCCGCGTATTGTCAGTAAAATTTCCGAATTGCAAAAGAACAACATTCCCACTATAACAATCAACTCCGATCTAGAGCACAGTGTTCGCCTTTGTTATGTAGGAAGCGATTATATGCAAGGAGGGCAAACAGCGGCAGGGTTGATGTGTTTAGCAACACAAGGTAAAAGGCAATTAGGAATACTAACAGGTGTCGATACAATACTGGGACATCGCCAACGTCTGCGTGGATTTGAAGAATATCTGACAAAGACCTGTTCGCGTATAAGAATCATAGCGCGCGCCAGTGCTGAAGATGATGATTATCAAGCCTATTTAGCTACGTTAAAGCTTCTTAGGAATAATCCAAGAATTGATACATTACAGCTCATTGCTGCCGGGCTTCATGGGGTATGCGAGGCTGTTCTGGAACTAAAAAAGAATAGGTGTGTTTGTCTTTTCGCATTTGACCAGATCCCTGCTACGGAAGCAGCCATGAAAAACGGGTTCTTGAAGGCGGTGGTATCGCAACAACCCTTTGAACAAGGGTATCAAGCCATCCGTGCGGCACAGAATGTAATCTTGACCGGATCTCCGGTCAATGAAAAAGTTATTATGGAGAACCAAATATATATTTATGAGAACCTTAAGTCGATTAATGTCAAGGCTGGCAAACTTGACAAGATATAGACAAATAGGTATACTCGGGGACGCCTTAAGAGGTTCGGTTTAAGTATTCTGCGCCGGATTCGGCGCATTACGCTGATAAAGAAAAGCGTGGGGGAGTGTTTACTAAATGTTTCGTACCTATCAGCCTAAAAAACGCCAACGGAGTAAGGTGCATGGTTTCCGGGCACGTATGTTCACAAAAAATGGACGGCGCGTATTAGCCGCAAGACGCAGGAGAGGCCGCAAAGTACTTAGTGCATAAGCCCCATAACGGATACGGTCGCACCGTGGAGAGATCATTTTATAGGTTATACAATGGGGGCTTGCATACGTTGAGAATAGGAAAGGTGAAGCATTATACAACAGCGTTTCAGGCTTAAGCAAAACAGACAGTTCCGGTACGTCTACACACGCGGAAGAGGTTTTGCGGCTAGGGAGATATCGGTCATCTATGTAAAAGGCAAGCAGCTGTTGGTAGGTTTTTCCGTTTCAAAGAAGGTTGGTAACGCCGTGGTGAGAAATCACATGAAAAGGCGTCTTCGTGAGTGTTTTAGACGTTTTATACCGGCTTTAAAACCCGGGTCATACATTATCACGGCACGCGCCGGTATTACTGATGTTGGGTTTAGCAGCCTTTTGAAGAGTATGAGATACTTACTAAAGAAGCATGACGCGTTCACGCAGGAGTCTCATGTGTCGTGAAACGTTTTTTTTTGGCGATTATTAGTACCTATCAACGTCAAATCAGCCCGCGTTCCACGCCGCGTTGTAGGTTTATTCCTACCTGCAGTCATTATGCTCATCTGGCGATTTCTCGTTACGGCGCGTTTCATGGCGGAGTAATGGCTGTTAGCAGAATCATCCGGTGTCATCCGTTTTCTAAGGGGGGGTATGATCCTGTACCCGAAGATCTATATATCGTGTTGAGAAAGGACTAGAAGTTTATGAATGATTTTTTACGTTCTATTTTAGATGGTATTAACTCGGTTGTTAATAACTACGGATGGTCCATCATCATCTTTACCTTCTTAATTCGTTTTGTACTCCTGCCCTTCGATGCAAAAAGCAGGAAATCGATGCGAAAAATGTCACTACTCCAACCTAAAATTAATGAAATACAAAAAAAATATGCAAATGACAAAGAAAAACTGAATCAGAAGACAGCGGAACTCTATAAAAAAGAAAAAATTAACCCGCTTTCAAGCTGCCTGCCTATGCTATTAACCATGCCGGTACTCTTTGCGATGTTTGCCGCGATGCGAATGATAGCCAACACAGAACTGGCCAAGCAACTGTTTAGCTTAATTAGCGGTAATGAACCGCAATACGAAAATTGGTTGTGGATTAAAAATGTGTGGATGCCGGACAGTCCCTTCGCACCGGTAGTGCCGGATGCTGCCGCTATCAATCTTATACCTTCAGATATTTGGAAAAACGCTTATGAAATCATACAATCCAGGAATTATATCCTACCCGATTTACTGGATGCAACCGGTACGATTATACCATACGATTTTTCTTCGGATGCTTCCGTAAAAATCGTCGTGGCTGAAATGATAAAGTACATGCAAAATATGGATGGATACAAGGTTGCGCTTTCCACTGTAAAAGGGTTTACGGATATTAATTTGCTATTTGTTCACATCACGGTTTACACGCAGTTTAATGGTTTGTTTATCCTTCCTCTGCTTGCTTCCGGAACACAAATACTCATGACAAAACTAAACCCGGCTGCAACCGGCACGCAAACAGCGCCCGCTACGCAAACAGGTAAACCCGGTGGAGCGGGTGGTTTTATGAAATGGTTTTTCCCGATTTTTTCACTCATCATATGTTCCGGTCAAAACGCCGGCTTTTCGCTATATTGGGTATCTGCGAATATTATCATGTCACTACAGACATGGTTACTTAATAAATACTATGACGGCAGGGAGAAGAAAGCGGCTATACCTTTGGAGGGAAGTGTCAAATGAAAAGCTATGAGTCACAAGCAAAAAATATCGATGAAGCCATTGCATTGGGGTTAGACCACCTGGGTGTCTCCATTGGTGATGTTACGATTGAAATTATTAATGAAGGCGCGAAAGGCTTGTTTGGGTTATTTGGCAGCAAATCAGCTTCAGTTCGATTAACACTCAAGGATGAAGCGGAGAGTATCGTTGGCTCTAAGTTGTCCGTTACGCCTCCCGTGTTAGATCTAGATAAAAAAACAATACCTGCCATTCGGGTTCAAAAGGAAAAAAAGAGTAACCATAATAAAGCAGGGGTATCGGAACAGGTCACAACAAAACCGGAGACTAAAAGCATTCCGAAACGCTCTGCGCCCAGAAAAAAACCAATGCCGGAAATGACAGATACACCGATTACCGTAAGTTCACTGGATCTATCTTCAGAATGTGAACGCGCTAAAACATTTCTTATTCAACTCACGAAACTGATGGGTATAGAGATTACCGTTGAAATAAAAACAGATGACGAGGGGAACATCCGTATCACCATGGTCGGAGATGGAATGGGTGTTCTGATAGGACGTCGCGGAGAAACGTTAGATGCATTGCAATATCTGACGAGTTTATGCGTAAACAAATCGAAAGATGGTTATACGCGCGTCACATTGGACGCAGAGGATTATAGAGCAAAGCGTGAAGAAGCCCTATCGCGTCTTGCAAACAGGATGGCATCACGCGCTGTGAAAACCGGAAAACGCGTTTCACTTGAACCTATGAATCCTTATGAACGACGTGTCATTCATAGTGCTCTTCAAGGTAATAATCAAGTTGAAACGCATTCTGAGGGCGAAGATCCGAACCGTTTTGTGGTGATAACACTCGTTAAATCTTAAGTTTTTCGACTGAATCGGTTCAACTAACAGCGGATTTAGCTGAAGATTTAGTCAAAGGTTTACATAAGTACAGATATATGATAGAATGGGAACAAACGTTCTTATCTTAGGAATGGAGGTTCCCGGGTGGATTTAACTGAGAAACTGAGGATACTCGCTGATAGCGCGAAGTATGATGTTGCGTGTACCTCTTCAGGAGTAAATCGTAAAAGAGAAAATGGCATCGGATCTGCGGTTGCCGGTGGAATATGCCACAGTTTTGCTGCGGACGGACGCTGTATTTCGTTACTTAAGGTTTTATACTCTAATGTATGTGTGTATGATTGTAAATACTGTGTTAATAGGTTGAGCAACGATATCGCTCGCGCTTCATTCACTCCCTCAGAGCTGGCAGCAATCACGTTGGAATTTTATCGTAGAAACTATATTGAAGGTTTATTCCTATCCAGTGGGGTGTTGGGATCACCGGATAATACTATGGAACAGATGATCAAAGCGTTGGATATCCTGCGGAACAAATTCCGATTTCGAGGTTATATTCATGCCAAAGCAATTCCCGGCGCTTCATCTGAACTGGTACGTAAATTAGGTCTTTTAACCGATAGGCT
>Ga0123354_10018795_pt1 | contig 10850 bp, 9 predicted proteins | sample TergutLab28metaG_2_FD_97872 | JGI IMG/M metagenome (GOLD analysis project Ga0123354, IMG submission 97872) | Labiotermes labralis P4 segment gut microbial communities from Petit-Saut dam, French Guiana - Lab288 P4 | ecosystem: Host-associated > Arthropoda: Insects > Digestive system > Gut ... | reverse complement strand
TTATTTTCTATTCCGAGTTATGAAAAAATTTCTTCGGGGTAAACGATTTTCAAGCGATGAAGAAGTCAAGGAGGCAGTCACGACCTGGTTTGAAGAGCAGTCAAAAGATTTTTTTTCCAGGGGAATAAAGTCGTTGCAACAAAAGTGGGCGAAGTTTATTGAGTTATTAGGGGACTACATTGAAAAATAAAAAATATTTTTTTGTGATAAGTTGTTTCTTTCTTATTCAGGTAGATAAATTATTGAACACCCCTCATATGTAACATACTCAGTTGTTTAGTTTTAGGTTTGCCCATTCCTTCCTGTGCTGACAGATACATATATACACATACACGTTATAGTGATATTGGCTGAAACACCAGTCAGCTTATGTCCACCCAGTTTCCTTTGGACAGCTAGATTGAGTTCTAGCACTGTAGCGCAGTTCACAGAGGCAGCAACAAGTTACTCAGACTACAGTATGTTGCCCACTTATTTTCCACTCTGTAGTAGTGAAACAATTAATGGTATTTTTACTATGCATATTGTGCTATATAGAAGTTCTGTTAATGTTTCAGGTTGTTCTGGTATTATTGGAAGAGAGAGAGATGCCCAGTGCCAACAAGCTTCATAGAAATATGATGGATATTCCATTTAGCGATGGCTACATATCTCTTGGTGTGGAATCAGTTCCATTTTTAGCTGACAGGCCTATTTCAATTGTCTGTTTTCCACGTCATCATGCCAGCCTTTTACTAACTGTTCACAATAACACAGTATTTGTAAGTATCATAAAGGATGGACATGTTTCAATGGACCATTGTTATCCAGGGCATTATATCATTTTTAAATCATTAAGTGTAGTACTGTACATTATGCGTGTTAAAATTTGTGCCTTAGTTTAATATATTATTAAAGGAACAATCATCTTAGTAAACTGAAATATTTATACATGTTGGAATAACAATATAAACAAGTTAAGAAAAGATAAACTTTGCATTTCCCTTCTTCTCTCCTCCTAAACCCACCCTTCAGGAATAAAATAATATATCTTACATGAGATTTAAGGTTCTCATGGCAGTAAATGTGTACTGATGCTACACTCTTCTGGTATGTTGTGCCATGTAGTGTGCCATATAGGTAACTAACATTTTGAAAGAAACTCCTGCCTTCATTTTCAGGGCAGAATTGGCTTTCTACCCAGCTTCATTAAAATAATTTGTCCTTCAAAAGTTATTATGAGCAACATGCAGTTCATGCCTAAAACAGAGGAATTACAATTTTAGTTAAAGTTTTTTTTCCTTTTTTTGTCTTTCCCAGGGGGATAGGCAGGTGGACAATTTGTCACTGTGTCGGAGCATGATAGCAATATGGAGTATTCTGGAACCATCATTACCACAGAAGATTCTTGTGGCTGTTCATGAAATTACTGCAGCTTGTTTCAATACTTCAACAGCCAACTTAGTGTTTGCAGGACAGGAAGATGGGTCACTTTGTATGTGGGACTTGAGAGAGAAATCTCATTGTCACCAGGAGATTGAAACTGAACATGGGGAATGGGTCTTACGATCGCCAACCTACAGCACAGGTAACTAAACTGTGTTGTCATGTATGTTATTGCCAGTCACAGTGGCTGCATAATCCATGGTGTTTTAGTTTCATAGAATCAAAATGATTATTTGGCTATGATATAACAATGCTAAGGGCGGAGAATAGGAAACTTTCTAACGAAGAAACAATTCAGGTATGATTTATGTCTCATGTTATACCCTATATATGGCTGCCAGCAACATTATGATTTTCTTATGGTAGCAACATTGAACATTATGCAGTAAAAAATACACAGAGACATTATTAAAGACAGAGAAAATAGTAATGTGGTTGCAGAAATTTATCAAACTTGCCAGTTTGAAATTTCAAATAAGCTTGCAGTTTTGGAGTATAAAGAAGGAACTGCACAAATATCAAAGACAGACTGAGATATTTTCACTGTTATTTAGATACAATCCTTTACCTATTGTATTTGAGTTATCTTTCTTTGTTCAACTTATCTAGAACACCGATCATTCTATGAAATTGTCTGATATTATATATTGTCTTCAGCTGACATGTTGTGATGACTTGCAATCTCTTCAGCTGACATTCTGTGAAATCCTGCACTGTCTCCAGTTGACATTGTGTGATGTGTTGAACTCTTCAGCTGACATTCTGTGATATCATGAACTGTCTTCACTGGACATACTGTGATGTGTTGCTCTCTTCAGCTGACATCCTGTGATGCCTCATGCTATCATCAGCTCACATTCTGTAATATCATACCCTGTCTTCAGCTGAAAATATGACATTGTTAAGGGCATTTTTCCAGCCATTATTTATGATTATTTTGCTGTTATATGCTGTTTCTTTTGAAATTTTTTTTAAAAAATCAAATGTGTTTGTAATTGGAGAAACAAAACTGAGTGTTGGCTAAGGGCATTTACATACTAGCTGTATTGTAATGACACAGAGTTCAGCTGGATAACTGTTACAGTACTGTAACAACACATGCATAGTTGTCCAATTGGTTGTGCATTGCACTACTTTTATGGTACATGCACATATTCCAGCCAGTTAAGCACTGTACTCCTGTAACAGATTATGCACATGACCCACCTGACAGAACACTGCATTTTTTCTCTCTGTCTTCTGGTACCTGTACAATGACTTAAAATCCCATTATCATCCCCATAGTGCTGGCAGATTCAAAATTCCCTATTCCTTCATTATAAACATTAACACAGCTTGTCTAAGTGTCATGTGAAATTTATGTTGTATTTGGAAAACTATGTATTTAGCCATGAAGTTCATACATTCCTATATTAGGTACTGTAGGAACTGCCATCACTGTTATATGCAGACACGTAAAGAGAATTGAATGTTCTATATTTAGAAATGTAGCATGTCAGTGATTTTCCTGAAATATCTTTTGGACCATACAGAACCATATTTAATATTGTTGTGTGAAGTATTCACCTAAAACCAAGAATTTTCTTTCAGCTGAAATTTTGAGAGACAAAGGACATCTTGGTAAGGTTGTTGCATTGCAGCCATTGGTTGGAACTGAAGTGGAATCTCATGTATCTGAAGCATCAGAACTTTCACCAATTCAGGTAAAATTAAATTATGCCATCAAATTTGAGTGGTTCTGAAGACTGTGTCTACTACTTACCTATGACACAGGGTCACTTCCCATAAGGCTTCACTTCTAATCTAATTTGCTTGAGTTTGGAGACAGTTTTGTGAAAGGGAAGCTCCAAAATGTCATCACACCATTAGACTAAGCTGAAAGTAAAATCTGGTCTGAAATTCAGTCATGTATATAGTACAAGGGACCACAAATTTTTGAAAGCTCTAGAAGTCACCTCCAAATAATAGACGCTGAAGTGGTGACATGAAGTAAGTTCCATAATGAGGGCCGACAATTCTGGAGTGTCCTGTGAACCTCACTGATATCCAGCACTTTCTTCTCAGCGCGTGTGAACTGATACACGTTTTGGTATGCAAGGTGTAACAAGGTAGGCAATGTACATATAACATAACACTGTGGTGTTTTCACATAGTACTTATACCTCCATGTCTGTTCTTACTGCCTAATACCATGTCATTTGAAGAAGGAGCTTTCATTTCGATTTAATTTTGCTGCCAACAATACAGAAAGTCTGACATTTTTCCCTGACTGTAATCAAATTTGGAGTTTTCTCAATAGATCTTCATAGAAGTCACCAAAATCAAATTTCACAGGCATTCCTACAGACAGATGGGCAGACATGACAAAGATAATGGGCGCTTTTTGCAGCTATGCTGATGCCCCTGAAACCTGCAATAATAATGCTAAAGATATTGTAGTAGGTACCACTGTAAAAAATGTCATCGCCCAGGCAGCTGGGCACCCAAAATTTGTGCACCACCTCTGTAATACTTACATACACAACAGTGAAATTTGTGTGATAATTTTTTTTTAATAAAAAAAATCACTTTTTGAGGTACTGGTATGAAATATTTTGTCTTATTTAACGTTCCTTCCCATGCAAATTAGAGTATTTTAATCCATCTAAAGAACTTTAAATACCTTTTTTGAAATTTATTCTCTTTTAACTTACATTTTAACACATTTTCTTAACTATCAGCCTATGTTATTTTTTGTGTCCTTAGTTTGTTATCATGAACACAAACAAATGATTTTCACTCTGGCTTTCATTTCTATCCACTGATGTTTTCTTTAAAACTCGCTCCTCTGATGCTTGTATGTGTGCATGCGCACACATGCATGCACACACACACACACACACACACACACACACACACACACACACACATACACACACTCATGACTGTAACTAGTAGTTAGATCTGTTCTTAAGTGCAAGCAAATCAAAATCTTGGTGCTCTTACATGTAAATTTTGTCAAACATCTTGGAACACTGCAAAAAGTTTCTGTTTCCAGAAGTAGGCATACAAGTTGCAGTTTAAAACAAAGTGTACTGGATGCAGTGAATTCTGACAGCCATGTTGTATTGCCTAAGCTTTCCAAAAGCAAGTGCATCTTGAAATAAAATCCAGTTTTCATATAGTTTTTGAGGCCTGCATCTCAAAAATGCTGACATTGGATATTCCATTCACTAATCATATAAAGGTTCTGAATGGTACTAGTCACTACAATAGTGACAATAGTATCTGTTTTAATGGTAGTGATCATAGCACTGTCAGTAAGGAACACAACTGTCGTAACAGTTTTACAAACTGTAAGAAGTCTAATGCAAATGTGTTTGCAAGGATATAATATTGAAAAGGTGCAGTAATGAATGTGACAACAGTGTGGACTCTGACGCAGGTTGCTATGCAGTAGATGAGGAGTGGAGTGGGTTAGAATGATATTAATTTAACTTTCAACGATTCAATTTCATGATGCCAGTAAAATTCTGAACCATTATATCTTATCTGTAATTGGGTACTGCTACCACAGTTTTGTCTCACAGGGTTTTCATGTTGGGTTAACATATACTGTGGCTTTTAGATATGCAGTTTGGATGAGGCAGGTAGAGTTATCATATGGAGTGTGATCCAGAGTTACAAACAAGATCACCTGAATGGAATGCCATACTCGGATCTGGGACTGGCTCACTGGGGCAGAGTGCGCCTGGTGTGTAGTTCAGCATTCTCACTTACGGACACAATCCCACTGTGAGTACTTAGTTTGTCTTCTGTTTTCTGATACACAGTAAACTCTCTTTATCCCACTGTATTCATCTGTCCCATTTTTAGAAAAATGTGGCGATCCTAGTGTTTAACTGCCAGTTTATGTGAGTGTAATAGTCAAAAGTTAATGATTTTGCCTGAAGGATGTATAAAGATACACTAATTAAAGAAGAAATAAAAGTTATAGAAATTATGCAGAATTCTTTTTGTATCATTCTGATTTAAAGTGGATGTTCAAAATGAAATTTCACATTCATGTGTATATTTATTTGTTGCAAAGAGAGAATTCTTGAAAGGGTAAAGTACCTCTTAAATACATATGTAAAGCAGTTTGAGGCAGACCTGTGGTTTCTTGTGCTCATAAGAGTGAGTCTCAGTATCCGATGGATGGGGTTAGTCACTTAACAGCCTAATGCATCACTTAGTAACATAAGTACATACTATTGCATCTTGCATAATTACAACAGCCAGTGCATATATTAATTTTTGCTTGTCTGTTGTGCTCACTGAAGATTGAAACCTTGGGGAGAATGACATAATATATAACAATAAAATGACTGTGGAAAGATTCCTTACATGAACAACATAGCCTATACATATGCACAGAATTTCTGTTATCAAGATTACAATATGTGGCATAAATAATTACAGCCTTGAGTATTGTACATTTTTGTTGAGTTAGCTTTTGGCAGAGCTATTTGGCTGAAACAGTAGTGCATGTGTCTTATATTTCAGAGGTGTCTAGTATGAATCATAGTCACCACTCTGACTAACCAGTCTCAAGATATTTATGGCTTTCATCCTTTCATCCAGACAAGTCTCAGGATAATATTTCAAATCTGACATCTTCTTCTCCCATCCTACTTTTCCCATAGTTTTTAATGTATTGTTCACTACCCATCCTACCATTTGACATTATGTACTCCGAGCTATTGAAAGTATTGTCAGAATCAATTAACATCTGGACATGATTTTACCACTTTCACTTCTCTTCTTTTAGAGATCATAACTTGCACTTCAATCTGACATGTTTTGACTTACAACTTGATGCTTGTGATTACAATCATCTTTATATTGGAGCAAATACAGGATGTGTAGTGCACAGTCTGAGAAGTGGTGGCAAGCCAACACCACGGTTTTACATTCCAAATGTGGGTGAGTAAGTTCAGACAAAACTGATATTTCTTTCCACATGTTGAGGGTTGCAAAATGACATTTACCTTTTAAATTTATTTTCAGTCCTGATTTTTGTCATATTTATTTGCAGATGAATTTACAGAAGCAAAGTGCATAGAACCTTGTCCATATGGAGAACCCTACTTTCTGGTGAGTACACTGCATTAAAGATTAAATATGGTATTATTTTCATTATTAGTGAAGGCAGAAGTACCAGGAGGCTGGAAGAAACTGCAAAATGAAGAGCTGCACAGATTGTGTTGTTCATTAAATATTACAATTTTAAGGAGGACGAGAGGGGTGGAGCATGTGAAACATATGGGAAATATGAGAAATACGTACATAGTTTTGATTGGAAAGTGTAGATATAGATGGTAGGATAATATTAAAAGTGATATTAAAGAAATTGCTGAGAGATTGTGGACTGGATTCGTAAGGCTCAGAAGAGAAACCAATGGCAGCCTTTTGGTGAATATTCTACTGAACCATCAGGTTCCATACAAGGCGGGAAACTTCATGACTTTCAGAAAGAACTCTGCTCCATGAAGTGAGGTGTTTAGTTAGTTTACTCTCAATATGGGCACAGAAAAGGCTCTGAAAATACAGGCTGCATTTCAAAGCAGCAGTGTCATACCTTAATTCCTGTCACTCTGTATGTTCCTTTCACCTGTCACTGATACTGAAATGATGGCATTGCTTATTAATTATGACCATTTTATGGATATATTCATATTGATCAGTGTTTCTTATTTACTGGTATACTGTTGCATAGTGATCACTTGAGGCTTTACATGGTTGCCAAATGATGAAATGACAGCAGACAGTGTGTGCATGTGAATGTGCATTAAATGCATGGCAGCAGACAGTGAATCAGCAATGCACGTACTTAAATCACAATTTCTCATGTTTACCCAGCATCCAATAAAAGAACAGAGATAAGTGTGTGGGATGCTGTAGGATTGTTCAGAGAGACAACCTCAGTATCACACATATATGACAATATTTATTAGTGTCAAGAGTAGTACAGTATGGAGACGATTTAGTGGTTGTGTGGTAGTTATGGTCTGCAGCAGGGCGTGTAGTGTGTTAAACCTGCTGTATGGGAAGCGACTGGTCCGCTCAGTCGGTGTCTCTGCGTTGTGATGTGGAGAAGCAACCGGTCAGCCACGGGTGATGGTGTACCACTGAGTGCACGGCTGGGCTTGTGAGATGAGGGCCACGGTAAACCTCGGCAGCTAGTGGCCGGTGCAGTTGTTGGCCATCGGCTGCTTGCTGTATGCCGGGATGAGTGGTGGTGTGCCCGGTCCACGAGGCATTGTGGCCGGGCAGTCGGGTCTCCTGTCTTGATGTGTCTTGCAAAGCTTCCTTCTCGATGTGTTGTGGACAGTTACTCCTTTCCGAATGAACTGCTTTTTGCCGGTCAGATGGCTTCTTTTATACAGGTCACTGCTGGTCATCCTGCTCTGCCATTGGTTGGTTGGCAGAGCTGATGGGCGTGGCTTCCAGAAGAGAGTTTCATTTGTCAGGGGCTGTTTCCTTTGTTTGTGGAAGTAGACAGAGAAGGAGGGAGTGAGAGAGTGGTTTGCTGTGTGGTTAAGCTGCTGTTGACTAGGTCAGAGTGTCGATTGGTGTATGGACAGAGGAAGGAGAGCTGCAGTGTCGATGTCGCCACAAGTGGAAGAGGATTTTTATGTACACCAGTTCAGTAAATAGAGTAAAAAATTTAAACTGTGTGTGTGTGTGTGTGTGTGTGTGTGTGTGTGTGTGTATGTGTGCGTGTGCGTGTGTGCTGCATAATGACATGGATTCTTAATTGCAGGTTGGCTGTGGGATGGGGACAGTGAGGCTGCATTCTCGGGCTTCAGAAAAACCCCTTGCAACACTGGCAGGAACAGGCGATCCTATTGGTGAGGGACAACCTGTCGTTGCAATTCAGTGGTCTCGTTCCAAGCCTTTCATCTTCTTTGCTTTAGACTCCTTGTCAAGGTAACTGGATAATTTTCTAAGATTTTTTTTATCATTCACATATGTTAACTTATAAGCTGTAACTTTTCAGAATAATTGCTGAGGTTACCTGAAATTTTCATCAATTTCCTGACCATACACTCCATTACTATAATAGTCTATGAAGACAGTCTAATTAGCAGAACATTAATTTTTTTTCAGTAATATTTTCACCTGCTTTTGTAATCTGCTTGTTAATATTCAGCCATCAGGCACACATTTCTGGTGGCTTTCAAATTCTGTATTTCTGAATGATTGTATTTACATATGCATGCATTTCTTCCATCAAAACAAAGTTATAAATAACACTTCTTTCTGAACAGACACCTGAATAACAACATTTGGTTCTTTTTGTGTATATGTTTTGCAAACCCTTCTGCACGAAAGAAACCTTTTAGCCATATGCAGTACATGTTTTAGTAGATTCAAGTCTTCACGGATGTTACACTGTGTCTCTGGTAAATAGTAGGGAACTACTTAACCAGTAACTCAGCAAAACATCCCATAAGACTCGAACCTTCAGAAACACTGCTGTAAGAGTCTTAAAATCTCGCATTAATTCTCTTTTTATAGGATCCATATCTGGGACTTGCGTAAAAGTGATATCTACCCAACGTACACAGTGCCATTTGGGACTGCCACAGCCATGCAGTTATCACCCTATGTAGGTGATACTAAAATCCCACCATACCTGGTGAGTAGAACATTTTACTTTACACTTGAATAGAAGGTACTCTTTCAGACCAGACTTACATGTAGGGTGCGAAATACTGACACAGCAAATATTTTATTACCAACAAAATGTTAGTTCAATGTTAATGGGTTGCTTATTGCCACAGCATGGTGTGGTCTCATGGTGTAGGTGCCGGATATGGCTCCAAGCTATGGAAGGTCACTGAGATGCTCAATGGTAGAAGAGTGATTCAGACATTATTCGCCAGATTAGGTTTTGATGAAGACACAGTTGAAAAAAACTTGCCTAAAGTATTAGAGTGTTACGTGGGTTATGGAGGGCCTGAAACTTAGACCACAATCTTGAAAACTGGATAGCAAAGTATCATTTAATATGAATTTTATTCAGCATAACTTGTGTAAAATGTTGGTCTCAAAACCTGAAGGGGAGAAATCACTTGAGAGAACTAAGCATAGTTTGGATCATATGTATGAAAGTGGGTCTTAATGTAAATAGGTTGTGGAAAGAATTTGGCTTCCTTCAGGTGGGGTCCATTGGTGAGCTCATGTGAACATGGTAATGAAAGTTGGAAAATTTCTTTGCTTAGTGATTGACTAGTTTGACATTCAGGTGACCGTGTATCATGATAAATTCTTATTAAAAAACCAACTAGATGCACTAATTTCTCAAATTTATTTTTGGAATAAAACTCTACATGTTTCGGCCAGTTGTCAGCAGACCTGTATGACATGTACCATTGCTGTGTGTTCAGTGAAAAACTCCTGATGATGGACAGAGGAACTGTCCAAAGCATGTAGAATTTTATTCCAAAAATAAATTTGAGAAATTAGTGCATCTAGTTGGTTTTATTATGTGAATTTATTGATTGACTGTCATCGTTTCAATAATGACTCTGCTGTCTGGTAATGTAGCATATTTTGTTGATGCCAAGTCGTTCCTAAATGGAAATAGTACTCTTTCCTTGCTAATTTAAGTGGTTACATATTAAACAATTTTTTTTTTTGCTTATTTCATAAGGCTTTATCATCTTCTCAGGTTACTTAGTGTCAAAACAGATAAGAGATTTTTTATGAACAGGGAAATGTGAAGCACTAAGACAGAAGTCATGGCAAACTGTAAGTTGTTAGCTGAGCTTGAAGGAAGCCAGGAAACCCATAGAAGGCCTCAAACGGGACACAATGAAGATTCAAACCAGATAGTTCCAAACAAAAGATTAATGTTTGGTCACACTCAGTCATAAAATACTTTTTTATGGCTTCTTATTGTCTCTTTCTCATATTCATTGCCAACTGAAGACTTTTGGGGCCCCTGTATGTAAGAGTTGATTGGCCATAAATGTAGAAAATTACGGACTGAGACGCAACCAAATTTACACTGCACAATGTTTGTGTTGCCTGTTGTCATAAAAAACAAATGCCACAACGAATGCAGTGATGTGTTCATGCTGTAATCATACTTTTGCAGTTTGCTAAATGACTCATTTTAACATTTAATTTTTCTTGCTGTTTTTTGTTGATAATATTGCCATTAATTTTCCTGTATGAAGGAATCTGCAATTTCTCTACCAGCAGTAATTTGCTCCAGACCATTCAAACATTATTATGTAAAATTTCAAGCAATTAAATTTTTTAAATATATTTTTAGTAGTGACAGCCTAGTTGTCTGGAGCTCACAGAATGACTGCCCCCCCCCCCCCCCCAATACTAGATACCACCACCCCGAACCGCCCCCCACCCCTCCCCTCTATAACATTATCATGTTT
>Ga0123354_10018794_pt1 | contig 10850 bp, 7 predicted proteins | sample TergutLab28metaG_2_FD_97872 | JGI IMG/M metagenome (GOLD analysis project Ga0123354, IMG submission 97872) | Labiotermes labralis P4 segment gut microbial communities from Petit-Saut dam, French Guiana - Lab288 P4 | ecosystem: Host-associated > Arthropoda: Insects > Digestive system > Gut ... | reverse complement strand
TTTTCCCCCCACCTTCTTCTTTTAATTTTTTTCTCAAATTCCATTTTTCTTTTCCAAATTTTTTTTTTTTCCGGCAAAAAAAAAAAAAAAATTACTTAAAAAAAATTATATTTAATTTTTTTTTTTTTTTTTTTTTTTTCTTTCCCCCCCCCCCCCCCCCCTCCAGATTTCTCAAGTCGGAGATTGCCTGTACCCCATAACATGTAGCTCAGTCAGTCTAGTGACAGATGATGGGTTGGATGAACTGGAAATTGCAATGTGATTGCATTACTATAAGGGGCAGAAATTTTTTTCTTCTCCACATTATCCAGAAAGGCTCTGGGCCACTCAGCCTCCGGTCTAGCGGGTACTGGAAGCTCTTTGCCCAGGTGGTGGCATGGAAAGATACACTCCACATGCCTGTATGTCTTCTTGGCGCAATGCCTAATTGTGCACAGGGACAACTTCATTATTCTAACATGGAGGTGGTATACTTCAGTCAGTATTGCAAATGGCTACAAGTTGAATGACTAAGATCTGAAACCCAGCAACAGAAAGATTTTCTCTTCACCAGTGCTTTCAAATTGGCACATCCAGTCTCCTGTCCAAGGGATACTGGTAATCCTTGCCTGAGGATAATAGGGTTGGGATGTGAAGCTAACCTCCATTAAGTGTCAAATCGAAGAATGCATTAAGCTACATATCCACTCCCATACACCTTCATGGTGTGGTGCTTAATTATACACAGGGTTAACTTCATGTTGTTACTGTATTATTCTAACATATTTAACACCTGCTCAAAGATCAATGTCAAAATTGAGTATTTTGCAACATTTACATTTCTTACAGTTACACTTTTATCTTGGCTGTTTGCATGACAAGTGATAACATTTTGTATTCTCTGTGCAGGATGTAAAATGAATTGATAGTGTAGAAGATGTATGTCATCCAAATGTTGAACTACCACAGACCAAACTGAGAAGACCCAAATACTGTATGTTATGTGTGACACTCTTGACTATCAAACCCATTTTCAGGTACTGAAGTAGAGTTTTGGATGCAGTTCAAATCCTTATGACATGTATGAACTTTAATTTGTTAATGTATTTTTCTTTCTTTAAAAGGTTTAGCTGCCGGTCCCAGTGGCCGCGCGGTCTAAGGCGTAGGTCTGCAGTTGCTCGCCTGCCGAGATTGTGAGTTTGAATCCCACTGGGGGTGTAGGTGTCTGTCTGTTGAGTGTTGTATGTTGTCAGGTAGAGGTCTCTGTGACGAGCACATCACTCGTTCATAGGAGGCCTACCAACTGTGGCGCATTGTGTGTGATCTAGAAACCTTGTGAATGAGGAGGTCCTGGCCCACTGGGGGCTGTTGCACGAAAAGAAGAAAGAAAGGTTTAGCTAATGTGATACTGACAAGGAAAGGAGCCATATCCTGAATGAAGAATGGGTACCTCTGTATGTACTCTATACAGTGACAGCTGACCCTATACGTGACTTGTAGCCAACTACATCATACGGACTCTGTACAGTATTTCAGTAAGTGTCAATTAGCCTCCAAACACATTAACTGTGGTTCACAAAATTTTTATTTTGGCTTAGGATATTCTGGAGTACAATTGTAAACTGTTTCTATAGACCTGCTTATGAGTTTCTAATATTTGCAGTAATTCGTTTGCAAAATGCAGACTTATATTTGCAATCAACAGTGAGACTGCAAGCCTTTCTGTTCAAACTACAGGACAAGATGGCAGAAAACATTGTAGAGCTGGCATAAATAATGATCTGGAATTGACAGCATTCAAGCAAAATGTGCAGCAAAAGGCTTCCTAATTCTAAACATCTTGCTCTAAACACATATTTCATGGTGTTTCATGCATAAATATGGAGTATTTAACATGAAACAAAAGCATGCAAAACTGTATTGTGTATGACCCTCTTATGAGCAGTACTACACTTGCAGAGCTAACTGTTCAGATATAACCTTCCACTGTTTAAAAACTCTATGCAAACAATGTGATTTTCAACCTCACATTAAAAATAAACATTTCTAATTCCTGACTGGGATGGATGACTTTCTATCCTGGCTCCTAATATTTGAATATAGTGCTCAGATGTACACAAAACTTGGTGAGACCTAAATTAGACAAGTTACACGACTTCAAATCATAGCAATACAAATTAGGTAAATGAGAGACTGTTACTCACTAGATGCAGGATTAGAACAGAAATATCGCAACATCATGCCTTGCAGCTGTGGTACTCGCCAGGCTAAGAAGACTAAACAGTTTGCAAAGCATATTGGAAAGAAAAGTCTCTGTCCTTCAGTGAGACTGTTCCACCACATATTCACATCATTTCGCCATGAGACTTGTTTCCTTACACCAGGAAGTTTATCACCGATGAAACCTGGTTTCCTTATAGATGATAATGCTTTTGCTCTCACATTTTCATACTGCCATATTGTAGCACAGGCAAAACTCCCTGAGCCAACCTGGTGAATTAAATCAAATGCACATAATAACAGTTGAATAAAGAGAGGCCAACTTGATGTCACTTGCTTTTTTATTTCATTATTTAATGCTCAACATGTTTCAGATGTTAATACATCCAAAACATGTTGAGCATTAAATAATGAAATAAAAAAGCAAATGACATCAAGTTGGTCTCTCTTTATTCAACTATCAATATGATGCACGGTCCAATAAACATAAGATGCACATAATAACATCAACACGGCAGACTGCTATGTTGAAGAGGCAGGTCTTAAAGAGATTATTGGTAAGCTGTTAACCTGCCGACACCCCCACGTGATGAATCTTTAGCAACACTGCTGTAATAACCCCAAATCCCACACTGGTTGGTTACTTAAGTCAGTTACACATCATAAAAGTAAAATGTTACACAACACATCTATTCTTAAAAACCATGATGTAAACAAAACCTTTTCCAACAATAACAATGTTACAATAAGGGGAAGTGTTCCAGATGATCAAAGAGATGCACATTTTTGTCATTCACTGTTTAAATAATTGACATATGCTAAATCATGAGCTTTATTTAATAATACAGTACCTGACACACTGATAATTAACTCTATTTAATTGGGTAAAAATAATCCGTAAGTACAACATCACACATTTGGTCAACTGCAGTACAGTATTTGGGAGGCACAAGAATTGGCTATACTGTGCCTTACACAAGGCATAACATAACATAAATGACATGCAATCTCAAATGCATGGTTGCAATTATAATGATACTGAAAGTGGAAACACAGAAACTAGTCAAGTAAACCATGGCAGTAATGTAGACTAAAAATGGTAGTAAGGGACAGTTTAGAAAGAGAGATTAATGTCTATTTGAAGGTTCAACCCTGACATTCACCTTGTGGGGCTGCAGAAAGCCACACAATCCCTTTTTCAGGATAATCTGTAAGCAGGTAGTTATTTTACCCAAGTAAAGCCTGAATATACTGCATAATGCATTCTGTGATCGTACTCCTTCAAAAACATCATTCATCCAAAACAATGGTGTTCGAAAACTTATAGGCGTAAAAAATTCTGGGGTACTAAGGTCAAAAAATCAGTAAACAATGAGTGACTTACAACAGCTGTGAAACAAAGTGGCTTCCAAAGCTTTGAAAGCTGTATTGGACCACTTTCTACCTTAACTCCTTCAAACTGTGTATCCATTTGACCAAATTTAGGCATCGAACGTGAAGACTGACGAGATTTTCGAAGGACTGAGGTTCTGAAACCTCGAACAGCATTGATGGGTGCAATGGATAAGAGACATTTACTTCTGTAGGCTTCTACACAGCTGAAAAAACAAAATGCAATTCAAAACTCATGCCATCTTGTTATAAAAACTTAGCATACATGATATAAGTTACCTGTATGTGATTGATACATGAGATAAGCTACTCTTAATGATTATTTAACTGTTGGTGACACTTAAAAGAAACATTAAAAAAAAAATCCTAGGGATAACGTGAATCCTTCCACTCACTTTAATTAACAACTTTAACAGTAAATTTCCAAGAACTGACTGGAACTATGCCACAACATATGAAATTGATAAGATCATCAAATCCCTAAAGACTAAAAACTCATATGGGTATGATGAAAACCCCACAAGAATTCTACAATTAAGTGCCCCTTTTATCATTTCTCCCTTAACCTATGTAACAATCCCTTTTCTCAGGTGTATTCCATGAAAAACTAAAATTTGCTACAATCAAATCTGTCTATAAGAAAGGACACAAACTTCTCACCACAAATTATAGGCCAATCTCTCTTTTAACGTTGTTTTCTAAGATTTTCAAAAAATTAATATATTCAAGATTATATAAACATATATGCACTAATAACACACTAGTCAAGGAACAATTTAGAATTAATGGTTCCACCAAGGCTGCATCTTGTAATTAATGAAACATTAAAAGCTATGAATAATAGATTTTCTATGGGAGGAAAATTCTGTGACCTTGAGAAGGCCTTTGAGTGTGTTAACCATGGAATTCCAGTATATAAGCTAGAGTTTTATGGAATTAGTTGGAAATTTCTAACTTTGATACAATCTTATCTTAGAGAAAGATAGTCACTGATAAAATTAAAGCATAAAATAGTGTTTCTTTTAGATGGAAACAATTACAAATGGGGTTCCTCAGGGTTCGATCTTGGGTACTTTTTCTTATTTATATTAATGATTTACCCAAAATAACAGATAATGGTCCTAAAGTTGTGCCATTTGTAGATGATACTAGCATATGGGAACTAACTCTAATCAAGACGAACTTCAAGCAGCATTAAACAAAACACTCTCTGATATAAACTCATGGTTTAAAGTCCATTTCCTATTGCTCAACTTTAATAAAACACATTATTTAGAATTTAAAACTAAAAATTGCATTGACTCATTATATATTAAACACTTTAATACAACTATTGCTAATGTTACCTACACAAAGTTTCTGGGTTTAGTGATTGATGACACTCTAACTTGGGATAATTGTATTGACCAATTAATTTCCTGACTCAACTCTGCATGTTATGCACTAACAGCTGTAAAAGCAATGTTGTCAAGGTAAGCTTTAAGAATGCTATATTTTTCTTATGTACTTCTCATATCCTATGGCATAATTTTTGGGGGGTAACACCCCTAATAGTATTAAAATATTCAGAATGAAAAAAAAAAAAGAATTATGACTAGTTCAAAGAAAATGGATTCATGTATAGAACTGTTTACAAAGACGGAAATTTTATCTTTCTACTCTACTTGCAGTATATATTTTCTCTTTTATTGTATGTGGTGAAAAACAAACGTTTATTTACAAAGAACTTATAGGACCAGAACCAGACACTAGATCTGCTAATTATTTCAGCTACCCCTTATAATTTAACCAAATACCAAAAAGGTGCTCATCATGTAGGAATTAAAATGTTTAATCATCTTCCTACTCACATAATGTGTGTAGCAAATGAAATACAAATTTTCAAATCGGCCTTAAAGAGGTTTCTTCTTTCTAACTCATTTTATTCTATTCAGGAATATTTCAATTCTAATAAATAATATATATTCCTGGTTGTTATGTTTTAATGTTACAATTAATATTTTATTGTGTAATCATTGTATTATAATTGTATCCTGTAATTTGACAGCTGTAATTTAACAGATACATTGTGTCATCACGTTATGACTATTTCCACATCCTTAGGTTGTACCTTTAAATGGGTAAACGGGAAATAAATGGAATGGAAAATAAAAAAAAAAAGATTGTAATTGAAGTCTTAAGCTTACCACGTATTTGATAATTCACGCAAATACACTAATCTACGAACGTGTCCCATCTTCGTCATCTGATGCGTCTGCTCCACACTGTTTCGGCAATATATGTAAATAATTTAAAGATAAGTGATACAGGTGTTAAATATTTAATCTTTTCCTACCACACATGCTATCATGAACTGTGCATCTGTTCACGGCTTGTTATTTGTTTTCATTTGTCTGTGACGACAAAGAGGACATTTAATTGGAATATCATCAAACGTTGACAGTCCAAGAGAGTTAATTTGAGAAGAAAAAGTGTAATGACACTGTGAATAGTGTATGACATAAGAATATATGTCAGTTCATAAAGGAACTTCACAATATAACATTAACAATATGAATATTACAACAAAAGTACTCCGTTGTAACAAATCGGAGGCTTCATATTATCCATCTCCTTAGTAACACAGCTGATTAGTGACGTGTGTAACCATGGTAACCAAACGTATAATGCCTGCTCCCAGTGACTAGGTTAAAAAACGGTGGAAAGCAGTTTCGTTCATTTAATTATGGTTAGACAGATAGAATATCTTCTAAGGGAACTAGGATGGGCGGATGGCTTCCATATTCCAGTGGCAAATGATGAAAATAAGGCTGTGGAAGAACAGGTAATACTGACTTCATATTTGTTTAATTTACTGAGTTTGTCATCCACTTAGTCACACATGTAACATTGGACACATCAGTTTCACTTTACAATTTGTGTATTACAAAACACAACTTATAATATATGGATATCCAACCAATATAATCTTATAAGTATCAATACAGAATTTAAGCAGTTAAATATAACTTATTGAACTCGTCTCCTAGTATTGTCCAAATGTAAGCACTATTCAGTTCAGTTCAATTTATTTTTGTTCGTCTGATCCAGAAGGGGGTTGTAACCCACAAGATATAGAACATGTCAATTACATTTAACTCTGTCAATGAGTATTACAATACATTACAATAGATACAAGCAGTCTAAAGTAGGATAAAATACAATGCAGTCACTGTAGAATCAGTGGTAGTCAAAAGGTTAACAATACGTAACAATATGTACTAATTTAAACATACATTTCAGTTGTACAATTTTATAATATGTTACTATTTAAAATTAATTAATAGGCCAGCAATTCTCAAGATGAGACTTTAGAACATAAAAATAGCTAAATAATAGTAAATGTTTTAAATCTTATTACAACTAAAATATTCATCCAAGGTATCAAATGAATGAAAATACAAGAAATTTTTCAAGGCATGTTTAAATTGATTTCTATTTTGTAATGTTATTTCTTACTCTGTAATTGTAATTCTTATTTTATACTTATATGTCTTACTTTGTAATTGTATTTCTAACTTATACTATATATCTTATTTTGTAATTGTATTTCTTATTTTCTAATTTTATTTCCTATTCTGTAACTGTAACTATGTAATACTTGACAAGTTCAATATCCAGCCTTGTATGGATCTGACGAACACACAATAAATACAATACAATACAATACAATACAGTTCTTTTATTTGGGAAGGCAGACTGTTGAACACCCTAATCCCAGTGTAATATGTTCCCTTCTGATATACTGACTATGATACACACTCTTACACTGAATAAAATGCATGTTGTAACAGAAACAATCTCAACCTGCCTTTAAAAGATAAGATGTTGTCCAGTATTTTTATGTGATCAGGCACCATGTTATATTTATTTATTTATTTATTCATTTTGCTCATTCCAAAGATCTGTAGTTGGTAACAACCCACAGCTGTAGAACCAGTCATATATAGATATATAAATATCCTCAGTCTATACAAATATAGAACTACTTATAAGTAACAAGATGGAATTAACAAATGTATTTACAATCAGCAAAATTATATGGTGCTACAATATCATCCTTAACCTAGTATAAAGTGTAACTTACGTGTGAAAATATACCTCAAAATTTCATACAAGAGACAGAATAATAAATATCAATTTAGTAGTTAAAATATATCTTACAACTGCTTTGTAATTGGAATATTCTTCCATTGCATAAAATGAATGTTGGTGAAGAAACCCTTTCAGAGATGTTTGAATAAAGGTTGACCAACTAGATGACACTTGCTTTATTATATATTGCTTAACATGTTTCAGACGTATTAACGTCTGAAACATGTTGAGCAATATATAATAAAGCAAGTGTCATCTAGTTGGTCAACTTTTATTCAAATATCAAGATGATGCACGGTCCAATACGCATAAGATTAACCTTTCAGAGATGATTTAAATTTCTTAATATTATAAGACAAATCTCATATTTTAGGTGGAAGACTGTTATATACCTTAATACCCATATAAAAGGGACCTGTCTGATATATAGTCAAATGTGACAATGGTTGATAGAAACCAGAAGTGTTCCCAGTATTGATATTATATATCTCAGAATTCATCCAAAATTGATTTTCATTATTAACCATGAAGAGTGGGATAGAGAATATAAATTGTGAGATCAATGGTAAAATATTTCATATTTTAAAAAATCTGTGCATGAATCCCTGATTCCTACACCCATGATAATTCTAATAATTCTCTGTTGTAGTTTGAAAATACTATTGCTATATGAGGAATTTCCCCAAAAGATTATCCTGTAAATAATAATAGAATGGAAGTATGAATGGTAAACCATCTTCAAGGTATCCAGTGTCACAATAGGTTTAATGGCTCTAACCACAAAAGTAGCCACACTCAATTTTGTTATAATCATTTCTGTATGGGTTTTCCACAGTAATGTATTATCAATCATTATTCCTAAAAAAATTATGTTAGTGATATTGGATTTTATATTGTTATCACAACCAACACTAATGGGAATATGTAAGCTGGTCTTAGTTAAAAATTGTATGATATGATATTTTATTTTGTTTTGTGTTCCATAAATCCACAATAAAAACAATAAGTAGGATAGAGACCATACCAAGAGTGATACATTATGTAAAATTATATAAAATTATATAAATGTTTGGAATCAAACAAATTGATTCCCAGTCAAGGACATGAATGATATTTAATACAAACAGGACAAACCATTGTGTAATGGGAAAAGTTGTCTCAAAATTCAGTGACAGCAAGTTTGCTTTAAATCAGTTATTAGTATTTGTAAATGTCCCATTGATGTCTTTCATAAAATTAGTAGGATTTGAGCTAGTGATGATTAGACTTGTATCATCTGCATATAAAAGTAATTTGGACTTATTGTTGTTATTTTTAGTATTTGTTATTTTCATAATATCGTTAATAGAAAGCAAGAACAACAATGGTCCAAGTACTGAACTTTGTGGCACACCATGCTGTACTATTCCCCAACTGGAGCAAGATTTATAGTCATATTTACTAGTTTTACCCTCTGATGTCTATCTTCTGAATAGGATTTAATTAATGAGTGAAAAATTTACCTGTTGTACCATAATAACTTAATTTTGTCATATCAGAGTCCGGAAAAGAGGTCACACATAACAAGCATTGGCTGTTAAATACCATCACTGTAGAAGTTCAAGGCAAGAAAGAAAAGGGAGGTTAAATTGTCCCTGTCCATGCCATGAAAGCAGGTGGTGGTGGAGGTGGGGTGGGGGGGGGTTGCAACTATAGGTGTGTACATTCTTAACCTCGTCAGTAGATGGAGGTGAGTGATCAACTTCATGCCCCGGCTGCTTTACGCCTGGTGAATGAGCCCCGATAAAAATTGAATACGGGACTGGGTGAGCCACAGAGCCGTTCTGGACATTTGGGACAATAGAAAATTCTGTTCCCTTTGCTGGAAATCTTACCCCGGATCGTCTAGCCCTTGGCCTGTTTACTTCATCAAGTGTGCTTTCCCAGCCCTAAAACCACAGTTTTATATTTTAGTACTAAGAGGCATACCATAAGATACAACTTTCATCCTGTACTGAATGTTGGCCCAGTTGAACAAAGAAGATATTGTGGTTGTCGAACATTGAATCATGACATCAATCATGGTTTCTGGTGGCCAAGAGACGAGAGAGAGAGGAGTGTCTTGCTTAATGTCGCTGTCATTTGCTAAGATTATATAATGTTGAGGGTAATTGAATGAGATATGTGTATGGCACATTGGTGCACTAATACAGACAGGTGACAACTGAAATACTTGGAGAAAAACTCACCCCATTGCCACTTTATTCAAAACAAACCCAACATGAACTGGAATGACGTGGCACCCATACCTCCTCGGTGAGATGCCAATGGTGACTGACCACCTGAACCATGATGCAGCCTAGCGGTGTCTGAACTGAAGTTCGAATGTGCAGTTACTCAAAATAATGTCATGTGTGAATTCTGTAGTTGTATAATGTTGTAACATAACTTTGAATAGGTATGATTATTTACCCTTTGACATTAGTTAATTCCATCTCAATTGTTTATAGAGTATTCTATTATATTATCAATGGTATTTCCAGTAATTTAAAAAAGCGTTATGATTTGGTAATCATAGACTGCAATGTTGAATTCTCAGTGTATGTTGTTGTATTCATAGGTGGAAAAGAGTATAAAGGAGAAAGGCGAATTAACAATTCAGCTTGAAGAACTGACTGATCGAGTGAATTCTCTCTCTAAGCATACTCAAAATGTCAAACTTGAGCAGCAGCAGAATGAGGTATGTATGCAAAAGGCAGTGTATACCAGGCTTTCATTACAATAATTCTTTTACAATGAGATAATTTAGTACTGTCTTTCAGGCCATACTGTTTGCACATAAAAGACAAGTGGAGACAGAAGAAAACCTGTACCGGACAGCTCAGGTCGAGCGTGGTAGCTATGAACGGGAGCTACGGCTTACAAGCAAGACCTTTCATGAACTTGAAGAGAGGCATTTTGCTCTGCAGGTATGTCAGAAAAAGGGTAAAAATATGTGTCAGTAAGTGCTACATAATCTAATATATTTGTTGGTAAATGTTGTATAATCAGGTTGAGACTTGTGCACAGGATGGCCACCTACAGAGTGTGATGATACCAGATGCTTTATAACACAGTTTTGACCTCCTGATGATGAGCACATAGTG
>Ga0123354_10018793_pt1 | contig 10850 bp, 5 predicted proteins | sample TergutLab28metaG_2_FD_97872 | JGI IMG/M metagenome (GOLD analysis project Ga0123354, IMG submission 97872) | Labiotermes labralis P4 segment gut microbial communities from Petit-Saut dam, French Guiana - Lab288 P4 | ecosystem: Host-associated > Arthropoda: Insects > Digestive system > Gut ... | reverse complement strand
TTCTCCCCTGCAAACCAATCACTTTTAAAAAGAGGGTAAGGAGAGTGATAATTGAGTTGAATTAAAAGGAAGTAAAGTGTGCTGGAAATCATCGAAAAGTGTAGAGAAGCGGTGTCTAGTGAAGTCAAAAGTCTAAAGTGAAGTGAAAATTTATCTAACGTGGAGGGTAGCGAAGTGCAATAAAGTAAAGTGAAGTGATCGAAGCAAAGTAAAGTGGAGTGAGGCGAAGTGAAGTGCGCAGTATAGGGAGGGGGGGCGAGTCTTTATGGAAAAGGTTTATAGGAGTAGTAAGTGATGAGAATTGAAGGACTGGGGTGAAAGCGTAAGTAAATTAATGATTGAAAAAAAAACAATTACAGTAAACTGAACACAATACTCTCTTACTTGGGTGTTTTTACCTTGTGTACATTTTGTATTCTAATTTTTCTCGCATGTAGTGTTGCTAGTTTTAAGTTGCCTTGTGTGTAATTGTTGTTGGTTGGCCGTGTGTAATGTTGTAGCTGTCTTGTGTGTATTGTTGTCATCTTATGTGTATTTGTTGTACTGTGTGTGCATTGCTGTTTTTTTTTTGTATTTTAGATGCCGGACTGCTGGCTAGGAGTCAGTACTCGGAAGGTCCTGTGACCGGCCATCTCGACACAGGTTTTTCTTGTTTTCCCTGTGTCTATAAGCAAATGCTGAGATGGTTCCCAAGATTCCAAGTTGCCGCTACATGCTTCTCATGTAGCCCTCCCGACTTAAATCTAGTAGTAACCAATTTCATGTTTTGTTTACATGTAAAATAACCATTGCCACCGGGTAACAACCCAATTTCAGTAAATAAATAAATATAAAAATTCGCTCCTAATCACACAAGCCAGCTACATAACTACTAGAAAGACAAAGTGGGTGATATTGCTTAGACGGAATTATATCATTTATTGTGGTTTTCATAAGAGACATATAAATACATTCATTAGGAAAATTGTTGTGTTTTAATTCTATATCTGGTGGCATACAAACTAATCACAAGTCTCTACGTCTTAAGAAGTACTATTATTGATTTATGTAGTTTCAAAATAAAATAATTTTACATTTATGTACTGCAGGGAACTTCCTCATAAGAGTAGTTTTTAAATATTATTTACCTAACTTCAAGCAAAATATTTCTTTGTTTTAAATAAGGCATAGTATTGTTACTTACTGCTACTAATTATTACTTCAGACCCTACAAGTAATATTCATACATCGTGTGCCTCTTGGTTGAATCTGAAATTCCTTGATAAAGCGAGCAATACAACGTTACTATTTTTCATTGTTACGATTGAATATTTATGACAAAAAAAACCTGTATATTACGTACCAAAATTTACGATACAAACTGTATCTTCATGTGGAAGAGACAATATCCGGAACTGTTGTCACTCCCAATCATTATGATATAAACACAATATCAACACTTTTATTACTGCCTTATTGTCCTTCCTAGGATGGAAGTCTTTTCGAATCTCCAAGCTGTGTATCTATGTATCCAGACTGAAATTTTTTAATTAGTTAACCAGGTTTCACTAAAATGACATGGGCGTTTTTGCACACTATGACAGCCAAGCACAATTCACCCAGTTTATTACAATTAGCCTAGAGCTACTTAAACTCATTTCCAGAGAAGATGTATGGTAAGTTGTCCTGGAGAAATATGCAACCCCCATCCAAGCAATCTTCTTGAAGAACCTACATTGTATGGCCAACACAAAGATGTAGTCCTTTAGCTCTAGTTTGGACGCTTTTTTTAACTATTGGGCCACGTGAAATTGAATAGGTTTATGAAACATAAATGTATTTACAAACTGCGCGTGAAATATTTGCTTTATCTATACAATTACAACCACAGGGCTGTAACCAACAAAATTCAAGGCCAACAGGATCTGTACTTAAATAATTATTTCTCCACAAAATAATAACATAAAATAATAAGCATATGAAATGTAATTTATTCCTGCACGATGCCATGTCAATTTTCAAATTCTTACCCGCTTTACCGAAGTGATGACCACCATAATCTTTAGGATCTGAAGACAGGACTAGCAAATATTTTCAAAGAGTCGGTGAGTATTTAACAATCGGTACGACTTTTTAAAACAAAAACTTTGAATCTTCATGAACTCCGATGTCAGAACATCAGAGCTAACAACAATATGTTTAATAGATGTGAAGCACTCGAGAAAATTATAACATTTAACAGCAACGCAAACCTTTTTTGCGTTCAGGTAGAAAAATACTTGTTTGGCACTATTGTCGAGTTATTTCACCATGTAAATTTCGAACAGAAATAGACGAACACTCCGAAACGTCGTACCCTGGCGAAAATTACTCTGGTACACTCGTGAGACGTACCATACATACATACATACATACATACATATATGTACATATCCTAGAGATATAAAATTTGCCTGTCTCAAACTCAACGTTACGTATAGGCCAACTAAGGTAGACTTTTGTTGGTTCAATTATTTAAAAAATAATTATTTACAGACATCAGAATTTCTATTAATATTTCATCATAATGTATTAATTTGAACAATACCGTGTATAAAACGTGGTTTCTAACAGCTCTTCCATATTCTCAATGTTATAAACTTTTGAATTAAAGTTCCTCTTTATTTGTAGGCGACTGCAAAACGTGCGATCCCCTCCATGGCTACACATTGTCTAATACGATTAACAGATATTCATGAATGGTGCAGAAAGCAGAGTAGGCTTGCTGGGTACTGGTACTTCAGCATTAGTGCGGACAGACTGAGAAAGTAAAACTGGGATAATCGAAAAACCAGCCAAAACATAACGAGATAATTACGTTTTAGGATTCGTCTGAACCTGGATGGCCTTAGCTAGTGTTAAAAATCGACAAAATACAATTTTTTTATTTCACCGCTGCTACAAACTGTCTACTTACTGACAAATATGGAATAATGAAAATGTGGCAACGTGCCTAAAAGAATTAGGGGTAAATTATTGTTTGAAAAAAACAAACACACCTCAAGTTGGCAACTGTCTTTAATTTAGACCAAGACTGTTCCGAAACATTTCAATTTTCTCTCACTTCTCCATGTTTACTGTCCTACATGCATTCATTACGCTACCGAGAACTTAAGAATTACTTAAATCCAAGTGCAAACATCCAATTACACGTGACAATCCTAATATCTGTACAGCGAAACAGGCAACAAATTCTTCCGCAAGACAAAGTATAGTAACTATTATTACTACTACCACCACCACAACCACAACAGCAAACAACAACAACAACAACAACACCAACACTATCACTACTACCACCATCAATAGGAAGAAAAATAAGAATATTTTATGGCATTGGAAGGAAAAATTAAGAAATTTTAACTTGACACTTATTCGAAGTTACAACACCCTTTGTGCATTACGTCCAGCAGATTTGATATTGTATATTTATTACTATCATAATAATAAGTATTATTATTATTTTAAACAATATATTCTAATGCATGTTAAATTATCTTAATGACATTGTTACTAGCATCATTTACGCTACCTAAATATGACAAAATATTTTTATGAACGAAGGTTTGTGCAGTAAAAAAGCAGGCCTTGTCTATGGTCACTTCAACGTTTCTAAATTTTTGCACGTCTCGTATAGAGTATAGCGAACCGCTACGGGTTGTACGGTCCGGAGATCCAATCCCGATGCCGACGAGACATTCCACACCCTTCTAGACCGTACTGGGGCCCACCCACCCCCCTATAAAATTGTTACCGAGTCTCTTTCCCGGGCGGAAATTGGGCAGGACGTGGCGTTAAACAACCACCTCCAGGGGCCTAGGTTAAAGAAAGAGCAGAACTATACCACCACTCACCTTCTGGGCCTTCATGATCTGTTCTAGACTGAACTTTAATATATATACATTCAAAGAAATTAACAAAAGCTGTAACAGAAGAAACCCACTTGTTTGTGTTGTTCACCACAACAATGCACAAGAGTTAGACGCCGAATTACAGCAATGAACACACGAAACTCGTAATGATTTTTCCTGTGGGCACAAAAACTGTAGTACTATCAAACTTACACGAAGTACACTTACCCATTTACCTCTTGGTAATTTGTCTGCTGAAGCAGTTCCAGTGGTCACGCCACTTGGGACTTCGTCTTGCACTGACTTCGGTGAGCAATGAACAGATGCCAGTAGAATGCCACCAACCACTCTGAAGGACGTCACTCCACCTGGCAGACTACAAGCAGTCGTGAAGGCGAAAGACACAATATACAGCATTTGTTACTTGCCAGTGATAACCAAAGGGCGCCTTCGCAGTATTTTATTCAACGCCCAGCGCCGGTATCTGCGCACCTCCCTGGCGTTTAATAAAAATAAGCTGATGTAGGACTCCGGTCTTTTGAGATGCAACGATGCGTATTTGGGTGATTCCCGATGTTTAGGGGAAAAGTGCTGAATAAGCAGGCGGTATATTCTTCCGACAAGTCTAGAACGACTTAAGCACCGATGCAACAAGAAGAACGGGAATCCTCAATTACACCGTTGTTAAAGCCTCAAAATTAGCATAGATTGACTCGACGAACATAATTCACTGAATAAAGTGCGGGTCTTTTCAGCTTTAACGAAAAATTTCAAAGATGTCCATGAGTTCGAGACATTTACATTAAATATATTGACTTTGCAACTCTCTTCTTAACCCAGTTTCGGAAAAAATTTTGCATTTGTATAAAGTTCATACACCAACAAATGCACTGATTATTACACTTGGCAAAGTTTTAAAATTTACATTAAAAATCACTTTGAATTGCTCCTACATGTTTCAGTATACAGGGATCCTACAGTCATTAGGGAGCCTTCATTAGAGCCTAGCTAAAGTTGTATTTAGGTCAAGATTTGGTGTGGCAGCGTGCTGATTTTTAATGCAAATTTTAAAAATTTGTCATGTTTAATAAGCAGTGTATTCGTTGGTGTATGAACTTTATAGATACCAAAATGCACGGTACAACTATAAAAAATATGTTGCATTTGATTTAAGACTGAGCTTGCTCAGCATTTGTTTGCGACCAGTAGTGTGGTTAGATTACAAATAATTTAATGTTTTTAACAACGACAAATTTCCAAGTCATTTTTCACTGAATTGCCAGGCATAAATGTAGGGAACTAACCTAACTCGATGATAAAAAAAGGTAGAATTTTCAACACGGTCGGTTACAAAAATTATAAACTCCTAAACCTACCCATATTCACAAAATCAACTAATTCCCGAATGATAATATTAATACAAGGCCATAATATTTATTTGTCTCACAGTTAACAGATTTTCGGAGGGTTTCTCTGTCAGATCTCGTGAATGTGTCTCCCGCCTTCGAGATACATGACTAGCACGCCGTAAACTGTTTCAGTTTAACTGCGCAATTCACAAAATCGTTGTTATGAATATCCGAAATGGTCCATTTGCTTTACAGCTGTTGGGTCCACTTGAACCCTTAGGACTCCTTCCAAAAGCTTGTAAATTATGGTAAGTGGATCCCCTTTTAAGTACAGCAGGTCGAATGGCTAGAGTCTTGATTGGTTACGGGGACTCCCCAATGCGGTTAGTAACTGCGTGGATGCATTTTGGCCAACAATCAGTAAGAGCCGCCGATGTATTTCTATCCACCAGGTTAGGGATTTACAACATGCCCAGTAGTTTGTATTACAGCACGGCTTGTATTTCTGTTTAAGAATTCATGCAGTAAGGAAATACCACATTAATAAACAGGTCTATGTAGTAAGTCTTGAGCATGCATAATGCTTAGATATCGCAACAGCACGAGTACATGTGTTCTTACTGTAAAATTACCTTATGGACAGAGAGGTGAAACAGATCGTTGTAATTGAAGCGTCCTATGAAAATGTGAGTTTTTTTTTTTTAATTTTCCACTAATCTTCTTTCGTTGATGTAAAATGTATATGATTACAATTTACGTGTCTTTGTGTGCGGGAAAACTTTATCTTCATATTATGTGTAGGAAAAAGATTTTAAAGCATCTGCGACGAGCATGGGGCAAATAACGTACGGGGAAACAGAAAAACGGGAGGCTGGGGAAAATTACATAACGAGGAGATTCATAATTTATACCTCTCCCTGCAAACTATAATTATAAAATATACAGGAATTAGCTGAAAACGTACAGACAACTTCAAAAGTAAATTTAAAACATAAGCGTAAAAATTGAAAGCAGGCAAACAACATGGAAGACCTATGTAAGGCCGCAACGATAACAAGTTTAGCAAATTGTTAGAGAGGTTTGTGATTGGAAACATGTTTAATGACAAGGGCCGGTAGGATGTCTGTTTTTAATGTGATAATGAAACATCGGAATTAATTAAAACAGCAGAAATATCTTCAATATCTGAAAGATTATTAGCTTCTTGAAAATGATCCTATCTCGTGGGATTACATATCCTTCTTCTCCTATAACTTCTTCTTCCACTCCTCTCTTCTCGTTGTACATGCTTATTTCACTCCATGTCCTGTTCTTTCATATTATCTTCATGATTTTATTCTATTCACTTGTTCTACTCATTTAATTACATTAAATTGGGAACTTATACAATAAAGTTTACCTGAAAGAGTACGTTATATTTTGAGAATCTATATTACTGATATACACTTCACAAACATCCACACAACAAGACTTCTAGCCGATTCAAAATGCAATTAAAATTAACATCTCTACTTACTTCAGCATTGAGTTACTTGTTACTGCAGTCAAAGTTTCATAAGAAATCAAATTATATACAAAGTACGGTATCAGGCGAATATCGTTTCTTCATTCAAAGTGAATATGAGAACTTGATTATCTGAAAATTGGTAGGCCCTAATACTGCGTTGTTTCGCTCATGGGCTCTGAAAATAAATGCGAGCTCAGAGAAGAATTATTTTAAATTAACCGCTAATATTTATGTTGATACTTCATACTACAAACTGGAGAAACGAAATATTCAGTTCTGGATTATGGCATAATTCAACTGGCGATTTCTGAAAGTAAACACACAAACAAGCATATGAATATGTACATACATACGTACCTAAGTACATATATTCATGCGTACGTACGTATGTACGTACGTATATATGTGTACATAAATACATACATACATATTTAATTACGTCAATACACACACGCGTACTTAAGACACTATATACACATACATACATACATACGTACATACGTAAGTACATACATAGATACATACATAAATATGTACGTATGTACATACATACATACATACACATACATATACATGCATTTCGTCTTCTGCGGCAAAGAATTACGTCACGACGCAATAGACATCTGTTGTTTTGGATGCCATCACTCTCTCCATTATCAAGGATTACTGTCCGAAAACGCTTCTTTCCATTTGTTAACTTTCACAGCTCATAATTTTATACGTATGTACTAATATCGTAACTGGGCCTACCTGAATGTGACGTCATGGGGCACAGTCCAGGTCTATTTGTCAATCAGCTGATCAACAATTCATCGCCTCTCCAAGAACCTGATAACCCATTAAAATACATCCGACGAAACAACATTACTTTACACATACCAACTGTATCATGATCTTATAAACCGTCCCAACGTTTCTATCATCATAATCTCCTTGACATTCTTGTATCAGCAGACGGTATTGCTGGCATTGTACTAGATCATACAGTATTGCCAGCATTGTACTAGATCATACAGTATTGTCAGCATTGCACCAGATCATACAGTATTACCAGCATTGCACTAGATCTTATAGTATTGCCAGCTTTGCACTAGATCATACAGTATTGTCAGCATTGCACTAGATCATACAGTATTGTCAGCATTGCACCAGATCATACAGTATTACCAGCATTGCACTAGATCTTATAGTATTGCCAGCTTTGCACTGGATCATACATTATTGCCAGCATTGCTCTAGATCATACAGTATTGCCGCATTGTACTAGATCATACAGTATTGCCAGCATTGCACTAGATCATACAGTATTCAAACATAATAAAATATGTGCAAGAAAGTCCGCAGATTGTTTGTGTTTACAATTATTTAAAAATCACTTTTCTACCGACTCTTACATGTCCTGAAGATATAGAGCTGCCACTATTCTTCCTACTTCAGTTCTTTTCTGCCAATGTCAGTACATAAGTTCTAGTGAAATTTCCATACGCCAATGCAAGCAATATTTCTACCCTTAAATCAGTATAGATGTCCATAAAATTGCATTCACTGTTCTACACATACACTTATATTGTTGAGCCCGTATGCTGTATTATTGTAGTGTCTGCTTGGTTACGATGCTAGATTGTTGTTCTTAGTTTCAAGATCTGGTATGGCTCAGCGTATTCTATTCGTAGTGTGTGTGTGGATCTTGTAGTGGCAACACTGATATGTGTTCTGCGTTGAACTTCTCTGTTAACTAAAAAAAACACTGTTTATTTTAAGCGAATTATATTTTACTTACTTTATCCTGCTGCGATTGTGTGTAATGTAATGTAAGGCTTAGCACTGTCACTTGTCGAACGGCGCACGTCTTCTTTATATTGAGCGACATTTTTAGAAATAAATTGGAGAATTATTGAATGACATTAAAACTATATATACACACACATAAATTTATATACTATAAAAATGTTTATATGTGTAATATTTGAGATGCACGGAAGTATAATGATTTGATTTATTGCGATCTTTCCAAGAACCCGCCTGAGATTCCTATCCACAGTCTGATATCATATTCCCTCAGAATTAATATACACATTTTCCATTCGTCTAATCTTGATTCTCCTTCCAAACTCGACAAGTATAATTTTGTATGAATATGTTGTCTCCTCCATGCGTGCCACATGCTGCGCCAATCTCATCCTTCTAGATTAGAACAAACGCTACAATTTCAGGGCACGGCGGAGGTTAGCTGCGAATATATCGACTAAGCAGTCGCGGACAGCCACCAAGGTGCGGTTCTCCAGCTGTGGGATGGGCGAATTGCTAACAAATCCTCACCGTATAATACAAAGTATCAAAAATGTACAATATAGAGTCGGAACACATAAACGATACTTTGTGCTTGATTAAAACAACGGACATGACCTTCCTCAAAGCTAACCGTACAAAATTTCCAAGTTATTAACTATTTACACGTTCAGCAACGAGGTAAACAATTTCGTTCTTTGTTTATATTTTTAACTGAAGTTCGGATTCGTATTACAGACCGTCACATGACACAATTCTTCAGAAAAGCCTGAAAACGACTAAGCAGCTGTGTACAGGTTCACATTACATCAGTATTGATCAGGCTAATAAGAACTGCTACACGCACAGGAGTTTTGGGCTAACTGATCTATTGCAATGACATCTCATTAACGCCCTTTAACTTCACGGATGACAGAATGTTAACACTTTTTCATTAATTTTATGCATTTTACAGGGACATGGACTTTCGATATGATGAAACCAGTAATTTCTAGAATAACCCTAATGGTGTGCTCCGGATATATATATATATATATATCGAGAGAGAGAGAGAGAGAGCAGGGTGGGCCGGGTAGCTCTGTCGGTATAGCGACTGACTACGGGCTAGACGGTCCCGGATCGAATCCCGGTGGGAACGAGATTTTCCGCCCGTCCAGACCGGCCCTGGGGCCCACCCAGCCTCCTGTAAAATGGGTACGGGGTCTTTCCAGGGGGTAAAGTGCGGCCGGGGCGTGCTGCTGACCACTCACCCCCTTCTAGTGCCGCGGTCATGGAAGAGTAGAGCCATAAGTCTACCCACCCTCTGGGCCACACCGGGCCTGTAACGGGATCACTTTACCTTTATAGAGCAGGGTTCCATGTCATGTGTGCAAGTATGAAATATTGTGGGTTTATGAAATAGTAAACTCAGTTGCTGTTCCACTTCCCATTTCACGTCAGAAATGCTTGCACATACATTCATTACTGAATAAAGCTCAAGAAAATAAGTCATAGGTGTGCCACATGTGGTTTATTTTCCTTTATTTCTGTGCAACAAAACGCATACATGTGTATGTGGATACAAACCGCACACGATTTAGAACCGAACTGTAGCCGACCTCGTATCCCCTGCTACACGACTCTACAATAAATCTCTCCGTTGCGGAAATAGATGGCTAAGCCGTTTATTATTCACAATATTATCCTCTGAGTTACGACATGATGTAGTCTTTTCCTAGATTCGGACGTTTCGGGGAAGCATAATATATTCCGTTTTAAGATGGAGACAATATGATGTTCCTAAACGTCTGTAACAACACACAGCGTCATAACACACAAGACCGCAGCATGATCCCACAGATCTGTAACAAAAAACGTTAATTTATGTACGCTGTTTATCGTGTTGCCTATCCAATTTCTGTAATTTAACTGCTGTAAATTTCGATATTATTTTAAGTTCGTTTAACACAAGCAACGGATCGGGATTTTATCCACGAGGAAGACAAGTTAATACGCGCGTAACCTTACACTGATCTGTGTGTAATTAGTGACATTCAGCAACGTATAAGTGCATGGAGATTATAAATGTACTCAGCGGGACGATTCTACATGGCGGCTGTGTTTTGCCTGCCTTCATTATTTGAACTGTTTTCCTTGAGCAAGTCGGAGCAGCAGCAGCAGCAGCAATATGTTTTACCCGTCACAAGCAGCTTCTTGTTCCGAATGTGCGTGTGTGTACACTTATATCAAACTTATATCAAACTTATATCAAACTTATATCAAACTTATATCAAACTTATATCAAACTTATATCAAACTTATATCAAACTAAGAGACCACAAGAAGAGGAGTCCTTCT
>Ga0123354_10018791_pt1 | contig 10850 bp, 4 predicted proteins | sample TergutLab28metaG_2_FD_97872 | JGI IMG/M metagenome (GOLD analysis project Ga0123354, IMG submission 97872) | Labiotermes labralis P4 segment gut microbial communities from Petit-Saut dam, French Guiana - Lab288 P4 | ecosystem: Host-associated > Arthropoda: Insects > Digestive system > Gut ... | reverse complement strand
TACAGCGCATGTTAAAAACGCACCTCCCCCCCACCCCCGGTCTCTTTAAAGAACAATGTTCTCACATTTCGTTTTCCAGACACTGAGGACGCAACACCAATCTCTGACGAATGCAGAGGATTTTAATGCAGTGCACGTGGCTTTTCAGCACTACCCAGTTTTAAGGTTAATCGGATTTCGTTAAAGTGGTATCAGAGATGGAACGTCCGCCCCTATGGACACGGCTTAAGAACTGTGCGTTCACTGAAAGCACTTACTTTACAATAAACAGACCCGAATACGTAACAAATATTTGTGTACCAACTATCCGCTAACATCATGACGCTACAGAGAGTTTTATATCCAAGTTCGCGTTCAGGAAGTACATAAAACAGTCTAAAACCATTTCATCGCTGCCTTCAAATATCGCTTACAAAGGAAAGACAAAACCGTAGAGATTCATCACACTGAAGGCACAATCAGGGTATCTTCAGGACACCCATGTGGCTTCCTCTGCACTTCCCACATCGACGCCCCAGCCTGCTCCGCCCGACGGCCACATCTGAAATCGTCTTCCTCTCTCCAAATCGGCTGGCTTCGATACGTTTGCTCTGTGATGCACTCAAACTGGGTTAACCAACTTTCTGTATATGTTCGGTGTATCATAACCAACATAACGCAGTGCGCCATAACGAGATATATACCTTACAAATATCCATACAATATGCCCGGTACAAACATCTGTCGTCGAGAAACAGGGCTGTATAACATTTCCCACACTTCCAAGGGATTTTAAACCACGGTATACCAAGAAGCGACTCTTCCGCTGTTTCAATGACAGGTGCAAATGTCCAGGAAGAACCTGCTGCCCACAATGTCACGGTAAACAAGACAATGCACTATAACGTAACACTGAAGCGTGTTCGCGTAACCACTGTTGCCGTGGACAAGCAGTATTACATATTCTGCGTGTGCGTCTGTATTCTTCCCTAGTTATCCGGCATGCACCGTATTATATTGTTAACTGTGACATATATGGTTCTACAATATTTTACAAATTACTCACAAACGGCACGATTTTCGGGGGAGGGGGGGTTACTGAATACAAAAGTGTGCTTTCATTTTCTCCAAAATTCTGTATGAAACATTCTCATTCTAAGAAGAATTCGGCAAGATAGTCACAAATGTACATAGGTCTGCATGTAAAGTACCCATTATTCTTGTCAGATGTTAATATAACTTGAATTTTCCCGACAGGTCTTCGAAAAATCCTCAAATATCAAATTTCACGAAAATCCGTCCAGTGGGAACCGAGGTGTTGAATGGGGAGAGGAAGAAATGATGGTAGCTTTTAGCGATTATACGACTGATATGATGCATGCACATTGTAACATCCCGCATACCGGTCACACATTAACGTTCTCTGCACATACTTCTAGACCAACCCATTACAAGGATCTCTTCTCAATCTTATGTTTATTGGAACGTGCATCATCTTGATAGTTGAATAAAGAGAGACCAACTTGATGTCAGTTGCTTTTTTGTTTCATTATTTAATGCTCAACATGTTTCGGATGTTAATACATCCGTATGCAGGCTGAAGCAGTGCGTCAGCCTGCATACGGATACCACACCACCCCAGCCAAACCACTATGTAACACCAACACGCATCGAACCAGAGCAATACAACCTATTAAATAACTCAACAAATAAGTCGCGGGCTCCTGAGGATGGATGTATTAACATCCGAAACATGTTGAGCAGTAAATAATGAAATAAAAAAAAGCAAGTGACGTCAAGTTGGTCTCTCTTTATTCAACTATCACTTCTCAAATTTACACTCGGCTTTCAAAATTAATCAGATACTCTCCGCGACTCTATTTCGATTTTCGATTTCCGAATAACCTGTTCCTTGACTAGTCACGACCAAGCCGGTTCTTCGTTACACGCGACTTCTGAACGGTGCCGGTTGTGACCCACATCGTGAACCACCACACCGGGGAGACTTGTTAACACTTAAGGAACGACGACCTGACAGATCCCTTTCCTGTTTTATAACAAAGCATCTCACGCCTCAGCACTTCGTACAGGCCATCTTCGTCCATGGGTCACTATCGTAACACTGCATATAATGTGCGGTGTGCCACCTCTCGAATAATGGGTGGTTACCTACCCATAAGAGGGCAGCACCGCAAAAGAGCAGTAGTTACTAAGAATTCACAGAATACGGTGACTTCTATACCACTGCTGACCACCTCCATGGAGCAATGTCCCTTGTCAAAAAATTCTGAATATCAATGATCGAGTTCACAGAGCCCAACGCTGGCCACTCTCATGAGTATAACCAACCAACCAACCAAATCCATGGAGCAGAGTCCTTCTTGAGAAGTTAACAGGCCCTCAGCTGGTCAAGAATTTGCCCGTACTTTACGGAACTCGTTCATTACCGCAATCACAACAGCCAGCCACCAGGCCCTATACTCAGCCAGATCAATCCAATCCATGCCTCCATCCCACTTCTAAAGACCCATTTTAATATTACCAGCCCACCACACTGTCATGAGTATAGTAAATCTAATACACATCCTCACACACCGCATTTCTTAAGGTTCATTTAATAATGTATTACTACCTACGCCTAGGTCTCTAACGTGGCCAAACAAAATTTTACATGTATTTCCAGGATCTCAGATCTTTCAAGTTCGATTTCTGGGATGAGGACGAAATTTTCTGTTCTTTTAAGTGTTCTAAGCCTGGCTATGGTAAGCGTCAAGCCTCCTGCTCAATGCGTACCACTCGCCTACATCGAATGCACAGATTAAGAACAAGTGGAGCTACACCTCCACTACTCCATATGCCTTCATGGCGTGCACAACTTCACCAGTCTCAAACTCTAGGTAAGACGTCAAGCAAAAGGACCCGAAATGACAGCCACAATGGCAACACGCAGCAACAAAAACACAACCCTCACCTTTCCAAGACAGACCACAGTTCGGTTCTCGTCACCTCTGCTGGCACATGACGTCCTTCTCTCGTGTCCTCAGAAATTCATTGACCAACTCAACCCCAACAACGGGCGCCACTTATACTTTCTGGGAGTAAAAGACGGGAACGAACGACCTACTGAACACCTGGGACTATTCCAAACAAAAAAATAACTGAACCAATTCCAAATTATGAATCACCACTTTCACAACGAAATTCCAAACTTACTTAAGTGGTTACATTAAACAGTAACACCATCCTGCACTATTAAAGAGCCACAAGATTCTTCTCTGCGTTTCCAGTAACAGAATATTTTGCGTCGAGCCACAATATCGCTCAAGAACCAAGTACTTCTTAACATAACTCACATGCACATGTTCCTACTGCACACAGTAAAAGGTAAAAGGTGAAGGTAAAGTTCACCCTAGAACAGGCCACAAAGGCCCGGAGGAGGAGGAGGAGGGGTATAGCTCTACTCTTTTTTTAACCTCGGCGCTAGATGGGGTGGGTGGTCAACGCCACGCCCCGGCCGCTTTACTCCCGGGAAAGAGACCCAGTACCCAATGTATAGGAGGCTAGGCGGGCCACAGGGCCGGTCTGGATGGGTGAGGAAAATCTCGCCCCCACCAGGATTCGATCCCCGACCGCCCAGCCCGTAGCGAGTCGTTCTAGTTCCAAAAGCTATTAGAATCATTACTGTTTTCTATTGTATTTCAGTACACATTCCGCATATGTTAAATGTGACACAGAAGACCTCAACGTTTCGCATCGTCGCCACGTTCAAATATGTTCACTATAATGTGTGAGAATGTTGCATTACTGCATAACGAGAAGCTGCATAATCTATACTCCCCACCAAATATTATTCAGGTGACCAAAGTGTAAGAGGGGGTTAAAGATAAATGCATACATGGCTTCGACTGGAAATCTTGCAGGCCAGAGACCGCTCGGACGAGCTACACATACATGGGAGCACAAAACTAAAATCGATCTTAAGAAAAAACAGGATGGGAGTGGACCGGATTTGTCTGACAAATTGCAGGGCGTTGTGAACACAGTAATTAACCTTGGGGTTCCATAAATTCGGAGAATTCCTTGACAATATGAAGATTGTCAAGAAGGACAATGCTCCATGAAGTTAGCCAGTTAACTGCCTAGTTACTGTTTAATTGTTTCGTACCTGTGTGTGTGTGTATGCATGCATGCACTTACGTCCGTATGTATGTATGCATGTATTACTTAACTGGCTCCGCACCGTGAGGCCTGCACGTTATTAAAATGGACTGAACTGACCTGAAATTATTCACTACTTACCGCCATCTCACCGAAAAGTAAAGACAATTTTCGCGTGGCAGTTACACTGTTTTTTTTTTTTTTTACTGTCCACAAATGTATTTTACTGCCAGACAGTCCTGCAGGACCCCAAAAGTAAGTCACCCCAACATCATATGATTTCGCTACGTAACTGACTGCAGTAAATTAATATTCGTGTCACAAGTTACACGACATTAATTAACGCGAGTAAATGTTTAAAAATGACAAAGAGGCATAACACGGCGAATGTGTACGAGAGGGTGAATGTGCAGGTCTGGTGTAAACATCGTCTATCCCCATCTTGCCATGATAATTATTCTGATGATCCTAATTTCGTTTATACTACTTAGCTGATACAGAATGGTAAATTAAACGACGGTATCAACAAACAATCTACGTAAAAAGCGTATAACCTCTGTAGGTTCACAGACATCATCATCACTAAGTGCTGGCAAGAACATTTGGAACAAAAGGTGGGGGTGGGAGGGAAATAAAGACAACCGCAAAAATTGTAATATCTGTCAACTATTAATAAGATTATCAAACAAATGATGTGATGGGCATACAGAACACATGGGGATTATAAGAAATGTAAAATATTAGTTGACAAACTGAAGGTACCACTCTGAGAGCACGAAGGTACATTGGACGATAATATTAAAACGGACCTCAAAGTCACACGACTGAGGATGTGCACTGATTACCGAGGCTTGGAATAGGGGGACCTGTGTCTGGATTCCTTCCATCACGGTAATAATAAATCTACAGGCATCTTCAGGAAATTTCATGACAAGGTAAGGAGGTAAAGTTCACCCTAGAACAGGCCACGAAGGCCCAGAGGTGGAGAAGTGGTATAGGTTTATTCCTTCTTTAACCTCGGCGCTGGACGGAGGAGAGTGGTCAACGCCACACCCCGGCCGCTTTACCCCCGGGAAAAACCCAGTACCCATTTTGTAGGAGGGTGGGTGGGCCCCGGGGCCGGTTTGGACAGGTGCGGAAAATCTCGCACCCACCGGGATTCGATCCCCGGACAGTCCAGCCCGTAGCAAGTAGCTGTACCGACCACGACGTCCCGGCCCATTTTCGTGACAAAATAGAAGGCTATTAGCTTCTTAAGGCGGATTCTGCTCCAATGGAATGTGGTGGTGGTGGTGGTGGCAGTAGCACCAGCAATTGTGTATCGACCATAAAGGAGCTCTTGCACTGCGGTTTCCAAACGGTGACCTGCTGACAGACGTGAACTTGAAACTGGACGAATACTGCATATCATTACATGATGCAGTCAGACGAGTACGGACACAACAGGGAAGTGAGCAAGCGTAGTAGAGAAGGCAATGCCCTGCCTCCAACGGTGACCCTCATGTGCTGAGGTCAAACTCTTCCTTGGTCGCGAGACACTTGCTGGCTTCAGTCCAAGCAACGGGCGATGCAACCTCCATAAACTTACAGGCACGCGTACAAGATGTCCCTGCGCGCGTCGACCGGTTCACTTTTACTATTAGTATACGAACTCGCAACACAACAAGAATAAATTAATTTGCTCTCAGATTTTACAGAAACACAATTTTCAGACGATGTTTCTTCCGTAATGTAGTGAAATATCCTTATATATTTCCTTCTTTCCCTCCACCTATTTCTTTCTATTTTATTTGAATCTTCCGTTTCCTTCTATTCTTTCTACCCCCGTCCTCGTCACCGGCCTGTTCTGCCAATATGCATGGCAAAAGATGAGTATTACAAAAGCAAATCATATTCCACGTTACGTCATAATAACAAAATCCATTTCTCCTTTTCCCCCACAACCATATCGTGTTCAACCACAACAATTATTTTCACAGACGCAGGGGTCGCCAACCTTTTGTGGGAGACGGTCAACTTGAAGTTTATAATTTATATAGGAAACCGCACGAATATAAGAGGGGGGGGAGGGGGGGAAGGTAGTAAAACAACTGGACTGCCTACAGATTTGCACCTTATTTTCTCACGCTGAAGTATGTCTTCCGAACACTGCTTTGGAACGCAATACAAAATATCTGTCAAACAATGTACGTTCTTGGAGGTCACCAGTATGTACGCTGTAACCCCTCAATTAATGTAGCACCTGCACACAGTATGAATAATTTGAACACCCTGGCACTGGAAAGAGTTCCGTTCATACAGAGGAAATCTGTGAATAGCAAAGGACTACCGCACCTGTTTTCAGATTCTCATTGAAACTTGTAAAACGTTTCGACGGCACACGCCTGCCAAAGTCTTCCCAACAACTGACACACGGCAAAGGGGTGTTTGCCTGAAGAACCTACACAATTACAAGTCGATACCACTGCTCTTACAAACGCCATATTGCTTGGTTGACAGGCCGGGTACGGTAACGAAGCAGTCATGAGAAAGGAATCAGGTACCAAACATCGCTCGTAAAATTGAGGCCCACCAAAATATTAGATACAGCACACACCGTACACGTCTAATGGGTTGGCCTGAAACTGACTGCAGAAGGCATCATTACTCGGAGAGAGACTGTCCGACAGTAATCCCATACACACTGACCTAGGACCCAACAACCCCAGAGGCCAGGGTTCCATTACAGGCCAGTCCATATTGGACTTCTGGTGGACGATGTGGCACTGAGACAGATTCTTAAGAATACCTGGTTTTCGCCCTGACAGTGTCGTTCTATCTATGCGACATACTCATATTTCATCCGTACACCACCGACGCTATATAATCTAATTTCTTACTAGTTTCGCTGGAGAGAAGGGGGACCTCGCTACTCAACACGACAGTAGACAATGAAATACAATTCACTAGGAACAGGCATTAAGTCTAATCATAGATAGTCCCCACACCACCACCACCACCACCACCACCACCACCACCATTATCATAACTCTCTCCTTTCAGACCCGCAGTAAAGTACTTATCACAAAACTTGGTCTGGAGATGCAGTACGAAAAACCAGTTTCATCATAGCCGGATTCCTTTTTCATACTAGCCTATACTTTGTGTAGTGGGTGGGTAAATCTGCATACAATGCTACCTGCAGCCGTGACGTGACGTGGTCCGTCTTTTGAAGACACACGCTGAGAAAATAATTACTGTATGTACACACCATGCCAAGAACTAAACTACGTAACGAAAAGTGTATTGTACACTAGAATACACGGTTTCCAAATGCGTTCCTGGCATCTCCACCGCGACCTCAGACCATTCAATGCACATGAAAAACTATTATCTGCATATCTAAGCAAGAGCAGAGACACTACACTTGGACTGTCTTCAACGTTTATGGCATTATAATAGTGCCCCCCCCCCCCTCACCGCCAGGGTTTGTCGAAACTATCCCCCCGAAAGCTGCAGCTAATCTTCTTTCTGTTTGCACCTCACAGGGTACACAACGTGCTCCCATCGTGTCAGAATCATACGACACACACACGCGCGCGCGCGCGAATACACTGTGTGTGGCAAAATGCTGTATGTAGTGTTAAACCTGGCTGCACATATACCGTCAAATATCACGCACAGCACACAATCAGTACCGACAGAGTCGTGCGAACGTGCACCAGCTAGTGTCCGAATGCAGATTCATGACATTTTGCGTGGTAACAGATCTAAATTTATACAGATATACAAACACACACTGCAACTTCTGTACCGAGAATATTTTTGGTTCAGTATAAAAAAACGTAACAGCCAAGGTACATTTATAGCCTATATATCTTTCAGTTTCTTGGCAAACAACTGGAGCCAGGAATGTCAAATCTTATAAGCAGATAACTCACGAAATATATTACAATTACGTAAAAAAAAAAAGAAGAAATTAACACAAACGGGGTAGCGTGCAAATATTTTCCCCCCCCCACTAAATTTAAAAAGAATTTTAAAAATTTACTTGATATAGCACAGTATTTACTACCTGCAGAAAAAAGAGAAGTGTTAACCACTGCTCAAAGAATTGAAAATACCGAGAAAATAAAGAGAAGCTAATATCGAAGTGGACTATGGGGTAAGGCACCACTGGAAAGGCCGTACCGGGTAAGCGACCCTTTACTGTACCTCGTCATGAGCATGCTTAACACTCACTACCACTAAAGACACACTGAGGCGTAATCAATCCGCAACAAACGCGCGGTGAGTACAAAGTGCATGCTGTAAATCACTCAGATAACATGGAAAAACACTACCGTACACAAAAACATGTAAGACACAGAAAAGTACCAGGAAGGAGTAAAATCTTAACATGAAAGCTATAAACCCCCTATAAAGGCTTTTCGTTTTCTTCCTTCCCGTTCTGATGAGTATTTAGGGACAACAGAGACGCGTACAAAAATGCAAGCGCTCTTCACTTACAGGTACTACTGTTAGTACCACTCAAGCTACATCAGAATAAACACGATCCACGGTTTTGGAACTTAAAACATGAAAACATCCGGACTGGCACCATCACCATCACCCAGGCCGCTTTATGGGTCATTTAAAGTATCAAATGCGGGCATGCCAGATCGCAAATTCTCAATCCCTATTTAAGTCGATCGCACGAAAAGCCCTTAAACATGGGATAAGATCTTTCATATACACATTTCCTAACACGCTGTGCTGCACCTGCATTTCATAAAACACGTTTGCGAAAAAAAAAAGCGTTAAAGGGCTATTAACAGCATTTCTTGGCCTGAAGTGGTTCGATACACATTCCCAGAAACGAATCCACGTGCAGGAAAGTGAATGCACTGTGGTGGCAATTTTTATGGTGTAGAGTAAAGAATGGATGTAATACAACACACAAAGGAACAGTGTCGCTGTGTGAAACAACTTTCCTTCTGTACACACAAAAGTTGTTACATCAGCTGTACACCATGTCTAATGTGGAGAGAAGGAAACATTGTTTATTCATGAACTGTTAGAAATTATACTCTGATACAGAGAAACCTGCGTACCGTATCCAGTAGATTCTCTGTGCTGAGGCAGTGATAAGGAATAGTGCTGACATGCTACAGCAACTACACCGTGGAACGTTACATGCCTTTGTGCATTCTTCCAATGGCGAAACATGAGTGTTTGCAAAACGGTCAAGCAGAATTAGACGTGGGTGCGGCCCTGCTACCCGTGTTTAAGCAAAAAAACTTTCCGTAACGTCATTTAGAAATTACACAGCCACACGATTTTAAGGCATGTAACTTTAACACATAAAACAAATCCCACTGTTACTAATTCCCAATCTAGAACAAAGCGTAAGAAACATGCAAAAATATTAGCATGCATAAACTAAATTCCAGTGGTGAGGTGAGTCGCAGCCCTGAAACTAAATCCCCAAAACTTCCGCCTAAATACGGTCAATGGCTTCACAGCAGAGAGAAAACAAATACGTCCCGAAAAAGGGAAAACTTCTTTCAATCTCAAAACGTACTGATAAACCATGAAAACAGCTGACGGCAGTACGAGATATTACTGGATACACAACACGAGAATCGCTGCTGCACACTTACTGAATTGGAAGCTTTTCGGCAAACACAACGCATTACTCTTTCTCGTGTCAGGAAGTATCCAGTAACAGGCAAGAAAAAATACAAGAAATGAGTAATAACGAGAAAATGTGACGAAATCTTTTCCACCGAACCTTCATGCTCAATATTTTACTATTTCCACGTTCAAGGAGAGACAAAACCAGGTCAACGACATATTCCAAATTAACCAAATGCAACCATTTCCGTAAACAGGTACATGATCAGACAGGTCAGTATTATAGGAAAACCCTTTCATACGGTTAGAAAATCTTATCTTCATTTCAATTAGTTTTAATCTGGGGGGAGGGGGAGGGCGAGGGGGAAACGCAACAGGCTGAACAAGGTAATTTAATTCCGAACTTTTGTACAACACGCTATGTACAACGGTGAACACTGAAAGTACCACATTTCATAAGCGTCCCCCGTCAACTTTGAAAGCACAATATCTATACATTACGCAAATTACGACGAATACAATTTCTGCGCGTGTTGTTTTGCCTGACCCTCAATGTTCGACCTCTGTAGCCCTTCTCCAGAGCAGTGTTAAGCTCTGAGTACTGGAAGGCGAATGGTGGCGAATAGTGGCAGAAAATGACTTCGTTACAGTTCGGATATGCTTGCAGGTATAGCGCGAGGCCATCTATCAATATCCCTTCAGTATTCAGACAGTAGGCAGACCTTACGATGACCGATCGTCCATCCTGTCAAAGAATCAACCAATGTCTAGAACATTCACTCCTTCCTGCGTAATTCCGAATCGAAGCAGACCAGAACGCCCAATTCGTGCTGCCATCGCTTTCGATATTATTATTATTATTATTTACTTAATTACTGGTATCAGCACTACCACCATTCGATAAATGGTACAGTTGCCTCTGCCCGCACCATGCCACCAAGGCCCTTGGCGGGGACCAGTGGTTATCACCGCTTCCCGGCCGCTTCACCACCCCCCCCCCGGGGAAAGAACCCGGTACCCACAGAACAAGAGGACGGGGGGGGGGGGGGGAGGGCGGGTTGGGCGTTTTGAAAGAAGAAAAAAAACTTTCCCCCTTAGGGGGAGGCAACCCGGGGCCC
>Ga0123354_10018790_pt1 | contig 10850 bp, 5 predicted proteins | sample TergutLab28metaG_2_FD_97872 | JGI IMG/M metagenome (GOLD analysis project Ga0123354, IMG submission 97872) | Labiotermes labralis P4 segment gut microbial communities from Petit-Saut dam, French Guiana - Lab288 P4 | ecosystem: Host-associated > Arthropoda: Insects > Digestive system > Gut ... | reverse complement strand
TAACATTACAGAAACCACATATTCCTGCCAGTTTCAATATGTATTTGGTAATCAATAAGTGAGTAATAGCTGTCAAAGTTTCAAACTTCTCTGGCCAATATCTCCGTAACCATTGAACTTTGGGTATAGGTGTTTTGGGTTATATCGTTATAGTTTGACCTAAGGAACACTCTCCCGAAGTTAGGTCCTTTCCTCCTGGGACACCCTGTATACGTACAGCGTTACCAACATGATACCAAGTGAACTTCAAGAATCCTTACACCTACATAGTTTTCAGTCTGTTTTAGAGACATACTGAAATCGTGCATGGTATTGTCAGTAGGCTCATGTATATTAGAGAAGTTTCGTACGTCAAAAATTGTATATCAAAAGATTTTACTTATTTTATTTGCTTGTGTGGTTTATATTGGTAGCTTGCTTTTCATATCTTGTGATAAAGATAGGCTAAATACGAGGGCCTCATGTTACGTTCATATTCAGCTCCTCGTTAACTTTCAGTTGTTGGACAGTTTGTCACACAACTTGATGAATTGTTTTGTTACTTGAGGCCACTCCTGGCGTTCTGTTGTAATTACCTGACAATATTAGTACCAAGATGAAGGCCATACAAACGATCGAGGTGAAACCGGCGTTAGTGAAACTTACTGAGTGCTTAAACTATTTTGTGATCATGCACGAAAATATATGCTAGTACAACTCTGGTTGAGGACATTTTTATGAGATGTTTCAACCGGAGCATGATGACCCAAGAAAACCTTCTTTTCTCCAAAGGACACCGGCATCTAGCGAACCACTGCAAGCAAAAAACAGAGTTTGGCATGGAGACATGATAAGACTACTGGTAGGTGTAGCAACAACAATTGTACGAAATATGCTACTGTACATAAAATGGCATAAATGACGACATGACGTTCTAGATACTGCGATATAAAATTCTTATGATCTGTCAAATTATTAACCTATATTGTGCCTAGAAATCTATTGCAAAATTGTCCTTACATTCTAATTTTTACTAGTCCCTGTCTCCGACCTCTTGATGTGAAGAAACTGTCGTACTTCTCCTTATCATGGAGCAGAGCTATATTAATAAAAATCCAACGAGATGCAACAGTATGCAGTCTGATTTATTTTACTGCAAAATCACACTACATGTTTCGGGTGTCCACCGCACCCATCATCAGGTGTACTAAAAACTGTAACCGCAGCCTCCGGTACAGGTCATAATATCGGTACAGCTACCTCCCTCCCAACTGCAGTCCCGACCTGGCCACGTTGGAGGGAGGTAGTTGTACCGATATTATGACCTGTATCGGAGGCTGCGGTTACAGTTTTTAGTACTCCTGATGATGGGTGCTGTGGACACCCGAAACATGTAGAGTGATTTTGCAGTAAAATAAATCAGACTGCATACTGTTGCATCTCGTTGGATTTTTATTAATATAGATTTACGATGCACGAAACCATGAACTTAAAATGCAGCAGAGCCTTCTTGAGAAGCTAAGAGATTTGAGCTACTCAAGACATTTCTGCATTTTATGGGAAGCAATTATTCATTCTCGTGTTCATAACAACCAAACGCTGATCCTTATCCTGCACCAAATTAGTCCAATCAACCTCCAATCTCATCTTTAACACCCGTTTCAGTATCCTTCCCTCTTCCTCTAGGTCTTCAAGGTGACCTCATTCCTTCACGTTTCCAGCAAATACTCTACATGTAATCCTAGTAATTAACCAACTTGATGCACAAAATCTTGTTTTATAATAAGTTTATTAAATGCCTCTACATGTTTCGAGCACATAGGATTATAAAACAAGATTGTACTGAGATGCACGGTCAGCAAAACATCAAAACTCTATATGTATTTCTTTTCTCAGCCACATGTGCCCCACACCCCACCATCAGTCTTATTCCCCCTGACTGGATCACTCAAGAACTTATTTTTAGTTGACATAGGTACCTGCCGTTAAGACAAGCCTAATGAAAGTACAGGCCACTTTTTGCTGATTTTACCTTACGGCTTGATTCTCAGCTGCCCGCGTCTGTGCGCAGATGAAAATATTTTAACAAATGAACAGAACAGACTGGTTTGAAGACTAAATACGGCCTCGCAGTTGAAGCACGCGTATTGCGCTTAAATTTTTCCTTGTCCTGCGGTTAGCAGATTGTCGTGGCCATGGCAACACAACTGTCCGATAAACCCGCATACAATGGGCAGGAATTTCATATTTCGTACTCAGTTCCACGTTTCTGAATCACAGAAACCAAGAAAAAGGTGGGACAATTGATCGTATTTTTATGTTTGGAATAGCTTGGAAAAATTTTCCGACGCTTGGTCGGGCGACACCGACCGCATTTAAAGTTTTGAGTTCTGCAAATGACATTTCCATCAGTTTAGTAACACCGATTGTCAGGTCACTTTTAGGTAGACTGACTGACAAATCACAGTGTTATTCTTTCTGCCTTTTATGTCTTCCCACATTCTTTCAAGGTATCCAATGCTATGTTGCTGTTGTCTGGTTGGCTTTGTTACTGCTGACATCCTATCTCCAATAATTTTCAATTTAAAGGTTTATATGAGGAGTGCCGTGTACAATTATCATTTTTTGAATAAAGGAGGCTTATGGGTTATGAAGCCTTTGGAAAGGCTATAAAGCCACTGTTGCGATTACCAAAACATTGCTTTTCATGATTATAAACCACCTGAGTCAAATTGGTTTAAATAACTCCTTCGACCGTCATATTTTCTCTTTTCCATAAACGCCCAGACCGGCTGTCAGGTCCAGCCAGCTTGCTCCCTATACAATTAGTACTGGGCCTCTTTTCGAGGGTAAAGCGGCCGGGTGTGAAATCGACCACCCACCTCCATCTAATACCGAGGTCAAGAATGAGTGAAGCTACTGCTACTTCCCCTCTAAGCCTTCATGCGTATAAAGGGAAAACTTTACCTTCTTCGAGGAATAAATGGTCGATTGCCATCGTTCGGCTGCAATAAACAAAAGTGGTATCTCTTGATGGTAAGGGTGGGATTGATATAGCATTAGGGGCGAGAGCTAGGGCCGTCTTCCGGTGTGCAAGGTGTAACAGCCAACCTTTCCTATCCTACCGCCTGACAACACAATTTTCTTGTGTCTTGCGCCAGGAATTACTCCACGTTGTGCGCTTGGTAATCCAGTTAGCGCAGAAATATTGAAGGATTCTGGGGGAATTGATTGCTTGTAGATTATTCATACTCGAGATTTTAAAGTTTCTAATGTAAGTACAGAGACGACGACTAAGTAAATTGTTTCAATCTGTAGAGCATTAAGACGTCTTTAGTGCAATATTGTATCAGGTGTTGAAACTAATTGACTTAGTCACGCATTATACATATTCTGAATATACAGATCTGAGGGATACCTGAGGCGATCCTGGTGACTGTGCGGTCTAAGGCTTAGATCTGCAGCCTCTTGTCTGCTGGTATCGCGGGTTCGAGTCCCACTGAGGGCAAGGATGTTCGCCTTTTGTGTCTGTTGTGTGTTTGATAGGTAGTGGCCTCTGCGACGAGCTGATCACTCGTACAGAGGGGTCCTACCGGGTACCTGTGTTTGTCAAATTGTGTTTGATCTTGAAACCCCAAAACGAAGCGTCCTCATTTCAATAGTATTTAAGGTATTCTTCAGTTTAGAATATTGTTGTCATAGCCTGTAATTTGCACAGGAAATACTGCCCTATTCTAAGTGAATAAATGCAGTTTACATTCTTTAGAATGTGCTAGTGAGACTACTGTGCTACAGGTTAAACACATTGGCCATGCCAAAGCTTAAGTGGTGACTAATGTAGATTGTGTGTACTCGTCTGACACAACTATATTTGTTGGTAGAATATGCTGTATTTTCTACATAAGGTACAACTACATATTTTGGCGTTTGATAATGGCCTCTTCAGGTTTACATGAAATACTTATTAAGCAGTTATACAAAACACACATGGGCTGTTTATATGGGGTAGGGAGGGGTAAAGTGGGCACGAGATCTCGTATCTGTCAGAAAGGTTGGGCGGTGTGGGTTACATGAGGGATCCATGCTGTTACCAAGCTATGTCTAAGCTTATTATAGTTAAATCTATGGTAGGTATCATATTATGTCTATGTGTGCTGTGTAATTACACTAAAGTATAAAATATACGATGTACAATAATATGTAGCATCTGTGACTATAATTTTAGATTAATAAACTTACTCGAGTTGTTAGCAGTATCTTACTGTTTTGTATAAATTAGGCTAATATCAAAATTATCTCATCTGTACAATTTCATATGTGGAGTTATAATTCTCTTTATCGTGTCATTTTCTCATACAATGTATGTGAGTAGAATTTCATGTACAACCTGAATATGGCCAGTATCAAGCGCCGAAACATGTAGTTGTAACTTATGTTGAAAATACTTTATATTCCACCAATAAATATAGTTGTGTTAGACGAGTACATACACTGTACATTAGTTATTTAATAGAACACGACGGGGATGACGAACCTCATGCTTAAGTGGTCATAGACTGGCTTGTTAACTTGGGGACCTGGGTTTAATCGCAATTTAGAATTCGTAGCTGGCTAAATGAGAGGTTCTTCTCCGGTAATATAATTTTCCCTCAACGAACAGTCATTTCAGAATTGACCAATAACCCTGTAGTCTGTCATCATCCCCATGGAATACCTTAATTCCTAAGGGCTTTAGAGTACTACGTTAAAAGACGTGGATGTACTAATGCGTGTCTTTCGGACATTGGGTTCGTGGGTCAGAGTCTCCGTCAACTGACCGATCCCGCTTAGAGGAGTCCTATCCTATGTAAATAAGATTTAGGAAGCTGAAGAACGTAGCTTGGGCCGCATCGAGTTAGCAGCGCCGTTGAATGAACTCGATATTAAGGCAGTTAAATTAAAAGTGTTCAGTCTAGTTGGAAATGTGACTGAAAGAAGACATAAAATAATTCCAAACTAGAAAAACAGGAATGGGAAAAAGTACTAGAAAATTCTGCAAGTAAGAGAGAAATGCTAAACAGGAAGTTCATAATGTAGGCGGGGATTGTGTGGACCGTGCTGCTTTGTCTCAGGGTAAGGCGAAACTGTGGGGTTTGGTGCATCTTGTGGGAACGAATAAATAAAGGCATGATGGAGAATTCTTTTGCGTTCGTCCCGTTGTCTGCCTGCTGTCGGAATGCTTCATTAATGAACCTGCAGATTGCATTTGCAAGAGTAATTAGCAGTCTATGGTGGATGTGCACGAAAGTTTGTCAAACGTATCTGGCATTCATTCATATCTGCCCCTTACTTGACATACAACTCGTATCGAGTGTTATGAGGGTTCGTAAACATTTTTCTCCATGCAAAAATTTGTTTACACGATTATGACGTGTTTACGATCTATAATATTCGTTTTAAACAGGATGAAATTCGTGGATGTACACTAAAGGTTATCGGAAGAGTTTAATTTGAGTTCGTACGGGGACCTCACTTTATATGGAATTCACATCCAGTTTTATCGATTTCCTCATAACATATTTTTCACGAAAAGAGTTATGTTCGTCATATAATATGCTTTACGATCTAGATAATTTATTCAAGTGTTTCAGTATACTGAACAACTGGAAATTCTTCCTGACTATGGGCAGTATAACAAGATTCGTAATAACACACTTCTGCCTGCAGTAAGTGAACATTAACGCAAATTAGTTATGCAAAATCGGAAAGAAAGCTTTTTGGAATATACAGTATCATTATTTTAAATGACAATAATCGTTTGTCATTTCCCATCCGATCTCTTACGATGCACATCAATCCCACTCGCCGACTCGTTAACACACTCCTCAACGGAAGTTTAGAGGTTTCTGCGACACATTTGCCGTGATTGTGCGGATTTAAATTCCCGCGAAAAATGTCGCCGTAATTTAGAAAGGCAATATCCGGTTGCAACAGTCTCACACAAGACATTAATGCAAAGAAATGCGTGGGTTTTAGCAACAGGTTCCATTCTAGACAGTCAGAGAACACGCCGAAGACAACGGTAGTCGGAGGAAAAACTGCATGTAATTGAAGGTTAAATGGTACGTCTCGAACAAACTATTTGGTGTGACTGTGTTAGTGCCCTCGAAAGACAGAAACAAAGAAAGAAATAAACAATGAAAGAAAAACTACATATGCACACTTAAAAGTAGGCCCGTTTTAATACATTTTTGGGCTCAATGCAAAAATAAATTTTGGGGGCCCTACCAGTAACAGTTTCCAACACATACTTTAAGTATAATGAGTTAAAGGCTAATACACATAAGTGCATTGTATTAAACGAAAACGTTGGATCCCCGCTCACGGTAAATTGGAATGGCGGTTCTTGCCGTCACGCGAAACGACGCTAGTTTAGAGTGACACTTGAGGCCATTTAAAGGTGTACCTGTACATGCCGATGTACTCCACCGATCATATCTCGTTACTGTTGTGGCTGAAGTGATGATCTTCATTTATTAACAGCTCGAAATTAGATGTAATTGGCGAAGATGTGCTAATTAACTTTATTTTTTGACATTGTTTATATTCAAGCGGTGGGTAGAAATGAGTGTCATGCTGATTCTACAGTTTCCGCTTCAGCCATGGATTCAGTTTGCCTTAGGACACTCTTATGTCGACCCTGATGTCGTACAACAGTTCCCCATATTTTATCATGAGAGCTAAAGCAAACATTTCTACGTAATGATAATATTATACTTGCTAGGATTTTTTGCGAACCCAGTCTGTGTTACATGTGGTGGTGTTACCAGTGACGGTATTGTAAATCACTTTAGTTTATTAGGCGAAGTACATGTGTAATAAAGATGTCGACCTACGTATATACAAAAAAAAGTTGGCCTATATTATCGAGCTGCGCAGCAGGTATATGACATAAAGTAACAATCTGTAGGAATCATAAAGCCTCTTTCCTGTTGTTCTTAATGACTCACTTCTTATTGCTTCCCTCTACCTATGTCGTTTTTTACCCCAAGTCTTTGTGATCAATGATTCTGACAATACTAGCTGTCCCTGGCGCATGTGGATGCTCTGCCCGCATGACGTAAATGAGAATCTGCCTAAAACGGCGATTTTCTGACATGTATATGTAGGTCAGTAACGCGTGTAACCTTGAACACTTCCAGAACTCTCGATATTTGTAAATAGGTACACATTTCCTGGATCGTTCTCTGTGTCATGCCGTTTGTTTCGCTGCCCACCTTGGCTGGCTGTTTGAGTTTACAGTACTTGTGTCAACACGTGCTTTTCAAGTTTATACCCTTTATTGACTAAAATAAGAGCAGAGGAAATAGAGCTATAGAGTGCTGCAAAACGCGTCAAGGAAGTCTGCAATAGTTTCAAATAATGTGTGTAGTAACAGTACCTTGTTTCTCCATAAATATATTCATGTCCAAGGGTGGTCAGAAAAGAAGTTCATAGAGCGTACATAAATGGGGTTGAGAATTAGTACTTCCGTTGTACGAAGTTTCGTCAATGGTAGTCGGTTTGCAACGTTTCTAGGCAACGTGGTATGTTAGCTCAAATGTCTGATCTTCACAATATATATATATATATATATACACACACACACACACACACACACACACATACACACACGCGCGCGCGAGAGAGGGCGCTGATAAGTCCTTAGCCCGACGAGGAAGGAAACAAACTACAGCGACAAAACTCGGGATTTATTCAACATACTCCAGACGAAGTTCAATACACTTCTTAGCCAGTTGCTCTAACTTTTGCAAACCACACAAAAAAAATGCAGAAATTTATCCGTCCAACCGGGTCTCCGCGGCATCACTGACTTCCGCGTCGGACGAAAAATGGCGAACTTTCAATTGTTTTTTCAGTGCAGGGAACAGGTGGTAGTCCGACGGGGCCAGATCTGGAGAATAGGGTGGGTGATCAAGACACTGGAAGCCCAGGTAGGCCAGTTTCTTCTGGGTTGCAAGTGCCCGGTAAGCCGGGGCATTGTCGTGCAAGAACAAGACCCCCTTGGTGAACTTCCCGCGGCGTTTTTCCCTCAAAATGTCCTTCAATAGCAGAAAATACTTGCAATTCGGCACATGAACAGATCCCTCTTTCCAACAACGCTATCGATTCCGTCCTACGACAACGGGAAATAAGTCGGGCTAAGGACTTATCAGCACCTCGTCGTAAAAAAAAGACTTTATTTTTATCACTTATATTATAAGGTACGTTATTTAAAAATCGTGCAGGATAGGACCGCATTATACTGCAACTCTTAATGCTTCCACTTACTGTGGTGTTAATTTTAGTATTCTTATGTGTATGTGGGGCTTGGTATGTAATATACGTGTGAAGGAATAGAGCACAATCGCTTTCTTATAAATGCTGCTCAGTTCTACCATGACATATTATTCGATGTTAAAGAATCAGTGCAGCTTGAAATGCCTACATAACCGTACAAACTGCGTCGTTGCGTATGCGTTCCGTAATTCCATCCTTTGTTCCTTATCCTCTTGTGCTTTCCGGCAGCTTCATTTCTTATTTATCTTCCTAGTCACGAAACCTGAATTCATCGTCGTTTCTTTCGTCTTTAGCCAGTGACACATGCAAGGAACATCCTATACCAATTGCCCGGGATCGGTGCTTTTCGTGGATATTCGGCAAACGCTGGCACTGCGCGCGCTTCTCAGAGCTGCATCTGCTGAAGGCAGCGAAAACAAGTGACAGTTGCCAGTGCGCTTGTTACGTATATACCAGCTACCAGGAAGAGTTTATTTCCTAAGTAACCACTGATTAAAGTTTTGCTATAATGTATTGATGAAAAACTGAAATAATCTATGCTTTTTTTTTTAGTAAAATGGAATTGATTGGTGACTGTGTTAGATCTGGTCGTAATTTTTTTTTCTGGAGTTCGACAGGAAAATATTTTGGAAAAGTGTATTTTTATAATTAAACAAACGTGATTTTTTGTGATAACTTTTAGCTTTAAAACTGCAATATATTGAGTTTTCTGGAGCTTTTACCTGCATTCATTAGTAATTGCGACGCCTCTGAACTTCGCTGACGTAAATCGTGAACTCTGATTGTGAACGGTTGTGACAACAAACTGAACTCGTTTGAGTTATTTACATATTTTCTTCAAGATATCAAGCTTCTTCCCTGTGCTTACATGGGGTAGATGGGGTTATCGTGAAAAGAAGGTAGGAGATTACACTGTTTACAATATTTCATTGTTCTAATCTTATCGCTGTCATGATAAGTTATTGCTTTCTAGATTTTTTTAAATTGAGCCTTTATACACATGCTGCAATCTAGAGCATTTACAACAGCGATTATTCGAATTCATGAAGGTAACACGTTAGTCCGACAGTAACAAATCACTGGTCGCATAAGACTTCGGGGTTTTGTATGTCTTAACTCTCTCTCTCTCTCTCTCTCTCTCTCTCTCTATATATATATATATATATATATGGGGACCGCGGTAGCACAATGGTTAAGGTGCTGTGTTACAAATCGGAAGGTCGCTGGTTCGATCCCAACTGGTGTCAGTGGATTTTTCATTCACATAAAATCCTTCCGATCGCACTATGGCCCTTGGGTCGACACAGCCTCTAACAGAAATGAGTACCAGGATTGTTTCCTGGGGGTAAAGGCGGCCGGTGCCTATGACTGACAACCTACCACCATCCTGTGCCGTTGTCACGAAATCTGGGAATCTTAACTTTCTGGAACCCTCTGGGCCCCTCCGGGCCTGTAACGGGACTGCTTTACCTTTATATTCGAATAGTAGAATAATACAAGCCTGTTTACTGGTTACCAGTTCTTGCTTTAGCCCTGTAAGACTAAGATTAACCCGAACTGTATGTGAAGACTTACTTTGTAACCTTAACCTTAAATTAGTACCGAATGTGGAAATAATTGCTGTTGCGTTGAGAAGCATATAAAGCGTATGAATACCTTCAATGGTAAAAACGTAGAATTTGTGAATGTGAAACCTAGTGATATGTTCAGTAACCAGTAAGATTTAAAGCTTAGTGACTACATTTCGAGCCTAAAATACTACATACAGAGTCTAAAATACAGAAAATTCAAGAACATTAAGTTTAAGGAATTTAAATACAGTACTTAATTTGCATATGCTGACTAGCTGAAGTTGTTGGCGTTCTACTAAATTATGGGTATGGGTTAAAAATGTGCCAGTTTAAAATTTGTCTGTTCTTGTCTTCGTTTTGAGGAGTTTAATGGTCCTGCGTAGAGCCAGTGATAAAAGCTATCTGAAACGAAGCCCTCGAATATCAGTAGAGGTGGTATCTCGGATTTTTTTTCCGAGGGACTGAAAAAAATGACGGCAAACCTTGCACATGTGTTTGCCGTGATTCGAAAAACTTTGTTCAAAATACAAGTCTATTCGAATATTAGCGGTGCCGCAAAGTACTATTTGTATTTGTTACTAAATCCACGTGCATTTAGCACAATTCATACTGTGTATGTTTGTTAACTGTAAGTACACTTAGTTGGAATTATATGAATAATATGCTTAATAAACGGTTTATGAATAACGTGAAGGTACTCCAAAATTTTCGCTGTCTTTCCCTGTCAAAAACGATGATGATAATAATAATAATAATAATAAAATAATAATAAAATGTACGATTGTACCAGTAATAATTGGAGCCACTGGAATAGTAACGAGAAGTTTAAAGAAAAATTTGGAAACTATACCAGGAAACCACTCGATATATTCACTACAAAAGACAGCTATACTTGGAACATCACACATAATACGGAAAGTACTGCAATGTGAAGCTTGAAGCCTGAGCGGTGGGGATCACCGCTGGTTCAAGAGAAGTACC
>Ga0123354_10018788_pt1 | contig 10850 bp, 9 predicted proteins | sample TergutLab28metaG_2_FD_97872 | JGI IMG/M metagenome (GOLD analysis project Ga0123354, IMG submission 97872) | Labiotermes labralis P4 segment gut microbial communities from Petit-Saut dam, French Guiana - Lab288 P4 | ecosystem: Host-associated > Arthropoda: Insects > Digestive system > Gut ... | reverse complement strand
TATACCATGTTTAAAATATTCAGTTCCTATATTTGTTGAATAAATATATAAAATGCAACTTTAGAGGTTAGCGGTGCGGTACGACCACTATAGTTGACATTAGGCTTCAAAAGGTTAATGCAATTATAAGTTACAGATTACCCTTTTGAGGAAACTCACCACACACAATTCAAGTTTTTAGAATTCAAAAAAGGATAATCAGGATTATGTTAGGCTGCAAACAGAGGGTTTCATGCAGGAATTTGTTTAGAAGATTGAACATTTTACCCATTTCATCTCAAAACATACTTTTACTTATGCTTTTTGTAATAAAAAACAAAAATCTCTTTACTTTGAACTCATACCATTACACAATAAGTACAAGACAACTGAATAATTTTTATCAGCCCATGACAACCTTTACCACATACCAAAGGGGAATACATCACATGGGTATTAAGATATTTAACAGTCTTCCTCAGTCCATTAAGGATGTATCTAATAATGCTAGAAAATTTGAAATCTGCTTAAAACGATTTTTGCATACACATTCTTTTTATTCAATAGAAGAATATTTTCAACATAAATCTGACTAATGTTCCACAAATGGTCTTACTACAGAAAATTTGCTATTTTCACTCTCATGATTTTGTACCTATTACATATTATACCTATTTGTTTATTAACTCATGTACTAAACTTGGAATCAGTTGCTTGACTCCAACCATATATATATGTATAAACGCTAACATGTTCTATATCCTACTTATTGTACTTACTTGGATTTATGGAGTGCAAATAAAATATCAATATCAATATGCCAGTAAGGATTTACAACTTTACACCACATAATATCCCAGAAGAGTGCATATCTTGCCTGCATCACTGCAGAAGCCTGAAATCACATGGTATCAGTTAGCCATCAATCAATAATTTAAGATCACATTTCTTGGAGAACACAGTATCTTTTCAGCTGCATCTCAGCTTCAATTTGAGGACTTTTCATGAAAATTTGTAAATTCCACTCTCTGTACATGCAGTACAAAATACGTTAGTTTTATTGTGAGCAGTTAGTAATTAAGGACACCTTACTTGGAGAACAGAGTACTTTCTCAGCTGTATCTTGGCTTCCGTTCGAGATGGATTTTCCTAAAGGATCATACCTCGCCCTCTCCACGCACACATTACAAATGGTGTAAGGTTGGTTGCAATCATTAAGTAACTAACTACCTGGAGAACTTATTGGCTGTATGTCGGCTTCTATTGGAGGCAATTTTCTGATGCACTTTCCACATGTGCCCTACAAATATGAACTTTTGGTTGCCATTGATTAGTAATTAAGGGCACTGTACTTGGAGAAGTTAGAATTTTGTCAGATGTACCTTGGCTTTCATTTGTAGGAGTCTCCTAAAACTTCATACCTCATAATATCCAAGCATTCGCTGCAATGTGAGCGTAGTTGCGATCACTGAGTAACTAAGGGCAGCTTACTTGGAAAATGGAATACTTCATCAGCAGTATCTTTGCATCCATTGGAGGGGGTTTCCTGAAAATTCATAGCTCACACTCTTGACACATGCACTACAAACGGTGTAAGTTTGGTGCAGTTGGTCAATAATTAAAGGCATTTCCCTTGGCAAACAGTGTACTATCTTGGCTATATCTTGGCTTCATCTTGGCTTCCATTAGAGGGAATTTCATGAAATTTCATAACCCTCACTTTCCACACAAGCGCTGCAAATGATGTGAGTTTGGTTGCAATCAGTGAATAATTAATAGCACTTTACTTTAAGAAGATAGTACCTCTTCAGATGTAACTTGGCTTCCATTGAAGGGATTTTCCAGAAACTTCGTACCTATACTTTCCACACATGTGCTACAGTGATGCAAGTTTGGTTGTGGTAGGTGAATAATTAAGAGCACATTATGTGAGGAAGGTAATATTTCAGGTATTTTTCTGCTTCCTTTAGAGGAATTTTCATGGAACATCACACCTTGCACTGTCCATGTGTGTGCTACAAATGGTGTATTTTGGTTGCAATTGCTCAATACTTAAAAGGACTTAACTTGATGAAAAAAGTACTTTTTCCACTGTATCTCGGTTTCCATCAGAGGGATTTTCCTGAAACTTTGTACCTCACACTGTCAATGCATGTGCTACAAATGATGTTTGGTTTTGATTGGTCAATATTAAAGGGCACTTCACAGTCATAGATGTTGTTGGTTTTAATTTGTGATTTTCCTGCTACTTCCTTATGCTGCCAGCTGGTCTGCATGTACATGCACTGGTAGCTTATATTCATATATGTGTGTGGGCCAGGAATTGCTTTTAACCTATAAAATACTGCCATGAACATTAGTCCCACTGACTACCTGGTCTCTAGTTTTATGTAGGGAGAGATCTTTCATCTTTGGAATTTGTGAGATATAACTTAAATGTCTTTTTGGAGCATAGTTACTGCTACATTGTGAAGTGAATTTAGGAAGTTAAGATAGTAGTTACAAAAATTACAGAATGTAATTCACATCTGATCTCAAAATGCTCTCTGAACATTCTGTGAGGCAATGTCAGAATGTATCTGGGGAGCACAATTTTGTGTCTGCTTGGAGTAACATATATCCTGTTTTGCATGGATGACTAAGATGAGCATGCCAAAAGTTGACATTATATAATCTGTCACATGCTATTTGTGAAAGTTATGGGAAATTCTTAAGCATTTAGTTTGGCTGTATCATTAGTGTGTCTAAGAAGTTTATCTGTACTGCTCATATTCCTCAGATCCCCGGAGTGGCGATTCATTCCAGACGAGGAGAAAGAGGAGATTGGCCTGACATTTGATGATGATGGTGAGTTCTGGATGTCATACCAGGACTTCAAGATGCAATTTTCACGTCTTGAGATCTGCAACTTGAATCCAGACTCCCTGTCTGAGGAGGAAGTGCTCAGGTCACAGAAGAGGAAGTGGGAGATGAGCATGTTCGAGGGTGAATGGGTGCGAGGCGTCACAGCTGGAGGCTGCAGGAACTACCTTGGTGAGTATTTATATGGGTATATGTGGTAGAAATGGCCAGACAGTCTTGATACACAGACACTAGTTTTGTATCCAGGTCTGGATATATTGTGCCCAAGTATTTCTACAGGAAGAGACAAAGAACTGTAGCTGTGTAGCCTCTTCAATGCAAAAGATGTAGGCTTTCAGGAGGAGCATTCTGTTTTAAGAGGCAGTAATACAACAGTAATGTGTGTGCAGTGCCTACAAACCATGGGCCAATCTGGCACTCTCCCACTGTAACAGAAAAACTGTTACAGGTAGTTAATCCCTGACCCAAGTGTGGTTGACACCCCACCATTACAAGCACAATGTTTAATTCAGGAAGATATATACAGTGACCCAGAGTGCATCAAATTTTTAATGAGATTTGGAACTGCGCTGCTGTGGATTATTATCCAGTGAGTAGTGGTAATTTCTTATCGACATTTTGAGACAACTGATCGGTCCCAGCTTCATGGTTCAAGAATCAAAGAGGACTTTTGGATTCTTGAACCCTAAAGATGGGACCGATACGTTGTCCCAAAATGTCAGTAAGAAATTACCACTACTCCCTGCGTAATAATCCAGAAAAGTGCAGTTTTCATCTCCTTCACTGCGGAAGCCTGAAATCATGCATGGATTTTAAACTGTGTTCAGAACATGCTGTATTCACTGATTTTACTCCAATTTATGTTAATAATTTTGTCCTAACATTGTGGTCTAGAAGGAAGTCTGAAGACGGGAGCCGATCTGGTCCCTGAAACGTAGTGTTGTTTTAATTATATTAATTTTAATACAGTAGATGATGAAAAAAGTATATAAATCTAATGAGTTTAAATGTGCTGTATGACCAACAGAACTTGTAGAGTAGTCAGACCATTTTTGCAATCATATGCTGTTTGTGAATCAACACTCACGGTTCACCTGCTAGAGTTCTATAAACAATGTTCTTTCTTCTCTTAAATCTCCATCCAGCGATAGAAACCCATAAATCAAGCAGCAATAAAAGAAGCCTCAGTGACAGTAGTGCCATGTATGGCATCATATGCATGTGCAGGGAACCATGCAGTGAGAGATGATTCCAGATCCTTCAGTAGACAGTGTTTCTTTGATTTAGAGTGCTTGGAGAAAGGTCCACACTGGACATAACTTCTTCCACTGGCTTCACAGTCTTGTACAGTTGTGTTAGGACACCCAAAGTTCTGCAGTGCCAGTACCTACCAATATGTGCTGAAGTTGTCCTTTTGTTATGTACTGCAAACGATTTCTGCTTTTTTTCATCCATATTTTACTCATTGCCACAGCAGTCAGGTTAGTGCAAAATATAATTTGTTGAATGAAACCGAGTGTGTATTCGCTCCCTACAAGTGACATGCAAACTGCAAATTGTGACGATAGCTAAGAGATCAATAAGCAGTGCAAAGCAAAATACTGGATGACACAGTTAGTAATATTAATTATGATCTGTACATTCAAATCAGCCATCCACCCCATTTAGCCTCCTCCATCTAAACAGAAGATGTCTTAAGTACATAAGCATTTAGCCTGGGAAGACTACTGACTATGAGATGTCACTACTATGCACATTATTTGGTTATACTTGTAGACGTTGCTGGATGTCATATTCACTTGACAGTAGTAGCACTACGTGTAAATTCTTGTTTGTTGTGTTAACCCAACATTTAGCACTGTCTGTTGACTTGAATAAAAATTCTGAGAATGAAAATGTGAAATTCAAAATCAGCTTACATTGTCATAGTCAAGACTAGGTAAATGAAGTGTAAAATACAGGAAAATGTAAAATTGAGGAAATGTAAAAATCTATCAAAATTGAACATTGTTCTTATTGACATTTGGCCAGAACATTACAGAATGTGTCAGGTAGTCTAAAATGCTCTAAGTGGAAACAAAAATTAGGGTTTGACTGTTGTTGATGATAATAGAAAGGTAGCATTTTAGACAGCATCACAAACAAGCAAGCTGTTGTAGTAAGTTTAACATGAAGAACTGGGGAGGAATTTAAAAGACTTGATAGTTCTATCCTTTATGAACCTAGTTTAGGGAGCATGTCAATCAAGACAGCAGTGTTATGTGAGGTGATACTCTCCCAGACACTTCTGGACATGTTGCCACAGTGAACACTGAAAATCTGAACAGATTGCACCAGATAGATTGCATTTTTTTGTATTTCAGAAACATTCTGGCACAATCCACAGTATCGCATCACACTGGACGACCCAGATGAAGAGGATGATGATGACAAATGCACTGTCATTGTGGCACTGATGCAGAAGAATCATAGGTCACAGCGCAAGATGGGCACGGAGTGTCTCACCATAGGATTTGCTATGTACCATGTAAGAACATGTGGTGTTATAACCAGTTAACCAACTACCCAGCTCAGGACCTCCCAGTAGTTGACAGTTGTTCAGCTGGTGAAGAAACTTTCTGTTTTAGAATCTGTAGCTTATCCCTCAGCCACCTTTGTGGATAATTCATTGATGTTGGGTCTTCAACCATAAACCTTCTACTTATACTAATTCTTCTGGAGTAGCAGCTCTTAATCTGCAATTAACATGTGAAATCTGCCAGTTACATATGTTTTTGTTCAGTAATTGTCAGCACTGATGAGTTGTATCAAGTGACTGCATAATTCAGAGTATTGTGTCAGAGTGTTGTTGGAATTCAGTTTGTTTTGTGGTTGTGGTAAGTATTTTATTAGAGCACTGTGTTGTTTGTGTGTCCAAACTGTTTGCTATGTGTTTTTAGAATAGAAAGTGAATAATACTTTTTTTATATAAAAAATGGTGTAACTTACCACTGACATTTGTAGAATATTGCATCAAATCTATGAAGAGGAAATGGGTAGAACACAGGTCTTCGGCTGGTTTAAGCAGTTTGTATTTGCTGGGTATATTAGAGGCTAAAATACTTGACCATCTGAGTTGATCCAAATGTGGAAAGGGTGACTTAGGTGTTGTGAAAAGATCTGTGATTAGCTATTTAATCAATTAATTTGAGTATACCACAGGAACTGAATTTGAATACAGAAAATATGATGTGTAGTTTGACTGAACATGCGAACTTGCAGTTAATTGATGTGAAGATGATACCAGAGAATATCATGGGTAGGAGAGCTGTCACACTCAGGGGCAGATCCAGGTTTTTATGGGGCCTGTAGCTTATAAAATATTTTGGGCCCACTTTAAGAAAAAGAATACAAGATTACAAATACAAAATTAGTTACGAAAGTGAATATTTATTTAGAATGAGAAAAGAAATTGCAACAAATAACAAATTTAAAAGCTGACAAATACCACAAACATCATAAAATCTAGAAAACTAACATAATATTTTTATTAAGTAACTGGGTGACACATCTCTTTAATACTTAACCGATTGTGGTTAAAATATACTACTTTTGCAAATTTTTCAAAAACATGTGACAATATGAACACATTACTAGGGCCCCTGTCAGGGCCTTGGAAGGGGCCGGTGCAAGTGAGGGGCCCTGAAATTTAAGCCTCATTAGCTTCACAGTGAATCTGCCCTTGGGTGCACTCATCTGCAGGTGATAGATAATAACTTGTAATTTGTATATTTGGTGCATGGAGGGGTGTGGAGATGTACTAGTGGACAGTCCCACACCAAGGGGTCAAACTGGTTCATGTGGTTAATGCCAGAAGACAAAAGCATACTCCAAGCAGAGAATTTGTGTGCCTGTGTATGCATGTGTGTTTGTTGAATACTGTGTCGATAACCACATTCACTGAAAGGGAATAACATGTTATGTTTCTTACAGAATCACCAGTTTTTTTTTTAATTTTCAGTTTTTATTCATCACACCCCTTAAATTTACTGCCACAAGGAATTTGGCAAATTGTACCGTGGATAATGCTAATATTTAATTAGACCATAGAAATATAAAAACTAACAGTGATAGTTTTTGTCACTAACTTTGCAACTACTGTTTATGTAAAAGTTTTGGGATCTGTAATCATTATTCTTATAAAAGTTAAAGTCAGTGTTATTCTCTAATATTCTCTCCTGATGAAAGTATGGGATGATTTTCTCATGGAAGAGTCGCAGATGTTTTCAGTTTAATATAGTCAGTAATATCATAATAGCAGTGCTTAGTCAAAATTAGATTTTTTATATTATAGATTAAAAAATGTAGAATGTGATAATTTTGTGAGCATAAAGTGATGGTGTTATTAGTGTGGCATATCTTGTCCATAAGTTACATTTATACAACAAAGCAGTTTGTTTAATTAATAGATAGTTGTGTTTGACTGCTTTCCTTGGTCTGTATTAAACTATGGGATATCTCACATGCAGCATGTCAGGGTGTTGATTATTCTAACTGAGTTTGTTCTGTCTCTTTCCAGTCTTTTGCATTTCATGCAATGCTACTACGATGGAGAATCAAAAAGTAAAGGCAAAATACATTTAACAGCTTTTATAGAAGTGACTGTGAGCAATTTTACGTATCATTTTTCTACATAGTCCCCTTGCAACACAATGCATTTGTTATATTGCTCAACTAGTTTCTGTATTCCTGCGGAGAAGAAGCTTTTCGGCTGCTCTCAAAGCCAGGTGTGCGCTGCTTCCTTCACTTCCTCATCAGAAGTGAATTTGCGACTGCGCATTGCCTCCTTCAGAGGTCCAAAGATGTGATAATCACTTGGTGCCAAATCTGGGCTGTAAGGAGGATGTTGAAGAAGTTTGAAGCCCAGTTGTTGCACTGTCTCTACTGTCCCTGCTGCTGTATGAGGACGTGCATTGTCATGATGCAGTAAGACTTTTTTGGACAGCATTCCTCTTCTTTTCTTGCAAATTGCAGGTTTAAGTTCATTTTCATTTCAAAACATTGCACAGTAATTAGCACTGTTCACTGTTTGCCCATGCACTTGGAAATGCACCAGAATAGGTCCATGCATGTCCCAAAAGAGCATTAACATAACTTTCTTGGTGGAAGGCTGTCTTTTGAATTTCTTCTGTGCTGGAGAGGAGGGATGCCTCCATTCCATGCTTTGTCTTTTGCTCTCCAGATCATAGTGATGCACCCATGTCTCTTTGCCGGTGACAAGTCTTTTCAGGATACTGGGATCTTTTTCATACCGTCCAACGAACTGGGTCACAACCTCCATGCACTGTCGCTTGTGCACAACAGTAAGCTCCTTGGGAACCCACCGTGCACAGACTTTCCTTTATCCCAGATCATCATGCAGTATGACATATGCAGCCACTTCAGACACCGTTATCTGTCTGTCTTCTCTAATCATTGCATCTGCCCTGTTGATGTGGTCTTGTGTGCGCAATGTTGATGGCCGACCAGAACGACCTTCATCAGTAACACGTGTTCGACCCGATTTAAACCTTTCCACCCACTCATAAACCTTTCATTGACTCATGGTGCTCTGTACATATTGAGCCAACATACGACAGTGAATTTCCACAGGTTTCATTCCTTCTGCCCAAAGAAACTGCACTACGCCATGTTGTTCTTCGGTGGTGCAATCTTGCAAAGGAACATCCATGTTTTCGCCCACATTGCTGCCACTCAACTGAAGGCATAGTGCTGTACTACACATGGCTGAACTCTTCAACAGGCATTGTCAATACTGTGCAATGTGCCAGCTCCTCTCTGTCCTGGTTACCGCGTAATTTAAAAATTGCCTTTACTTTTTGATTCACCCTCGTACATTGAAATTGGCTACAACTTTCTCCTTACAGATTTTTATTTACATACCATTACAATCACTTTCCTAGTTGGCAGTTTAACCAGCTTCATTAGACGATCAAAGAATTGATTAGTGTAACCTTTCAAGCCCCTTTTACATTTGTTCCATTAATTATGGCCTGCAAGTTAATGCAGCATGGATATCAGACTGAATGTGAGACTTGCACCAAGTGTTTCTCTGTGACAGTTACAAGACCCAGAAAACCTCCCGAAGCCACTGGACCTGAACTTCTTCAAGTACAATGCATCTGTTGCGCGGTCCCCTTCTTTCATCAATCTACGTGAGGTGAACTGTCGCTTCAAGTTGCCACCTGGTGTGTACTGCATTGTTCCATCCACATTTGAGCCCAATGAAGAGGGAGAGTTCATTCTGAGGGTCTTCTCAGAACACACAAATAACATGGAGTGAGTAGCTGACTCTGTGGAGTAAGAAATTTTTTCAGCTGTTGTGAAACCCGAAGCGTCACCTCCATGATTACAAATTATACATTGGACTTCTTCCTGAGCCACTTTAATCCAGTCTTGATTCTCAGAACCTTTTTCTTTGAAGTGAATTTCTTTATTTTTCTGTTCAGAGTATGGACATGTCCCCCAAGTGATCTCATCATACAATTTCCCAAAGGCAGTCTTGAGTGCTTGTGTTTGGTTTCCCCATATGTGCTGGATGTCCTGCTCCTCTGGATTAACCCTTTAAACGCCAAATTAAATCCCATCTGCCATTCTCTGCCATTATTAGGAGCTCACCATATTCTCCACGTTAGCAGGATAAGGGTTAAATTAGCTAGCATTTGGTCCATGTTGCGCTGTCTTGATGGTGGTAGTGTACTTTTGTTTTGTGTGACAGAGAGGAATTTTTTTAGCTGCTAAATACCCTTGGGTGGCTGCAGGGAAGGCCATGTATCATGAAGTTAGTTAATTATTTACTTATGTATCAGATATAAAAGGGTTCTGATGATGGTATTTTACACTTAAGATTTCTAGGTTTATGGACTTTTCAGGCTGTGTACAAGGAAGGAATTATGTACTTTGGACAAAATCCATGAATCTGGTAATCTTGAGGATATTTAGTTTTCTACATCATGCATCTCACTCAGTTAAATTGTAAATGAGAAACAAGTACATGTGTTCATCATAGAACTGTTTGGTTTTGCAACACTTCCTGTTACTGGAGGAAGTTTAAAATTTTCCTCTGATCATCTGCCACCATAATATGACTGTTACCAATAATCGGGCAGGGAGTTCCTCTGAAAATGTGTGAGGTCTTTATTATATACCATTTACTCCAAAAACTGTGAGTTTTATGTAAAAGCATGTTGATATTCTGCATTATTGGCAGTTGTGACTGAATTTGTAGTAGCCACAACCAGTTTGTAATGTGATTTGTGTCTTTTTACAGAGAGCATGATGAGGAGGTTGGTCTGGGAGAAGTTGATGAGAGAGTGAGTATGATTGTGGTGTGCCATGTGTATGAGGCACATTCATTATATTCAGGCATTTGAAGGCATGACTGTATGAGCAGCAATGCTGAAATGTGCAAAACTAGGCTGTTATTGCTTGTATTAAACAAGTTAACTTTGGATGATCAGTGGGATTAAAATTAAGTTCAGTCATTTTTGCATGTTTATGTACAAATATCTACAACAAAAATGCAAATGTGTAGCACTTAATAACAGGAAACTAACCAACCTACATGTAGTACTGGCATTTATTCCTTACTGGATGTGATCTGTAGCTTGCATGAGTCGGTTACCATTGCTGTGTTTATAAATATTGTGAACTGTGGTGGTGGTGGTGATGATGATGATGATGATGATGGCAGTGATGGAATTAGCATTAAAAAGTTCTGAGAGATGCATTTTACCCCTTGTGTAGTCATATTAGTTATAAAAAAAATACTGGATTACCATCTGTGCAAAATTGAGATTACAGGCATTTCCTCATTTTAGTCTGCTTTCATTCCTTAGTAAAAAGAATTTGCCTTGTAACATCACCATTCTGTGTGTGCTGGTCCCCTGCCTCCTTCTCCCCAAGTTTAACTTTGAGTATTATGCCTTTGGAGGTCCTCACCCCAACCTCCCCCCCACCCCCCCCCCCTC
>Ga0123354_10018787_pt1 | contig 10850 bp, 5 predicted proteins | sample TergutLab28metaG_2_FD_97872 | JGI IMG/M metagenome (GOLD analysis project Ga0123354, IMG submission 97872) | Labiotermes labralis P4 segment gut microbial communities from Petit-Saut dam, French Guiana - Lab288 P4 | ecosystem: Host-associated > Arthropoda: Insects > Digestive system > Gut ... | reverse complement strand
CAACACATGCAGTAACATACGTCTTGTTCTCCTGAAGATGGGCATAATGATGCCCGAAACATGTTGAGAAATTGTTAAAAATAAACACCTAACTGTTGCATCTTGTTGGTTTTCTCTCTCACTCCACTATTCATTTAATTAGCACACCAACTAAAGCGCATATATAGCCTTGCTCAGTGGTTTACGACTTACACAATATGACATGCTGCCACAACATTAAATTAATATAAGAAAATCAATCAGTGAGTGTTTTTAAAAATGTGACTTTGGCAAGGAACAGCTTAGCTCCCTGAAGATGATCTTAGGATCGAAACATGTTGGAGCAATTTTAAATATTTTAATGTAAAAAAAAATTATATATGTGCACTACTTGGTGTTCTAATTAAATGAGTCTACGAAATGCACGTTGAAACGACGAATACAACACTATATTGTTCTACAACAATGTGCTACATGTTCTGTTCATCAGAAACATCATCAGGCACCTTTATTACAGAAGTTCAAAAAAGTCAGTGTTTTGCAACGTGCAATTTTTCGTTAGTAAAATCTCATTAACGTGTTAATGATGATTAAAATAATGCATTCCATATTTGTAGCGCAATATAAAGTTCAATTTTTGTTGTGGGTAAAATGTATTCATTTTTTTATTTCGATCTAAAGAATATGCCACCTCAAAATCAATCCTCTACGTTCTGTTTTATTTTGTATTTGTTTATTGTTTTCAGCTCCAGCTCGTGTTTTTTAATATAATCCCAAAACAGTAAAAATGTCTGATTAATAGAAATATGTAGCATTGTTGTATAACACTGAGTGTTGTGTTTGACTCTGTTTGTATGTCAATATAGTATCACACAACGGGATGATCATAATGAAATTGATTGTCATATGCTCTGTCAGTTCCAACATTTAAAACATCGATCTAAGCCCACACTGTGTATTTATGTGCTTACGTCGCTAAACAGTGGACTCATAATGTGAATAGTTATGTAATGGGTCACCTGCGAGACTGAATACGAATTATCGATTATTATTTAGGTGAAATCCTGATTTTACAGTATTAAGCGGCCTTCTGTATCGCAAATTGAAACAAATATTTTGTAAATAGTGTCTGTCTGTTTCTTCACATTTGTTCAGTGTCCGCCTGTCACTGATCTCTTTCACACAATCGCAGTAACTATCGAACTCTGTAGACCGATATGTTCCTAAGCTGTACTCGCTGAGTTGTTCTTTAATTTCTCCACTTATTTTACATTCCACAATCCATTAATCCTCTTCCCAACTAATTTCAGCCTCTCACGAGACAAGTGAATCAAGTTCACATTCTCTCACAATGTCCACGTGAGGTAAAATGTAATGTTTTTTACAGTCTACTCTTAGGTCCCTCAAGTAGTATCTCCCCTTCAGGTATTTTGACTGAAAAGGAAGATCAGCAGATAAAGTGGGCATATTATCGGAATAAGTGTCCAGAGTTTATTTTACTGTTAATATTAGCAAACGCTTCTTTTAGTGACAAGGCTACATTCAACAATTTGTCAATACTCTATTGACTCTATCAACGTATACACAAAAATTAGTTACAAGAGATTCTTCTTACGCATTGGTACTGTTGAACAGTCAACTGAAAAAACTTCAAAGATGTTAAAACTTTAAAATTAATTATCCTAATAACCACTGATATTTCCAACGTGACACTTGAGATTGAGCAGTTGGTTGCCTCCATTTTCGTCCTGAAAACTGAAGCAGAATATTCCTTCGAAACATTAGCAGTTGATCCCAACTCCGACAACATGCAGTAGCATTTATCTCAGTATTTAACCAACTTGATGCACAACATTTGTTTCACAATAAGTTTTATTTCATGCCTCTACATGTTTCGAGCACATGTGCTCATCATCAGGTGGTCAAAATTGCATAACACAGCCTCTGGTATCATCACACCTACAGGGTAATGTGATGATACCAGAGGCTGTGTTATGCAATTTTGACCTCCTGATGATGAGCACATGTGCTAGAAACATGTAGAGGCATGAAATAAAACTTGTTGTGAAACAAATTTTGTGCATCAAGTTGGTTAAATACTGAGATAAATATACTGAGATGCACGGTCAGCAAAACGTCAAGAAATGCAGTAGCATGTAGCAGAACAGTAATTCTAAATTAATGTCATAGTTGTTGATGTTTTTGTAATGGGTAATACAGCACGAGTGACACGTCTTGTGCAATTGAGAGGTTCCTAGGGCGAGGTGTGACTGAGGTGGCAGAGGGAGGTGAATTTCCTTTCCGGGGTGGTGTAACACTGAGGGCTGGCTTTGACAATTTGATTTGCCACCCACCCCCTTCCCTTCATACACCCCAAAGAATGACTTTCATAATGGGTAGCGTATTGAAAACACCCCCACACCGCCTCCACCCTGTTTGCCACCGTCACCAACACAGTTCCGGTACAAACCCTATCTCATCTTGCTGGTAGCAAAACTCGAGACGTATGAAAATCAGCAGCGACACAATGCGAGTGAAATCAAAACTAGTGCATTCGAGTCTATCGGCCACAGTGTGACCAGAAAATTGATCTTCGCGTGATTTAGTTGCTGATTAAGTGATTTATGTTATTCGATAGTGTATACACTTTACAGAGAAGGTTGTTAGCCATATTTATTCGCTAGTCGTTTTTGCCCCTAGGGAAACCGAAACCAGAAGGAATAATTTATGTTCTATACTTCGTGATGCATTGAGAATTTGCTAACTATCCAGTCATTTTTTCCGTAACACGCCATTTTGTACACTCTTCAGATGATAACAAAAACAGACAACCGCCAACAGAACTAGAAGATATGTCTTATTGCGGCGACATTATTCGACCTCAAAGGATCATCTTCAGGTCAGTGTTATAAAATACAAAAAAGGAAAAATATAAAATTTTTATTGTGCTCGAACTTTGGATCTCAGTTTTACATATTTGTTTAGGTAGCCTTTTGAGGTCGAAATGTGTAGCCACATTAAAGATATAACGTCTTCTAGTTGTGGTGATGACTGTATATTTCTCTTTTTATAAATCTAACACAGCTGTATGAAAAAGTAAAAAAAATACATTATTTATGACTTATTAATTGTGCTACCAGTAACTCAGGCTGTATAGCATCTAACTCTAATACAGTTGGGGAATATCTGATTGGGATTGACGTGGCAGGAAGTAGTGCCAGCCCAGTGTCAGGAAATAACGAGACACTTTACATAGATTGAGTCTATGTGTTTATTTAACGATGCTGCTCATTGTTGAGAGGAAGCAACCGTGGTAGACAAAATAAATAAAATTGTGGAACATTTATGCCATGATAATGAGGGGTTACGGCTGGCAGATTTGGAGAAAAACATGTGCTGGTTATACTCTGTTTAGCAAACATTCCACTGGGCTGGTCGGGAACAGAACCCTAGCCTCGACAGTAAAAGTCCGGCCACCTGATTCTATAAAGCCTGTGAAAAATTACATAATTTCTGTCAAGATAGCCTGATCTTGGTCATAACTGAACCTGGCACATCCTCAAAGGAAGCAGGAATGCCAACAATTTGACGGCCAGGTTTTTGTTGATCCTGCTCTTTCACCTTTGTTACGAAAGATATAAATATTTTCCCAGTACTAGCTTCTAAGATTTATACTTCATTTCTAGCAACATCAGTAATGAACAGTATTGATGCGGGTCAGATTAAAATTCTGCACAGATCCAAGTATGGTTGCATGTTATGCGGTGTCCTGCAACAATACCCTTCTCTTTAACATTAAATTTAAAAAAGTCATGCATTATATTCAAAATCTTGAAAAAATTCCATTCTTAAAAGTCCTAAAGGACTGCTCTGATGATTATGAACCATCACCCCAAATTATCGTGACAAGCGGACAGCTGAGGGTCCTCAAGCAAAGGGACAAGTGTACGTACCTACACCTGTATTTCTCTTCGTACTCCCTTATAGAAAAGGAAGAAAACACAAAAAATGTATTTCTCGGAGTAAATTACGTTTGAAGCTGAGAGACAGATTCTATTGCAACGTGTCGTACGGTTCTACTTCCTTTTTATATTATACTTTACATTTTAACCCTTATTATTATTATTGTTTCCCTCCGTGTCGAAGTTTTCTTCTTTTTTCATACATTTCCTTTCTCTGTCTTACTGTCTATAGTTTATATTTATTTAAATTACTTTATTGTAAGTTGTTATTTGTTTATTTATTTATACATGGATTCGTGTATTTACTTGCTTAGTTTATACTGAGAATAATATACTAAATGCTTAAGACAACGGGGATGAATTATCTTCAAAAAAGAAATATATAGTGCTTGCTCACTTTGTTTGGTCTGTGATACATTTTTTCTCTGTCTCCTGTTTTTTTTTTATAATATTTCCCGGCTCTTCTTTCTCCTTCATCTTCACGAATACATTTTTTTTTTAATTTTGTTCTTTTTCATGTTTTATGTCTACTTCATAGCTTTCCATTCTATCCCTCTTGGTTTGCTAGCAAGCAGATAGTGACGTAACTTACTATCTATACTGTAACACACTTCCCCACAAACAACGCTCCACGGTCGCCTCTTCGTCTTGCATGAAACTAAACTTTACTGAAACGACACAAATTTGACCCTTTCACATCGCGTCTGCCCCTACTCTAATAATTAAATTCCATCTACACCTTAACTCTGTTCTTATTTATCTTACAATTTCGTTAGCTTTAACATTAACATTGCTTACATCGCGCGAAAATGGGTTATCACGGTAGGGTCAATATTGACCCTTAGGCTTAGGCGAGGTTTGTATCCTATACTATGCAACACCAATTACATCAAATTAAGCATTTTTTTAAAGCATAGTAAAGATGCGAAGTGACAGCACGTAGGAAACTGCAACTTGGTCCACCATATCTCTTGATTGGCGTATAAACATGTTTTAAATATTTTTTAAATAAGTGTACCGTATATATTTTATTGTTTTGTACTATGACCAACAAATGCATATAATTAAATAAACATACTCGACACATCCGCGGTATAACATTTTACATCCATTTAATAAACCCCATATTTATAACAGGTTGTATGTACGGCCACCACACTGACTGATTTAATGAGAATTGTAGCAACAAAACTATTTTTAGCCCATTTTGTTGTAAATAGGACAATATTAATGTTTTAAAGATTTTATAAAATTAAGATTTCAACGACTGTAATATGAGAACTTGCATAAAACCTATGGGAAACAGCTTAACTCTAAACTGTATTATTGACACCTGCATTTGAAATACTTGTGTACCCTAGCAATGTGTCGATTACAGGCTCCCTGAGGATGACACGATAGTGTCGAAATATGTAGGAGTGTGATAATTTGTGAAAAAATTGTGTATTTGTTGGTCATTGTACAAAATCAAAAATAGTTCAAGCATTTTTTTTTTCTAAAAAAAACTTGGGACTAAAGTGAACTAGAACCAAATTCCTTCAACAATGCTGTACAGGACACTCCATATAACAAATCAAAGGAAAACATGCTGAGTATTTCTGGCGAAGGGAATATTCTTCATGTCCCCTCAGTTACGTGTTATTTCGCACATTCAGAGCAATCGATGTAGGAAGCTGGTGAAATGTACTAAAGATGTCGTGTTCGTTGAAGTCTGTGGATATCATTAGGTCAGCCTGTGTAAAGTTTACAAAGAAGGTAAAGTTAGAAGTCTCGAGGCCATGAAGTCATGCACCGGGAGTAGGGGTGTATCTCTACTCATGCTTAACCACGTCACTACATGAAAGTGACGGTTAACTTCACGACCAGGCTGCTTTACCCCCAGAAAAGCAGCCTGGCTTTCTTTGTAAAAATGGCTGCTTGAAAAACAGAGCCGGTCTGAGCGTTTTTGGAAATGGGAAAAAGTCTCTTGTCACCACTGGGATTCGAACCACCTAGGGAGTAGCTATACCGACTGCACCATTATGGCTTACGGATAGACCTATATGGAGATATTAATTAAAGAACTGTTTAATCTTATTCGTTAGCTATTAATTAAGCAAGTCCTTAAATTCTTTCACTCTGGATTAGTTGAGAACGAAATACGCCTGAACAAATAAGAAGACTTAATGGAGCAAACAGATTCAGTTGGAAAGGCTTCTGACTTGAATATAGGAGGTACTGTGTTAGAATCTCGACCGGACTCAATCTTAGTGTTTGATTGTAATTGCTTAGTATTTCCACAAAATTTCAAAATTATAATTATATTTGGGCTACGACCACTTCCTTCTTTTTCAATTTGAGTCGTTATTTGAAAAGTGACTTTTAACTTCGTCATGTCTGTCTGTCTGTCCGCACAGAACAACTCATCTCACACTGGAAAGATTTTTAAGAAATTTGATACGTAAATATATTTCGAAAATCTATTAAGAAAATTAGAGTTTTGTTAAAATCTTACAAGAATAACCGGTACTTTACATGAAGACCTGTGTACATTTACGATAGTATCTCGCTGAATTTTTCTTAGAATGAGAAACCTTTCAGACAAAATTTTATAGAGAAAATCAAAACGCGAATTTTATTTCCAATAACCTTTCCTTTTTTTTCGAAAAAACGTGCCGTTTATGAGGTAATGTGGAAAAATATGGTACAGCTGTACACTCCACACACGATAATATGGCGCATGCGCATTGCATGCTGGATAACTAAGGTTAAAAAACACACACTCAGAATACGTAATACTTAAAGCTACTTCATTGCAAAATTTTTACCCGAACACGCCTCAGTGTTACGTTAGGTACATAGCCTGTCTTGTATATTTTTCACGCCTTCGAAGCCGTGTAATATGAAACACTGGCAACATCCGCAAGTAAACCGTAACCAAACACATAAGTAATATTGTCTACTTAACCTTCAGTCTACGTTCAGTTTAGCGAAGACCAAGGCACTGTGTTTGCGAAGCCTTACTGTGCTGAAGCACCCGGTACACGAGGGGGCACTGATGATTGCAACATGAACGGCAAGTGCCGCTGTCTGGCTTCTTAAACTGAAGGGTGGTGTGCCTTGATGCACGAATGTTGGTATAGTGCTTGCTGTGTCTATGGCAATGCATCAGCGATATGTAAGACCTCCGTGTGTTTGAGTTTGTAAGTACTTTGTGTACGTCAAGGTTTTCTCATGAATGCATTAATCTAAGCAAGCATACATGTAAGCTTGTGCCTATGTACGTGTGCAGTTTTCATCTGTATTTTTGATTACTTGTGTTCGTGGATATATAATGTGTTTTTATATAGGTATGTGTGTGTTCTGTGCGGTGATTATCCGTCTACAGACTGCATATAACACCAGTCAATTGAGGGTTACTAATGTAACTTGTGGTAACGCAATAAATTATGTAAATTGAGATATTTGACTTCCTCAAAGCTGTGTTTCTGAGCATTCAGGGCTTGGGGGATGTGGCAGTGTGTCTTTTGGGGTGGGGGATGTGGCAATGTGTCTTTTGGGGGTGGGAGATGTGGCAGTGTGTCTTTTGGGTTGGGGCTGTGGAAGTGTGTCTTTTGGGGGGTGACGGATGTGGCAGTGTGTCTTTTGGAGGGATGGTTCCTAACATTTCGAGCAATCCTAGTGACTCCAACATCAGGTTGCCTTCTTAGATTGATGGTTCTTGAAGAAAGTGACAACGCCTTCTTTGGAAACGTCAGGAATCACTTAGCTAAAGAAAGCGTTATAATCACGAAGCCCTGAATCCACAAAATAATGTAAAGATGAGTCATAATGAAAAAAAACATTTCTGATACGTTCGAAGAATAGGTCCTGAAAAGGACAGAGGTAAAAACGATGGCAAAAAAGGAAAGGATCTTTCTTGATATCTCCTCCATTTTCATGTAAGCAGCTACTATCTCTGTGTGTCAGTTTTACTCCACATTCAATCCTTTCATTTCCACAGAATTTTATTCAGACATTTTTCTACTGCATTTAGGCGCAGAAGATAGTGACGTTAAAGGTGATAACTGTGGTGATAATGATAAGGAACACGGAGAAGGAACAAGATAATTATGAGAAGGAGCAAGAGAAGGTGAAGAATAGTGAATATTTTCGGAGAATACGTCACAGTAGCTTTTAAACTGTCTTTTGTTTTTGACGGAAGAATTGCTAATCCAAAAAGGAAGATCAACGCATATTTGAAACCAACCGAAGGAGTGGTAGCCACTGCTATTTGTCGCAGCATGTTACACTGGGACATTACAATGTTACACTGGGACATAACAGTGTTACACTCTGACATTACAATGTTACACTGGGACATTACAGTGTTACACTCGAACATTACAAAGTTACACTGGGACATTGCAATGTTGCACTGGGACATTACAGTGTTACACTCGAACATTACAATGTTACACTGGGACATTGCAATGTTGCACTGGGACATTACAGTGTTACACTCGGACATTACAATGTTGTGTATAAGTTGTTTCATTATGTGACTGTTTCTTTTCCTCATTTTGTATTTGATAGGAAACAATGGAATCAATGAGAAGAATTTTCCATTTCTTGCTAAATTATTAAATTCTGACTCCCGATTTTCTCTTCCACTTCTCTTGCTATATTTATTGTTATTGTTTCTAAAAAAAACTGTTTTGCTTCCTTCAAAACTTTAGAATTAAAACTCGAAAAAAATTCCAAATTATCTACTTTGGTTTCAAGTCCCTTTTCATCTTTCAACTTTGCTCATTAACATCCCCTATAAGCCTTCCTTATATCATCTATTTAATCTACCCCGTTTTGATACACCGTAGTTATTATGCTAGTGGGGCCCTGTCTAGTGAAATAGCCAATCTTCTCCCCATAATGACATGCCCCGACACCACCGCCATATCGCCGACCTTGCAACAGAAACCTGTCGTGAAGCAGTTGCAAAATTGGGTATTTCTCTGAACAAAAGGGAGCTTACCACAATCAGAGGGTAGATTCAGTTTCTATAATAACTTCACTTTTCATTTCACTTTACATCCATGAGTACCTCTCAAATACATTTTTTCATCATTCATTTCATCCTGTTTTTCTTTCTGCCCTTCAGATCTTCTATAATGATTCGTTTGCTCATTACACGCGGAAACGACTTCTCTTAATGCCACGTGAAAAATTTTAAACAGTAAATATTATTGGTGCCTGGCACTCTGATCTTTTTTTTTAACGACATAACTGATGATCTTATGACGAATTTCGTGGTTTCTCTTCCTGACGGTATCATTTATACGCGCATAATTGTCTTCACTTAAGTTATTCCTTACCTCATCACTGGTTTCTTATAACCTCGCCAAACCCAAGTCGTAGATAAAAGTCATTTCCTGAATAATTACAAATAGTGTTTCGTGATTATCACATATGTTCTCTCCTATCCTTCTTCATCCTCTTTATCATGAAACTTCCTTAAGAACCCTCTCCTCCACCTCCACATTCTTTTCCTTTCTTTAACCTCCTCATTCGTCGCTGTCTTACAAATTTCGTTGTTCTTTCTATTTTAGTCCTTTCTCTTTCAATCCATCGCTTTATTACATTTTTTCTATTTCTTTTCCCTTCTATCTTATGTTCTTTTCAGTATTACAGTCCGCGTAGCTGTGCGAAGTGACAAACACTGATATTGATTGGGCAAGTGAACATTCAAATGGTTCAGCAGTTGTCTGTCTGTCTGTAAGTGACGCATTTAATCGTTCGGTCAGTAAATATGTATATAAATCAAGTTTATAGGCAATCGGTGATTCGGCCTGATAATTAGTGTCTGTGTGTCAATCAATCAAATGATTAGAGGGGCGATCAGGTGTAAATTAGTGACGCTGTTTGTCAGCAATGCAGTTAGGAAGTGGTCATGGATAAAGGAACCGCTGGTCTTCTGAAGTAGCGAGCAAAGCATTGTAGATATTACTTAAATCGCGGGAGGCCCATGTTGTTAAGGACGCATTATGAAAGCCACCCGACGGATTGAGTAGGCAAGGCTAAAACCTCGTTTTAAATTATAACACAGAAGATAATTAAACTTTGGATTAAACCCTCCCACCTAACCGCCGCTCCGCTCCCCACTTCTTTACTCCCCTCTCGGCTGAATCTCTATCTAGCTCACACAAACCCGTCCAACCTAAGTGAACACTTCTACCACGCTTACATATATATATACTTTCTCATGCAAGTGTAGTGTAGCCTAACCAACCTTCCGTTTGTCACATATTGTAAAACATTTTATTTTTTAACTTAACACTTGATACAGCCTGGTAAATTAACCGAATAATTAACAACACGTGAAGTTAAAGTTGAAATATTGTCGTAAAATAACACACTCACTACATTATACGTAATTTTCGAAATAATGTAAAGCAACAGGCAAATCATTACCGCTCAACATAACAACCCAAAGACTTCAGTGAAAGCGTCTAGAAGTTACAACAGTATAGTCAATCCTAGCAACTGATGCAGTATTATAAAATAAGAGAGCAACAAAACAATTCGCATCGTTATAATGTCATCAGTTTGTATAGGATCACAGGAAGCTAACTGTCACCACTACTTGAACTTGGCAGTTGACAAACATAAGAAATGCAATTCTCACAGAGGTGATCTTAAAGATGCGAGTCGTTCATTATATGACGCCGCGTTCTTATAATAAAACCAACTAGATGCACCAATTTCTCTAATTTAGGACGTTCCGTCCTGATCCTGCTCGCAAGCTGTCATCAATCCTGTACGACATATACCATTGCTGTGTGTACAGTGAAAAACTCCTGATGATGGACAGAGGAACTGTCCGAAACATGTAGAGTTTTATTCCAAAAATAAATTTGAGAAATTATTGCATCTAGTTGGTTTTATTATAAGAAT
>Ga0123354_10018786_pt1 | contig 10851 bp, 5 predicted proteins | sample TergutLab28metaG_2_FD_97872 | JGI IMG/M metagenome (GOLD analysis project Ga0123354, IMG submission 97872) | Labiotermes labralis P4 segment gut microbial communities from Petit-Saut dam, French Guiana - Lab288 P4 | ecosystem: Host-associated > Arthropoda: Insects > Digestive system > Gut ... | reverse complement strand
TTCGCGTGCGGACTAAGGCCACGGAGTTTGTTGTTTATTGCTTGTGTGAACATTTACTAAACAATATTCTGATCTGCTTCGCACGTGGAGAAACTGGTGGATTCCTTCCGTGAAGACTGAATATGTGCGTGGGGCCAACATAAATTATATAAAATAAATTGGAACAGCATGAGATGTATTGGAGGGATTCACGATATTGTTGCAGGTCTTTTGAACATTGTCAATTCCGTGCAGTATAGTACCGTGAATACCTCCAGTACATCCACATTCTGCTCCAATATATTTTTTATCACTTATGTTCGCCCCACATATTCAGTCTACACGGAAGAATCCCACTAGTTTTTCCACATACGAAGCAGATCAGAATATTGTTTAGTAATTGTTTTATACAATACCAATTAATGCACCACTAATGATTGAACAGTAGGGTCCGAAATATATAGGATTGTAATGTTTTTAAAGTATTAATCTGAATTAAATGTCGATTGTGTGTATTGGTTGGTTGAAATTGTGGAAAACGATAATAAACCTTGGGATTTCATAAAAAGTGAGGGATATTCTTGACCGTCTGGGGAACCGATACTTTCTCAAATAGGACTGTGCTCTATGGAATTAGTTATTTGGTTAGTTTGTCAGCGAGTCACTCGTTTAGTTGATTTTAAATTAGTCCAAAACTGTACTACCATGTATAATGAATTGCATTGACGATATCAGCCGATTCTTTGAAACATAAAAATTATCACGTTGTTCATCGAAAGCTCCAAATGCTCATTAACACACAAAAGTTTATTAAAGACGCTATTCACAAAGGTTTAATGACTGCTTTAAAAATGTCAGTGTACTTTGAATGTTGTTAATTAAAACGATTTTCTCATCAACATTCGAGAACAAAATCATCAAGAGGCTCCAGTTCTGAATACACTGTTATAATGTGTCCCAGAAAGTAAGTGATGAGTACAGTCTGGTCGTGCTTGCAAAGCTGTTAAGCTCTTCTTTCACTTTGTTGTTCACTCTGAGATGAGAATTTACCTGTAAACCAGAATTCCACTTACTGACTTCCCACATGCAATTGAGTTATGGAACGGCTTATGGTCATTCTGGAGCAGTTTCTAGCAATTCGCTTCAGTGTATGGAAACCCGAATGGTCCTAAGTAACCGAAACGATCTACTGGGCCCAGTTATGAGCCCCCTCAATTAGAGAAAACTTCAACTAAAGGTATTATTTCAATTGCTCCAATCGTTCGTCTTTGAGTACCCATGACACGATTTGAGAGTGTCTTAAATGTGTCGAATATTCACTAAACGTTGTCCATTTTTAGTAGCTGCCATTTCCATGGCAAGACTTTAAACAATTTAAGCACTATTCTACCCGAATTTCGAGCGAATCTCCATAAATATTTATCGAAGTGAGAAATGTTTCCAACAAAAGTTGCAGAGAGGAACTAAATGCACAATTTTCAGTACACATTTTCCATAAGTTTTTGAGTTAGTTTTAAAAAATCGGTGCATTTCAAGCCTACAAATTCAACCATCAGTAACGGTCTTCATGCACAAATATTAACGAAGTTTCTTATCGACAGTAATTAAGCGACTCTTATTTTCACTTTAACATAAGGGCCCACATGCATACTGATGTAGAATTATCTTTATTTAACATGTAACTATGTGTGGTTTTAGACCCGAAGTCTTAAAATTTTCTCTGTTCCAAAAAATAATATAGCGCTGAAGCACCAGAATTCTTAGTATCTTCTTGCGTCTGCTAATATCGAATACATTACCATCTACGGTTACGTTTGGACACTTCCTGTTTTGCTTTTCAAGTAGAGTTTTGAAAGGATCTTTTTAACGCCGTGTTCCGTGGCACGAATCAACCGACAATCTAATTCAGACGCTCGTTGGTAGCCACGTGACCTTTGACCTTGAGACATTTTCTATAATCTCACTTTGTATAACTGTGTGTGTTTCTCACAGAGTGTTGGACCAAATTTTGACATTCGTGGTGGTATAAGTTTGAAAGTTCAATGGACTGTGAGACAAAAACAAAAGTATGCCCATTGTTACAATGGTCACGTGGGTCTACCATCTATTCAGATGTTTCAAAACAATGCGTAAGAACCTTTATTGGATGTAAAAGGGAAACATTTTTATTGAACATTACACGGCTTTTGACAATGGTGTTTGATTCAGTCTAAAGACTAGGCTACAGGCAGAACAGCAAATGACCAGTGGTTTGATACAACATAGTGCAAAATATCATCATCGAAACGTCCGGACCGCCCGTGGGGCCCAGTCAGCCTCCTATTCAGTGGCCACAGCGGTCTCTCCGTGGTTAAAGCGACTGGTGTCTGAGGCAGACCATTATCTCCATCTAGTGTTGAGGTTAAGAATGAGTGGAGCTATACCTCCACTCCCACATGTTACTTCGTGTGAAGCATAGGCTTATGTTTACCTTTACCAGTTCAAGCGGTCTGCTGTCATATTACTAACCAGGTAGCGGCATGGCCACACTGGATGAAGATATTGCTAAACGGCTGGCGGCTTTTGAAAGAAAAGATTTAAGAAGAATGTTTGAGAGAACTGAAGTAAATGCAAATTGGAGAAATCGATATAATAAAGAATTAATTCGGCTGTTTGTAGATTTAGATATACTGACTTTTGTCAGAACAAGTCGGTTGAATCGGATTTGTCATCTTAACAGAATGAGTAGTAAGAGAAAAGTAGGTGAAGTTTTTAACAATAACCCTCAGGGAAGTGGACTAATAGGACGACCAAAAAACAGATGGTGGAATTGTGTACAAACAGGTATCAATAAATGCAAAGTTACAAATTGGAAAGTGGTCAAAAACAGAGCTGACTGGAGGAAGTGCATGAATGGGGCGGACGTCCACATTAGACTGTAGTGCAATTTAGGAGGAGGAGGAGGAGGAGGATGAGGAAGAAGAAGAAGAAGAAGAAGAAGAAGAAGACGAAGAAGACTTTTAGATCTTCGTGACATCTCTGTTTATATAATGGCTGGCCATTTTCTACATGGTGAATGGTTATCCTGTTACATAAAATCGTCAACATTTGTTTATTTATTTCAACTTAGTAATTTGTTTTTCATTAAATATTCTATACCATGAATTTAGTTTGCATTTGTCTTTAATTACTTCTGACTTGAGGAGGTTAGGTTTACGCATTTTATATCCTTTTCAGCGCTTCTACCGAAAAGCTTTTAGATTTGTTGATTTCCAGTTAATATGTCTTTACGTCAAAGACACAGATGAAAGAAACTGTAAAAGTTTAAATGTAAACTAGCAGTGAACACGATTCCTCACCCAAATCATGTTCTGTTCAAGTTCTTTCGAATTTTTATTCGTAATAATACAGATCTACGTTAGTACTACGTCTTGGGCTCCAAGGGAACGCCACTTGAATATACTTCACGTCAGCCGGATATTCATGAGAATCTGTTACTGACGGTTGTAGGAATTTATATTGGACTATTTAAAGAGGCTGCCATTAAAGTATTCTTTTTTAATATAAGATAAGAGTTGAAAATATATATATATATATATATATTGCTTCTTGAGACCTCAAGTGTTCTCTGGCTCCAGTTTTATGTACAGAGGCTTAAATTCAAGCTCTTGAAATCTTCAGATTTCTGTACCAGCGGAAGAGAATTTATATTTCACAAGGGGAATATCCTATTGTGAATCATTGTTGTCACACTTTTACTTTACTTGTAGTGCCATCACAACCTGTTCCATTATTATTATTATTATTATTATCATCATCATCATCATCATCATCGACTTTCTTACTTCTCAGTTTTGGCTGGGAAATATTCACCTATCCTGGGATGCGGTAATAAACAGGATTAGGCTCGGTGGTCTTATTTGTAGTTTAAAAAGTTTCTTACAATTGAACATGTGCCAAGAATTACAGATTTTTGCAGTCGTATATATGTATTGGGGTGCAGGTTATTATTATTATTAGTCGTAATAGTATTAGTAGTTTGGTCCGGGTAGTTCAGTCGGCATAGCGACTGACTACGGGCTGGACGGGCCGGGATTGAGTCCCAGTGGGGACGAGATATTCCGCCCGTCCAGACAGGCCCTGGGGCCCACCCAGCCTCCTGTAAAATGGGTACCGGGTCTTTCCCGGGGGTAAAGTGCGGCCGGAGTGTGCTGCTGAACACTCACCCCCTTCTAGTGCCGCGGTCATGGAAGAGTAGAGCTATACCTCTACCCACCCTCTGGGCCACACCGAGCCTGTAAGGGGATTATTTTTTCTTTAACTTTTTGTGTTAGTAGTAGTAAGAGTAAATTTTTTTTTTTATTGGGGGGGGGGGGGTTTATTGAATGAAAGTTTCAACTGCACTGGTTTCATGGTTCGACGGCCCAATTGGACCTAGGCTTTCTCCGTGTTAGTTTACGAGATCACACCCAGTGACACACACACACACACACACACTCGGTAGGACTCCTCCGGCCGAGTGATCGGCCCGTCGCGAGGACCTCTTCCTTACAACACATAACACTTGCAACAGGCAAACAGCCATGCCCCTGGTGGAATTCGAACCCATAATCCCAGCAAGCGAGCGGCCGCAGATTCACGCCTTAGACCGTGCGGCCACTGGTATCGACATTGGGAAATTATTAGAAATAAATAATTTGTGGCTTTTTTGAATATACTATCGGAGTGTGTGTGTGGAGGAGCTGAGGAAACGTTAGGAAGTGTATAAGGGTTCAAAAAGTCCCGATAGTGATTCGAGCTGTGACATCCTAAAGACTAGACATGGTGAATGCTGTCACACGTAAGTAGTGTGCAGGTGTCTCCTATACTGCACAAAATATTTACCTACTTTCTGCACACCTTGCACGAATTGTAATTGTGTGGAATTAACAGCCAAGCTAATAATGAAGATATAAATAAGTGAATAGCATTGGAGAATTTTTTTAAATAACATTAATGTTCATGCCTTGAGGCTAATCTTAACAAATGACTGTGTTCTGTATGAAATAAAGGAAATATGTTCTCCTGTAGGTGTTGAGGTCGACTTTCCCTTCTGAGTTACCGAAGTGTTTCTTATCGCATAACCACACAGCAAAATCACGCCTGTCGTTAATAACAGCAATTTCCAATACGACACGGTAAAAAATACCGTCTATAACCACTTTCAAGGAGACCAGCAGTTACAGCAAATACAAAACAGTAAATGTACAACGTAATAAAGTATTGTGTATATAAATGTCACTGTACGTAACATTACTCATACACTCCTTTAAAGCTTATGACCTTCACTGCCTATATTATCACTCGAGAAAGGGTCAAAGTACACAATGCAGTCTTATTTATCTACACAAGTAATAATCAGCCGTATTTAACTGCAATCAGCAAAAATAAAATTTACTTTCACCAGCAGCAAATGTTTCAAAAGGCAAAGGTTTCGTTTTCGTTGTTCACGCCATGTAGATACATGGGAAAGTAGAGATTTGGATCCCGGTTACCGTTAATTAAATGGTAGGCTGGTTGGTCCCATAGCCTGCCTGGAGGTTTCATGGAAGGGAAGGATACCTTGCCTGTGCCTCGGACATCCAGCTCATAGCCTAATCACTTCACTCACTACACTATTCTGGCTCCCCAAATGTGTCATTTGATGCTGAAATATTTGCACGCATTGCACACTGCGGTAGCTGTTACAGGTACTGTCGCACGGCTTACGGCATAATGCTTCCTACTATCTGTGGCGTAGCTAAGGGTTTGGAGGCCCAGGGCGATTAATCACAATTGTCGCCCCTAACAGATATTGTGAATTTTAAGGACATCGCACTTATTTATAGAATTTTATTCGGCTGAATAATTTAAAATTTGTTGAGCGCGGAAGATCACATTTTTAGTTTGAAACATTAATTTTGCTGCTTCCTGCCGCCCGGGGTGGCTGCACCATTTGCCCCCCTCCCTCCCCGCCAAGGCACATCCATTACACACTTAACTAATTTATCCTTAAGATGTTATTTCAATCCCCAGTAATCACATAAAAATCAGTCATTACAATAATTGCATTGAATTACAAACGTCGTAGCTGGGCGAGTAGCACTCCTTCCTCTTACTTGGGAGGTCCTAGGTTTGAAGTCTCTCTCTTCTGATTGAGGTTTCTTGCGAATTTTACGGTCTATTCAGGGTAGTGACGGAACACCCTTGATTTCTCCCCTCTTATTTCTAACTAATTATTGAATAATAAATTGGACTGTGTGTAATTTAGCTAATAAAATCGTCATTAAATAAACGACTGCTCAAATTTTAACAGGACTTCTGACATGCACTAGGCGTACTGGCCCATCCCAGCATATGTTTGCCAATATATTTAACTGAGAAAGAACATAATTCAGAATGTAACAGTTCTAAAGTGAATTGTTTCCATCCCGTTGTGTATATATCAAGTTTTATTAATTCCAACCGTCTTTACACAACAATATTATAGGTTAGATTTTCAGTTAAGCAAGCTACACGTTTCGGCCTTCATAGCCATCAGCAGGCTTACAAAGATTGGTATCAATTAAGATACAAAAAAGGTTGTTGTACCTTTGGGATCCCATAGGTACAGCAACATTTTTTGTACCTTAATTGATACCAATCTTTTGTAAGCCTGATGATGGCCATGAAGGCCGAAACATGTAGCTTGCTTAACTGAACATCTAACCTATAATATTGTTGTGTAAAAACGGTTGGAATTAATAAAACATGTAACAGTTCGCTCTGCCATTGTTAATCCCGACACGCATATATTGGTAGCATTCGTATTTATGCTTGCCTGTCATTCACCCACATTTTCGTATTTTTTGTATTTGTCGTAAGTGCCTCCAGGAAACCGCTCTTATAGTGCTAAAAATAGGACATGATGGCTTTCCTTACATTGTTATCTATCGATATTAATCCTTCACAATAAAAAATAAAGGTAAAATTGTAACCGATGCTTAATGATCACCCTGAGATTATGTGTATGGGGAATTGGAGTTAAAGCTCCACGCATTTTTAAACCCAATCAAATACGGATTGGTGAGCTTCACCGTCAGGCTGCTTTATATACGTATCCAGGATACTGTTTGGTCTGTATGGAATAATTACCTCGTAGCTCAGTCAGTTGAACTAACGTCTCTAGTTTAGACACAGTAAATTAGGCCTGCTACAAAATTCTGTCACATACAAGAGCTGTTTTCATGACGTACACATATTTTACCACGCATGTACTTTTGTTGACATTCGAGTATTAGAGTAGGGGAAGTGTATTTACAGTCGTATCAAATAAACCGCTTCATATCCTGTCCTGTACGTGGTGTCGGTATTTAATATCAACTGCCTGAACTAATATGTGCAGGAACTGAACATCAATACGTAATAAATACTAGATCTGCCAATAGATCGCTATTTTTAATTGATTATCTATTTAAAATTTACTTGTCAATGAATAAATAAAAGACTATGTCACTAAGCACATAAGGGGACTTCATAATTATAACTCTTCACCAAACATTAGCAGCGTGATGCAATGAAGTGCTAAAGTGTCAGAACATTTAGCGTACACAGAGAAGTGAGAAATGCATGCAAAATGTAATAAGATTTGGAGCTTTAGGGGGAATAAATGCACTGAACTACTCTGGTGAATCAGCGCTGTTAGTGCTCGGTAAGGAACTAAAGTACGGAATATCGACCCAAATGACAAAGTCAGAGCCTGACTCATAAAGCAACTTCTCGGCCCAACGGTGATGCGAGTGATCCAGTTTTAGTTCATTCAGAATGTCTGTCGACTCCACATACGAAATGTACCCTTGTAAACGATAAAGGAGGATAATACAGGGTTATTCCAAATGATTGTCAGGGTTTTAACAACTTGTCATACACAATACACCTGAAATAGGAGCACATGTCTATTTTTATTTAATAGAACAACACTCCAAGCTTTTGTTACGTACCGTACATTTACGGTTTACGGCCCGTTTTTCTTTTCGGAACAGACTGTAACGGGTATAGCGTTCCTGGATACGCTCACTGAATGGCTGCTATCCCAACTGAATGAAGACAGTGCTGATTTCATATTGCAAATGGATGGAGCCCCGCCCAATTTCCACCGACACGTCATAGAATTTTTAAACAAACATTTACCGCAGCGATGGATCGGTCGTGGGACTGATGATGATCAGATACTACTCGCCTGGTCACCTCCTTCTCCATATACAACCCCATGTGATTTCTTTCTATGGCATTACGTCAAGGATCAGGTTTATGTTCCTCCTCTTCACGTAAGAATCCCGGAACTGGAGTTACGAATCAGAACCGCCATTGAAACCATCACCGCTGACCTGCTACATACAGTTTGGAACGAACTCGATTATGGTGTTGGTGTGTAGAATCACAAATGATGCATATATAGAGGACCTGCAAGGTATGTAACAAAAACTTGGAGTGTTGTTCTATTAAATAAAAAATACATATACTTCTATCACAAGTGTATTGTGTATGACAATTTTTTAAAACCCCGACAATCATTTTGAATAACTCTGTATTGAAACCGATCTTAAAGAATATATTCAGATTCACCTCTTCCATTATGGAATAATTTTGGAAGTCCGTGAAAATGTTACTAAGTAATTTTCATTCATAAAAGGTGCTTAATTTATTGATGTTCTTGGTAACTACTGTGTTCTCAAAAGGAACTATGATACGAGGAGTTACTTCCATCCGGAAGTTACGTTGTCATCTAATAATTAATTAATTAATACAATAAATATAATTTAGTAGCTGGCGTGTTCCATCCTTTTCCTTACGTCTTATTTTATTTTGGCTTAACTTTTTAGAAGTCTTTCTTTTTCAATTTAAGCTTTTTTTGTTCTCGCGCACTTATTTTAGCGAACACTTAATTTTGACATGAATACAGCTTAGAAAGTTTTCAAAATATTCTCTTTTTAAAATCATTCTTTGCTTGTGAGAATCGTAGCAAGCAGTCAGCTGTAAGGTAATATCCGCATGCGTTCTAGCGGAAAACTATGAGATACTTTTATTGCCGTGCGAACGCTTCAATGTGATACACGTACATCATCCTGCCAACATCGTCTCTCACCTCAACTCCCTTCTTCGCTTGATTCACAGTCAGGCTAATACCAAAGGGCCTCTAAATTATACTTGCATATCAAAATTTACGTACTGCATTATCATTATTTCCAGCACCAATTTGTTTTGAATAATAAGGTATTTAAACTCTTTACTCCATGTAGCAAAGTTGTTGTTACGAGGTTTGGCCAAGAAATTACCAAGCTGTTTGTGGTTACCGAAGTTTCCATACCATGTTATACAGTCCATATCTGCACTTAATTATTTCTCTAAGTTATGTTTCATTGTTGTCTCCCCAGTAATCCTTATCTGCCTTGTGATTTACCGGCCAAATCCTTTTTTGTATTCCATATTTCCACCATTTTTTATGCATAGACTCCTTACCAAATCCTCCTGAATTGATAAACAGAAATGTAAGGAACTGTCGCTCCGGTTAGAAAATCCAAAGCATCAACATAGCTAGCAAAAACCACCCTCCCCCCCTCAAAGGGTGAGTTCGGTTCTTTTTATATCCTCCTCTTTTGCTTCTCTGAGATACATTATCACCCCCTTATAAGCTGTCCCAGCAATATCACGACGGGTGAATAAACAGTAAATTCATCACTATATAATATTCTTCATTAACTAATAATTTCTTTAAGCTCTCAAAGAAATCTTGTTCATAATCTGACCTATTTTGACTCTAATGTCTTGATATTTAGGAATGTCAGGAATATTAGAACCTCACTGTTCAAGACAAAATTAATGTTCTTTGGGGCTTGATTCGAGATATTTTGGTGGAGAGGTTTCGACTCTTCGGAATAACTTGCTGCTCCTTATTAAGGATCCGCTGTTCTCCTCAGAAGATGGAGGCAGCAGATTCCTCCGAAGTGTTTCTGTATTTACTAAACTAAACGCCCGTACATCCCGTAAGGCTTGCATTATTATGACCATTACCGTGAGAATCTCAAATCTCATTAAGAAATACGTCTGACTGCAAGCTGCGTGTCATTTAGAACTGAACATGAAAACATCGTTCCACTATTTATCACATACCTTTTTTTGTCATCGGATAATAGGGAGCAGCTCTGAACCATTTTAAAGGTAATTGGCCTATATATAGAATGTCTCTTCTATTCCTCATCACGGTAACTTCGTCGTTTAGAACTCTTACGTTTGCCAGGTATTCTGCCGTGCTCAGTGACACGATAAAAAGGGCACACTCTGTGTTGAAATCAATATTTGGCATTGCGATAGCTGACTTTTGCTTTGTGAATCCAGTCCTGCCAGATACGAATAAGAAGACTTACTTACTTACTCCATGGTGCGGAGTACTTCTTGAGAAGCCAACTGGTTAGCAGCTAGTCAAGAAATTCCCCGCATTTTACGGAACCCGAAGGTTCATTACTGCACTCACAAGCGTCCGCCACTCGTTCCTATCCTGAGCCAGCCCAATACAGTCCATATACCCACATTCCACCTCCTGGAGATCCATCCTAATACTATCCACCCATCCCTGCCTAGGTCTCCCCAGTGGTCTCTTTCCCTCCGATTTCCCTACCAAGACCCTATACGCCCCCTCTCCTCACCCATACGAGCCACATGCCCAGCCCATCTCATTCTTCTCGATTTTATCACCCGCACAATGTTGGGTGAGGAGTACAGATCATTTAGCTCCTCGTTATGCAATCTCCTCCATTCCCCCGTTACCTCATCCCTCCTAGGTCCAAATATTCTCCTCAACACCATATTCTCAAACACCCTCAGCTTCCTTTCCTCCCT
>Ga0123354_10018785_pt1 | contig 10852 bp, 7 predicted proteins | sample TergutLab28metaG_2_FD_97872 | JGI IMG/M metagenome (GOLD analysis project Ga0123354, IMG submission 97872) | Labiotermes labralis P4 segment gut microbial communities from Petit-Saut dam, French Guiana - Lab288 P4 | ecosystem: Host-associated > Arthropoda: Insects > Digestive system > Gut ... | reverse complement strand
GCCGATATCTCCGTAACCATTGAACTTTGGATATAGGTGTTTTGGGTTATATCGTTATAGTTTGACCTAAGGAACACTCTCCCGAAGTTAGGTCCTTTCCTCCTGGGACACCCTGTATATGTCGTGCAGTGAGCCCTTTAAAGAGGTGAATGGCCACTAAAGTGGCCTGGGGGGGGGGGGATTTAATTCTGGCATCAAAGGGTTAATGAGAAAATACTGAATAACTTTGAAAGATTACCTTCTGCCTACAATACACTTCACTTATCATCACAATGTACCATGCTGCTGGCAAAAAATTAATCATTAACCAAAAACAATAATTTTTAACACAAAAAATACCTTTAATGGCAAAAGGTCCATCTTCTTGGCCTGTGAATGAACCCATTTCTCATCCTCTGAATCCATATCATAGTCTGGGATGTCTTGTTCCATTGCAAATGCTGAAGGAAAGAAAACAAACTGTAACCTTCAGCATGCTGAATAAAATTACTACATTTAATTTTAAAATATTAAACTTACGCTGCATATGGATGAGTTGTCGTGGAAGTTTGTAATCAAGGGGATAAATCTTGTTGTAAGCTTCTGCATCGGCCAAATCCACAACCTCGGGTGTCGGGATGATAAGACCAGTGCAAATAGCACGCTGAAGATGGTGTTCCTGTGTGGAACATAATAATGCCATGTGACATTTCGAATTTGAGACAAAATCCCACTGCAGGTGACTGTGTATACCATTACTGGAACAATCTTGACAGACTGTGTACTTAAAAATAACTACAATGCTTCTGGTGCTCAAGGCTACTGCTAAGTATATAATGACTTGTCAATGATAAAACTATACAAATTGTACAGAAATGCCAAAAAAAGAATGTCTGGCCAATAAATATTCAAATTGGTAAATATCCCACGATGGCAATTTCTAAAAAATGGTTTTCTTAAAACTGTTGAATACAGCTAGTGGGTACAAAAGTAGGGTTATGTTGTCGAATGAAATTTCAATTAAATGACACTGACAACTGTTGTATGATGTACATGACGAAGCAGTCGTGTTGTTGTATAACAATATGGTGCAAGATCGCAACAATTCGTTGTAATAAACAAAAAATACCACATTAAAGTGCATCAAAACATGAAAATACCATCTAGCGGTCACACTTCAAAGTATAAAATCCAATATGGCTGACCAATCACGCTTTAAGACTATCCTCTTTGTAAGGAAACTTACACATTCCTCCTCTTTTTCCATTCCACTCGGCATTTGGGGCACCGCTCTGTTAATGGCCGAGTAGTCGGGTAGATCTGGTAGCTCTTCAGACATATAAATTGGCATGGGCTTTGAGGCGTCCAGCGCCCGGGCCCGAAACGAGAGCTTGCTCATTTTTGTTGACAGGCTATGAACACATTGGTCACGACAGGAAAAACTACTGTACCGTCCCTTTACAGGGTCCCGGAGGGTATATACCCTGTATTAAATAAACCTACAATACCCTTATTTCGTTCCCATTATGGCAATTCATTCACACTCAGTCACAATATTAAAAATAACACTACCAAACTTGTATGTAGAACTGGTTTTCTTGGACATCATGGCGGATCCATACAATTCAGTACCAACATGCAATGCGCGGGAATTGACGCATGTTGTTGCGAGACTTATCCCGTGTGAAACTTTCGTATTTAAAAAAGAAAAAAAAAGTATCACATACGTAGTCATTTACAAATGAATGAATCTGGGTAAAATAATGCGTTTGCTGCGTCGTCATTCAACTGCTCACGAGTGACACATCTATAATCCGTACAGTGAACAAACGGACATAAGTATTTGATTTGACTCATATTTAAATGAGAATGGCGACAACTGCATGTAAAATGTCGTCGTGTGTTGCAGTTTACAGCACTGTTGTAAACATAACAAAGTGTTTGAAAACAGTTCTACCAAATATTCAATTTCAAGAAGTGTCTCCTGGTAATCTTTTTCAAGCGTACATGATTTCATTATACGCGTAAGTTGTAATAAAACTAATGCAACAGAAAGTTTCGCAGCCTACTATAAAGCTCCATCCCACAGCCTTCTGCATCAAAACGTAACTCGTTAGCTGACATACGAAATGCACAAAGAAGTTCGATGCTGTCTTTGCAGTTGTTTTGCTTTATATTTCCGTGGTGGCAAACGCTACGAATGTATGTTCTGGTAGGGACACAGATTACTACTTAGGGGTTTTTGTGTACCCAGTATAAAGTCCACAAGTATAGGGACTGTCTGTTACGACAGTACTCGAATAACAAAATCAAAACCCGCGTATTGCGACATCTAATGCTCTTCTATTCATAGTTTTTCCCAACTTTTTCCTAGGTTCCGGAGATGAATATATATTGAAAAAGGCTGAAATTATTGTGGCTGACAATGATTTGCTGGGATTGCATCTTTACAATTTGCCAGCTGCCAGATGGGTCCAAGGAACCTGGGCTGGAGTGGAAACTGTATTGCGACACTATGATGTCAGCAAAGTATGCAAGTTCCAAATACAGTCACATAATTAAGTTGGGTTGCCTGTTTTAAATTAAAGTTGTCTATGAAATGTTTCTAAGCTTATTAAATTCACTGACCAATTAAATAATGCATGCTTTAAAACTTGCTGTTACTGAACAGGTTGGATCAAGTAGCAGCACTTTAGATTTATATTCAGAAGATGCACAGTATGAATCTTAAACAGGACACTACGTAGCCTAATGCTTGAGTCCATCCTGGTGAATGCCATAGTTTGGCTATGACAACTTTCACATCCATTTATTTTGTCACTGTCATTACACCATTTGGTGTAGTATAGCCGGCAAGATATGTGAGCATATTTCATTCAAAGTGTTGTGCAAAAATAAAGGGAACTGTACCGTTCAGAATCAAGATAAAATAAAAAGTCATTTTTACATGCTGTTTAATTACATATCCACTCTAAGCAAATTGAATCTTTCATGTAAAAAATTCTTAATGTTTATTTTGAGTATATAAACCCTGATGTTTCAAGTTTTGGGGGGCATTCTGCTGTGTTTTTGGGTAATGTGTTTTTAACAATTCAAAGGGTAGAGGTGCCTTAATCTTGAGTGCTAAGCAGTGTAACTGTTCTTGGGCTTGTTGCCCATGAAGACATAGGCACTTCAAACACAGCAGACTGTTTACCATGTGGCATAGCATACACAACCAAGATGACTTGCAACTTTAGAAACACTGCTGTGAGTACCTCAGTCTGGCACTTGCTAAACCATAGCATCAGTATGCACCATATTTACTTCTTTTTTTTTTTTTAATTTTTATGTAGCTTGTTCAAAATGAACAAGAAGAGTGACCAGTCTGTGACTGGTAACCAAGCCCTATTCTAGAGATCTCAGAATTAAATGTAAGAAGTAAGCACTCAACCACAATATAAATATCTGTGGCATTTTCAAAATTTCAGTTTAAGACTGTTGTCAATGCCATGCAGTATGATGGGTGGGTGGATGATTATTTTTCTAAGTAAGTAGAACACAGAGGTTGGTCTTGAACAAATAAAATGTGATGAATATCCCCCCTTATGCCACTCCATTAATGCATATTTTATTTAATGCTATGAGGAAGTCTAAACCATCAGGGCACCATGTTTCTTAGTGTAATAAAGGTGAATTATTTTTCCTTTTATTGAACTTGGGAACTTTCTTTATGTTTATATATTTGTAGAAATATTACAATATGTCATGCAGATCTAAGAAAACTCAGACTTCATCTGGCTCACTCATGTTCATGCATTTATCTTGTAGTCTGGCATGCTGTGTTTCCAATGTCCTTCATGTAATATTTTTTAAAGCCACTGCTTAATTTTTACCAAACTTACTAAGTTAATGCCAAACTAGATCATATTTTTGAGGAAGGGTTCTGTGAACAATAACATTTCAAAAACATATATGCTGTGTGTTGCACATAAGAAAGAAAAAAGTGTTACACGCATACTTATTCATTATGAATTACTGAAATAATCTTGTAACATTCACATGTTCACAGCCAAAACCAACCTTTACTATTACACGATTTTCAAATTACTTTTTGGGCTCTATGATGGGTGAGTATGTGATAGCCAATATAGTCAATCATGAACGAAACCTGTTGGATGTATATGAAAACCAGCAGTGCAGCCTTTGGAACACAGGTGGGAAGATTTCTAACCACCGTAGTATCTCTGACCTTACCATTGGAATCCTTGGAGCTGGAACAATAGGGACAGACAGTGAGTCAAGTCATACTTCTGTATAGTATTTAAGCTAATTTCCAAGTTGAAACCTATCATTAATGAAAGATGCCATGGTTGGTAGTGTGAGCCCCTAAGAACTTATTAAACTAACTTTTTTTCTAGGGTGTTTGAAAAAGTACTGTATAAAAGAATAATAACATATATTAATAATAATAATATTTTACTAACTGAACAATTTGGATTTAGACCTGAATCATGAACAGATAAGGCTTCTTACAATTTAATTAATGAAATTTTGAAAGAATAGTTGGAGGTATATTTTTTGACCTGGAAAAGGCTTTTGATTGTGTAAAGCATAATATTTTATTGGCAAAAATGGAATTCTGTTGAATAATAGGTAAAGCTTATTCTCGAATCAAATCTTACTTGGAGCATAGATACCAAAGAGTGAACTTCAAAAATAAAGCTTCCAATTGGGGTATAGTGAGGAATAGTGTTCCACAAGGATCTATAATGGGACCCTTGCTATTTTTAATTTATATTAATGACTCACCTAAATTAGCATTCAATACAAACCAGAATAATAACACTAAAATAATATTATTTGCTGATGATACAAGTGTGATTGTCAGTAACCCAAATTTGACCAGTTTTGAAAGAGACATAAATATGGTATTTAAAAACATGAATTAATGTTTTAGTGTGAACTTGCCTTCCTTAAATTTTTGTAAATATCAATTTCAGCAGTTTTTAACTAAAAATGGCTCTCACAATAAAATAAATATTGAATATAACAATAAACAATTATCAGTTACCTCTAACCTAGTCTCTAGGCATAATTACAGATAACACCTTATCTTGGAATATTCACACAGATGTGATTGCTCCTAAGCTGAGCTAAGCCTGTTGTATAGTTAGAAGAACTAAACCATTTTTATCTCGGGATGACAGTAAGATGATTTAGTATGCTTTTCCTCACCAAATTATGTCTCAGGGGCTGATATTCTGGGGAAATTCCACACATAGTGATTACATTTTCAAATTACAAAAAAAGAATCCATAGAATAATAATGGGGGCCAGAATTACAGACTCCTGAAGAAAACTTTTCAGAATTATAAAAATTGTATTGCTGTCATCTCAATACCTGTTCTCTTTAGTCATGTTTGTTGTCAACAATAAAGGTCTATTTATAGAAAATTAAATAGCTCATTTTACTCTGTCAAAGAATTTTTGGAATTCAGCAGAGATAATTAATATGTTAATTATTCCTCCTGTAATTTTGTATTGTATTATTTTATTATATTATGCACAGTATTTGATTTTGGAGACTGTAGTATTGACATCTGTTTATTGTTTTGTATTGTGTTTTTTTGTTGTGTATGTTTGTGTGTTTTTTCTGATAAGTTTCATGTCTGACTGTAGTATGACAGAATTTGTGGACATACGAAATGATATGTGTGTATGTATGTATGTATAGAAAATTCTGAATTGTAGAATATAAAAACTAGTAATAACTCCAATCCTTATCGACCACTGTCACACTTAATGATCCATCAGAAAGGACGCTTCTGTATTGGCATCAAGGTGTATAATAAATTTCCAGCACAAATAAAAATGTTATCATGTGATATTAAGCAATTCAATATAGCTCTTACAAATTTCATACAAATACATTCCTTTTATACTTTATCTGAATACTTTAACTACAATAAAAATTAGTTCTGTAAATAGTTTTAAAAACTTATATATAAGATAAATTTATAAATTTCTAACACAGTCTTTATAAAATGTATTATATACAAAGGGATAGTCATTTTTTGAATCTCACTTAACTTATATGGAATTTGCTATGTTTCCTTCAGGTACATTTGAGTTTTTATTATTTTATGTTCATGACTGATTTGACTAGTTTTTGATAATTGATTATTTATTGTTTAAAATAGCATAGAAATTAATTTTATATTATGAGTAGTTCTATACATACATACATACATATATATGTATATATGCACACACACATTGAACTATACGTGTTATGACAAGTTCTATATCCATTGGTTCTGTACCAGTAATGGATTCAGGAATTATCAATAAATGAATGAATGAAAACTCTACATCTGTTTGTCCACCACATATGTAAGGCTGAAATACAGCATGGATTCCCAAACTGAAGTTTGCATGCTATTTTCAGACAGAATGCAGAAACAAACAGAAAGAGCAGGAATTGTTAATGTGCTAATAATAAAAAAAAAAATTCTGTATATTATACTTCTAATTATCTCTGTATGAGACAACAGAATATGAGTATGCAGTTCTCATTTTAATTTTCAATATTTCATGAATGTATTGGAGGCATGTAAAACAGTGTCTTCTCATATTCACATGCAAGGGAAGGATTGGACTGACTAACCATTACATTCCCACCAGTATTTCTGAACACATTAGGGACAACAGACTGGGACACTGAATAATAATAAAAATATGTACTGAGTTTGATAAAAATAATGTATAGAAAATATCCACAGATACAAACCCTGCATCAGGAAAGCCCTGAAAATATTTCTTTGTGCAAAATTTCAGGACCCAGCTCACTGGCTAGCACCAACCACCAACCATTTACTATCCCGTTATTCACCTCCCTGTTGCTAAGACTCACATGGTCTGTCCATTATATTCAGTTGGTACAATGCATGTCCACATACTGTAACGAATTCAACAAATGATACAGTCCAGACTGAAAGCCTGTCCTACAGGTCATGTCACAGCAGTTTTGTCAGTAATTTTTTCTCTTTTAATTTAGCACGCATAAGTGTTGTGTTCTTCCCAAAATAAAGTTTTGCTGGTAGTACTCAGTTTAACTGAAGACAGATGCACTTCTGCCTGAATTCCAAACATGTGTCTCAGTCTGACAGTTTGGAAAATGATTCATCCCATGAACCTGTAATTTCAAGTTCAGAGGTCTAAGATTCACTTTCTTAAATCACATCTGATATTAAGTGAGTGTAACATAACTTTTATCTTACTGAATCCTGTGACTTATGTCTCAAACATTTCTTTATGCAGTGGGATTTTTCCAAACATCATTTCTAACATTCAAGTTTGGCCTCTAACTGTTTCATTGTTAATTTAATGGCCACATTTCAGCTATAGAGGTTAAGTGTCAAATGAAATGAGAATTCGTCCATTAATGGCATAATAGAATTTGGGTCAAAGATCATATATCAGCCAACAAATGCACTTAATAAAATACAATTCGTGACAGGTATAAAACTCCTACATGTTTTGGCACTGGGGCACCATCCTCAGGGAGTCTTCTACAACAAAGGAATACGGGTCCAGCATGCTGATGTAGGTACTGAAAGCCCTCACTAGAATGATTAAAATATTAAAATTCTAAAATACATAAAATTACAAGTATAAAATTACAATGCTGTGATATTAAAACTATGTGGTATTGAGTGCTTCAAGTACAAGCTTGCAGCTGTTTTTATTCTGCCTGGAGTATATATACCAACATATCTCGATCTGTGTGATCCAAAGGGATATTGCCCTGTAAATATTTCATTATTGTTAATTTTAGATAACTGAGTACATATTGATATTCTTTACAGAAGATGAATACATAACATAAATTAATCTTCTGTAAATAATATCAGTATACTCAGTTATCTAAAATTAACAATAATTAAATATTTGCAGGGTGAGATCCCTTTGGATCTCAGAGATCGAGACACATGTTTGTATACATACTCCAGACACAATATAAACATCTGCAAGCTTGCACTTGAAGTGGCTGACTGTCACAATACCATAATTTTATGCTTGTCCATTTTATGTGTTTTAGAATTTTAAAATTTTAATATTCTAGTGAGGGTGATCAATACCTAGATCAGTGTGTTTGACCTGTACATTTCTTTGTTCTAGAAGACTCCCTGAGGATGGTGCCCCAGTGCTATAACATGTAGGAGTTTCATACTTGTCATGAACCACATTTTATTAGGGCATTTGTCGACTGATATGCTGATTGTAAGATTTGAATGGTATGAGTAACATAAAATTGGATGGAAGAATCCTTCATGTTCAACCTTAGCATAGCCAGTAGCAACCTACCCTAAGAGTACATTACACCTAGTACTTCTTGATTACAAGTTTAGAATGTTACTGCTGCATTAGCCTGTTCAATGGGGCTTGAACTGTGAAGATACCACTGTGTCTGATGTTATCAAAATTCATACATTAGAATTTCATGTCTAACCTTTTACATGTGCTGCTTAGTTTAGTTCAGTGAAGTGTATGACCACAACTGATTTCATAATTTCAGACAGTACTTCCAATAACAATTTGGGACAAAACTTGATTCAATAATTTGGATACTTACAACTACAGTTAGTAGTTTCTGGCACGATGTCCCTTAAACATAAAAAAATACTTCAAGAACTCTTTACTTTCAGTTGCCAAGTTACTGAAAACACTACGGGCTTGTGTCTGGGGCTTGGTCCGTACAGTACATAACGAAGAAAAGCAGTCACCTTATGTTGATGAATACAGGTAAAAAAATGTACTTACTATGTTTATTCCCCACTTATAAAAAGGGCGATTGCTTCAGATACTGCACACATATTTCACTCACACCACAATCTTTATGAGGTACTGACAGACAACTAAGAAAGGCTCTCTTTTCTAACTGTTCACACTACCATGACTGGAATAAAAAAATAAAATCACAGTAATAAAAGCAGAATATTTTCCTCATCTTAAGAAATAAATCTTCCACTCCAAGTTCAGGCTGTGGAATGATACTTGTAAAAGACTTGTCCCTCACTCTTATCAAAAGTCAAAGAAATTGGTGACTGGTAAAATTAGCTTTGTATGTTACCATGTCAGAAAACAAGCCTGTCTGGCTATCACAGGGGTAATGAGGATGGCCCCAACAGCTGCAATGGATGTCCTCCTGGGACTCCCTCCTCCTCATGTGATGATCGAGGTGCAGGCACTGGCAGGGATCTGCAGAATAATGTGCAGCCAGCAGTAGAAACCTAAATCCACAAATGTTGATCATTCCAAACAATGTTGGGGCATGGAGCATGAATTCATCCTACAGATAGGGACTGACATGATGACACCCAGATATGTATACCATGAGCCATTCACAGTCAAATTCCATGACAAGTCCATGTAGCAAAACGGACTTCAAACTGGATATTAAACGGGGCCTCATCTTGTACATGGATAAGTCATAAACCAATAAAGGCACTGGTGTTTGGGTATATTGCTGGGGCTCAAGAAGGGGGCATAGCTTCAGGCCTGGGCTTCATGCAGGAGTATTCCAGGCTGAAATATATGCCATTAAGGCAGGTGTAATGGAGAATATAGAACAGGACTACACAGGTAGGAATATCCAAATTCTTTCCAACAGTTGAGCAACCATTAAAGCCCTTGACAGTTTCCAGGTAAATTCTAAATTAGTCTGGGCCTGCCATCAATCCCTGGTGAAAATGAAAGAACATAAAGGATCCAAAATAGGTGCCAGGACACACTGGGAAAGACTGAAATGAAATTGCTGATCAGTTAGCCAGGCAAGTGATCTGGGGCTGAACAAGCAGGACACATGAGGAGTATTGGCAGTCCATTCATGGGCAGAGGCAGGCTAAATGATTTCTGAAAAGATTCTCTGCTAAAGGAGCTCGAGAATCACTCAAATTGAGCATAAACCAGCCAAGAATGATGATGAGGTTAACAGGCATGTCATTTAAAAGGACATTTATTTAAATATGGGCTAGTAGACAGTCCTGAGTATGAATGATGCAAACAGACATTTGAAACATCCACACGTCCTTTGTGACTGAGGCATTGGCAGTATCAAGATTTAGGCATGTGGGTCATCATTTCTTGAAACCAGGTGACTTTGCTGACATCTCTATCAGCAAGGTACTGCACTTTGAATTGTGGGGCTGCTGAATGCTTAAACAAACGGTTGCGCAAAATACCAGAAATGCTTGATGTTAAAGGGGCACTACCTGGCACACTGTGGGGCTGTATTGGGTCCCTGGGCATGCCGGAGTGCGATGAAATGAAATCGCTGACAAGCTCGCAAGAGGCGGTTCTGTTCAGTGGTTTGTTGGACCTGAGCCTTTCTTGGGGGTCTCCAGGCAGAAAATAAGAAGATAAAATGCTGGATGAAAAACCAGCATCTGGTATTGTGGTGTGGTCCTTGTTGTGCACAGAGACAGGTTCGAGAATTGATTTCTGGTCCTGACCTAGCTACAAAGGCCTGATTACTGTCCATTAATAGGACACAATCCAGGATTGTTATTGGCCTACTTACTGGACATAACACCTTGAGAAGACACTTATATATAATGGGGCTGAGTAATAACCCCACTTGTAGGAAATGTGGTACTGAGGAGGAAACCTCAGTCCACATTGTGTGAGTGTGAGGCCTTGGCTTCACTCATACACATCTGGGCTCCTTCTTTTTGGACCCTGAAAAAGTATAAGGGCCATTTGGAACTTTGCTAAGGAACAGGTCTTATCTAATTTACTACAGAACATGGGGCACAAAGGGCCTGCCTAAGGCCTAGGTTCATTGGTCCTGGAAAGGCTCGAATCCAAATATCATTCAATTCAATTCAAT
>Ga0123354_10018784_pt1 | contig 10852 bp, 3 predicted proteins | sample TergutLab28metaG_2_FD_97872 | JGI IMG/M metagenome (GOLD analysis project Ga0123354, IMG submission 97872) | Labiotermes labralis P4 segment gut microbial communities from Petit-Saut dam, French Guiana - Lab288 P4 | ecosystem: Host-associated > Arthropoda: Insects > Digestive system > Gut ... | reverse complement strand
GGTATAATTTGGTGGAAAGATAGACGGTAAGATTTTGTTTTCAAAAAAATTAATATAAAAAAATGATTTTTTTATGAGTTGAATTTTTTCCCCCCCCCCCCCCCGTGCAAAATACAAAGAAATTCGTTGCCCAGTTTCTCTTAGAGGAGCTCCTTGTTGGAAAGAAAGTCAAAGTTATTATACATTTCTGAGGCATTATTTGCTGAAACACGCGTGAACTTCATATGGTACAACTCATATTTATTATTTAAATACAGATCACCTACGCACTGTACGCACACCGGCCAATGAAGATCCATAATCGCAGCTGTGGGATGAGACCTTGAGAAGAGCTCACGCAATATCGAACAAGAATTTGAATTATCCCACCTGCCCAATTGGGGGTCCTCGAAGTACTCTGTTACGATCTGTTGCATGTATATCACTACTCGTGGTGTGTACATCCTTTTCCAGAAGAAACGCCCTTACGAAACCCGTTTTACGAATGGCTACGACAACAACACACCGCAAATGAGCTCCCATTACACAGTAGTCTTCGGGCATACGAAACATGTTTTGCGAGCTTTTATGTCTGCAAAATCCACAAGTCACCTGCGGGTACGGGGTAACCCTCATGATATCCGCAAACATGATTATCGGTTCCGCCTTATCGGGCTGGGTTCGTCAGGTACATTGTAATGGGTTTCTGACAAGTTGACTGATTAAAGATATCGGTAATTTTCTGGAAACTGTTCTGCTGGGACTGGTTGAAGATTTGCAACTGCTTGTGGGGTAGAACTTGTGGTTTTAGCTCAGTGGAGCTCCATCACATTCTGAGGAAGATATTCGGCAGTGGTTGAAAGCGACATAACTTGTTGTAAATACGAGGTACCACGGTTCGCCAAGTGACGGAGAGGTATACCTCGAAAACTGAACATCTCAGAACGCCTATTTTGTAATATTTTTATATTGTTTTTTAACGACGAAATAGACTCTAGAGAGATTTTGCGAGTGTTTTTTTTCATCGTTTGAATTTTATCCACTGTGACGCATAATTGTTTACTATTTTGGTAACATAGCATAATGTTGTACAATTTTAACAGGCGGCATCCTGTTGTGTTTTCATAAATGAAAGAGCCGTTTACTTTATATTTAATGAACATTTCCAGTATTTTACAAAATATCATATAGTTTGAAAATTTGCCTAGATTTGACAAGAAAGTGTGTACATATTTGAACCCGTTTAACAAATGGATATACTACGCTGTTATAAAGAAATAAAGTCATAAGATAATCTGTGAAAATATTAAGTGCAGTTAGAAACAAAAAACACACTCACATAAAGGAAAAGCCTTCGGTCAAAAAAATGTAATTTTCGATATGATAGTACGGCATAAGGGTACAGATGTCAGCCTTGACTACATTACGCAATTCTACCTAAGATCATCGTCTCATTATTATGTTGGCCTATGTATGATACTAAGAAGAGCTCCACAACTGATCGTGTAAGTGAGATGTAAAAAGATTCACACAGGTATTTAATTTTCTTAACTATGTAATCTCAATATAATAACTGAATCTCCAGTCCCATATTGCAGTAAGACGTCCCTTCAGAATAAACGTAAGAGTAGGGCCAGTTATTATCACATCAAAGAATACATAACAAGTAACAATCTACTGAAAACTGCACTTTGTCCCGTTCTGGTCCAAAAATATCGAGCTAGCGTTTTTGTGACAATGAAAATCATAGAATAAATATAAGTACTGTACATAGGTCAGCATACCCAAACGATATATTTTAAGAAATGCTATACAAATGTAAAGGAAGCTACGCCAGTTATTTTATGACAAAACTGGTACAGAAATTTTATATTGCTTATCATTTTTAAATTATAAAATATGAAATTCTTGGAAGGAAGAAATTGTTTTATAGTAATACAGCTACAGGCATGAAGTATGTATATAGTATGTACAGTATATTTCAAGCCACGTTAAATTAATTTATACGGCGTTACATATCATAATAACGGAAAATTTGTAAGTAAGAGATCTCTTTAAAAAAAATAAATGTCCTTTTACCTTCCATTATTTAATAGCCAATTATGAAATATTAGGTTGGCCCATGTCACGAATTTTAAAAACAAATATTTTTATAATGAAAAGGTAGTTATGTTGAATGAATTTTTGTTTGATATATAGTATTTTACAATTTCACGTGTTTTTGGTGACATCGCATTTGGTATCATTTATTCTTAGTTCTCTTTGCATTAATCTGTGTCTTCGGTAAAATTTAGAACTCAGCATTTCGGGGAAAGAATTGTTCCCCGTCATGAGGTAATAGATAAGCAGAAGTACCCACTTATTGCAGCCTCTTATGGACATGCATTGTGAAGCTTGAGATGCGGAGGTACAGAACACATTTTCCTGTCCAGATACAGAGTAAGGCTACCTTCTCTAATTACAGAATGCTAAATGACAGAGAAAATAAATGTATTCTTGTAATAAAAGGCAACGAGATGCACTGCTTCTCAAATTTATTTGATAAAGTACTCTACATATTTCGGACAGGTCCACTGTCCGTCACCAGAAGTATCTCAACATTGTATACACGCGTACATACATTTGTCATACTGAAATTTTAAAGGTGGGAAAAATTACTGATGTATATAAATGTACATTGTACTTAAATTGTAAAACATGTTGCAGGTAAAATTCTATTTGTAGAAAAAGTTGAAATGGTAAAAAGTATTCCAGAAAACGCAGTAGGTTCTGTCGATATAGTAAAATTCTTTGTTTACATACTTAGTTCTATTGGTTTATGCTAGCGTGGTCAGGATGGAACTGGTTTAGTTGTGTTGATCTCGTTGGCTTTTATTATAAGAATATATCAAGATGCACGGTCCTCTCAGTGTCAAAAAAATGTACAAGCCAGTTGTGATTGACTTTACATGAAGAATATCTGGGGGATGCACGGGTTTTCATCTTAACAACCTGATGATAATTATTAAAATTCATGAAACGGCATAAAGGAGCTGTATGGTCACTTTATTATTAGATTTTCGCACATTACGTAGGTGCAAAATGAAGGACGACGAGATGAACGTGTACTGACTTTTAGTATTTCAAGATAGTGTTCACTTTGTGGCAGCTTGTTAACACGATAACCTGCCTTCGAGATTCATAAAAGTCAGTTACTCTGGTACAGAAATTTTGGTTAGGAAACCACTTGGGAGACGTACATTTCAACTACAAACTTGGAGGCTGGAGAAAGAGACCGAGTTGTTCTTGACGACACAGGAGCCTGGTGGTGGAGGGAACAACCCTACAGCTCTTGGGAATCGAAACCGGGTAGTCCAGCTTGTAACCAGCCAATGTACACGTTACCTTGTGAACTTGTGTGAAGTTGTTTAATTACTTACTGCCAGACATAAAAGTAAGCTGCTCTGTAAATTTGAATTTGTCTCTACCGCCCTTGGTTCTGAGCACCAGACTTAAACGTTTTGTGGTTGTGTTGGGACCTTAAGCGGTTTGTAGAACCACAAGCTCATTTTGGCGGTGGTGCAGTAAACACTCCTTCCCTAATGAGAATATACTCCTAAAAGTCCCCATGAATGGAATAGCGTCTTCAGTCCACTGATTTTCATTCATTTATGCATTTATGTTTTATTTAACGATGTTGCCAATATTTCGGTCTACCTGTCTGATCGGACAGCAGTGATTTGTAATTGATGTGATTTCATTTGAGATTTTTGCCGGGCGTTGCTGACGGGAATCAAAGAGCCCATAGAACTTTTCGACAATTCCCACCTGTAGTTTTTACTTCCACACACACACACACACACACACGCGCGCGCTTATTCCTTCCATCTACCTACTCTGGTACAATTTAGCCATTGAGAGATGGTCCTGTATGACGATTTCACGGCACACGCATGCGGTGAAACCTGAAAGTTCTGTAAAGACAGAATCGTATAACAGGCGTTACAGTGTGAATCTAGAGGTGTCTTTCTTCGACAAACATAAACTCTTGTTTTGTTTTATTAGTGTATGGTCGGAGATTACTTTCACGTTAAAATATTCCATTATATTCTACTCTATTTTATTTTATTTCTGTTTATTTTATTTGTTTTGATATATTTGATTAATATATCCTCATCCAAATATTATGATGACAGGCCGATACAATATGCCGCTTACCTACGAAACCTTTACAACAATTATTGACACTAAATTAGCCACTGGACTTTACATTTCACTGGCACTAATTGTTGCTATCTTGTGGCGCACTGGCGTCTGATTTCCATGGAAACTAACGATTAAAAATACCCTGCTCCGATTAATTGTATGTTAATGCAAACTCATATGACTCTCAGAACGAATATTGCTTTTCAGCTGAGGAATATAACGTCGGATTCGTACTGAGCAAATGAAACATGTTGTCGTGGAAAAACTATATATAAGTCCTAGGAATTCGAAGTAATCTAACTAAAGTGAGACAGTGAAGAACCAATTTGATTTTCCAGCATTTCCATATCAACTTCGTAAAACATGTCTCTCTTTTTGAGCTAGAACGGTCACGTGTTACTCTCTCAATTTTATGCTAAAACATTCTTCTCAGTACCCTAAATGTCCAACACCAACAATCTTTGTTGTTCCACAAGGGTGAGCAGTAAGTATTGCTCTCAAACAAAAAAACAGGTAAATCGTGATATAACTTGTCGGAGAAAACGCAATAAACTAAATGAAGCCGAAATTTTCGACGGTTATTCCAACCCCCGACAAATTAATCTCGCTTTTTAATGCCTTTCTTCCTTTCCTTGTTGCACAGACTAAGAATGGTTGTTGGATAAAGGCGATTCTGTATTTGTATTTCTATCTGTGCTGCCTCGCCTCTGTTATTTTCCCTTTTCCTTCTTCTAATTCAGTCATTAATAACGGCATGACCCATTATCGCCCTACTTGTATAATAAGAGAACCCCCTTCCCAGCTTCAACGCCCGTGAAGCTCCACTTCCATATAGCAGTAGTAGAGGGGTTAAGATGAATGCATACTTATGGGCGCCCATTTATTTAACGAAGAAATAGGCGGGAATCCTACTGTTGCCTTACATATTAAAACTAAGCGATGAATTTCCATTTCCTTAGAAAAGCAGAAGATAATGATAGTTGCTAGAATCTGGAGGAACAAATTAATCAACTGGAGATAATTCGAGGAAATTAAAGTGTCCAGGTTCTTTATCAAACTGTGTGAAATAATAAGCCTGAGAATAGAAGATATTTCCTAATTGTTGCATTCAAAATCTTGGTGAAGTGACAAACAGGGAATTTTATTGAATTTTTATCACCATATGTAATTGTGCTTTATGTTGTCAGCTTTTTTCTTTTCTCCGAATGTGGGTTTTATAGCAGAGCTTTTGATGCCCAACTCTTTTTCTTGATCGAAAATAATTTAATTCTTAAATAAATCAGTCATCGGCGAGTGACATTATACAGTGTAAACTACGTACGATGTCACTTCTGGGGAGATGGATACATTCCTCACCAATTGCATCCAAAACTGAGCTTTGACAGTAAGCTGTGTAGTGTTTAGTCTTTGATTCATACTACCACAGTGTTAGAAACATGTTTTGTAAATACAGACATTTCGTAAAATGCTACTTGGAATGAATGAAAATTCAGAGTTCACAGCAAGTTTATCCACTGTAGCATATTTCAGTTAATATTTTAAAATAAATCATGTATAGACTTCGTCTGAATGCATGCAAGTGTTATGAAAACAATCTAAATTTAATCTGCAAAATTAGAAAAGAATTTTACAGCTTTAAATTTCTGGTGACACATTATTACTAACGTCATTGCTATATTGTACAAATTTATCGTAAGGAATCATAATGAAACTTCTGCACAATAATATTTACCGTTCTCTTCAAACTGTCTAAAATCTAAACACAAACCTTGCCACGTATTTGTTTCTTAAGGACATAATTTTACAGGACAAATAGAACTACATAGTTGTCAGCAATTCTATATGTTTAAAATGTTGCGGCTCCAATTCTCGGTCTCAAGACAAGCTGTGCTTTCAGTTTCTATGATAGTCTTTAGTATTTTCAGAAAATTCGGTACTTTTTAAATTGTAGGCACCGACTGATTCTCTGCACAACCTTCTCTCTATAGAAACATATATTATCTTCAAATGACGTCAGCGTTCGTATCGGCACCGCATAATACTGTACCTGATAAAGCGTCTTTAAATAACTTCAAGGAGACTTCTATTATTACGAAAGTGCCCTGTACGCGTTATTTTAATCTGGCTGCAGTTTAAGTTTTTATCTATCACTTCATTCATTCATTCATTCATTCTTGTGTTATTTAACAGTGTCTTTTAGGTGGAATGAAGTACATAAAATTAATTTATAGCTTCACTCCTTTGTACGAAGGGTCTCCCGTAGTTACAACAAATAAGTGTAAATAGAAACTCCAGTAATACAATAATTTATTCAGTCAATAACACAAAATATATTTGTAATCTATATTAAAAACTTGGCGACCTATTTTGGTTCACTGAACCATCCTCAGGCCACTTTCTCAAAACACAGCACTGGTACATTCGGCAAGTGCGCACGCTATGGTGTCCCATAATGTTTACAGATTATTTTGCCATTAACGCTCGTGCTGAATTCTGTTTGCCGGTGTTTTGTTTAAATATATACATAAAAACACCTGTCAGTAGGTCTTAGGTAAAATATTTTAAAAACAATAATACATATATATTACGGGTAAAATAAGCTCTTGTCAGATGGGGTTTATATATGGTTTCAGCTGACAGGAATACATATATATATGTATATATAATACACCGGCTAACAGAATTCAACATGAGCTTTAATGGCAAAATCATCTGTAAACAGTATGGGATCCCATAGCGTGCGCACTTGCTGAATGTACCAGTACTGTGTTTTGAGAAATTGGCTTGAAGATGGTTCAGTGAACCGAAATAGGTCGCCAAGTTTTTAATGTTGATTATCAATATATGTTGTGTTATTGACTGAATAAATTATTGTATTATTTTAAACACAACGGGATGGCTCCTATCAAAAAGGAACTTCAGTAATTTAGTAAAGACAGAATAAATAAATAAATATAGAGCCCTCAAAAGTTGCGACTTTAAACCTTGGATGAAATATTCAAGTCTGCATTCAGTTTTTGTAGAACATGAAATGTGTGAAGTCTGAAGTTTAAATTCGCATTCATTCAAATCTCTGACCTTTAGTAATCGGAACTAATTAAATCGATAGCCTGTGCATTTCAAACCAAAGCATTGGCGGGAATCATCATTTTTAACATAAAAGGTACCAGTAGCGAACTGAAATTCCCACCGTCCTCTCTGTATATTTAAACTACAAAATTATAATTTCAGAAACAATCTATTGCTCTCAGATCTATAAAAATGGTGCTTTGTCCCTTTAATTATTATAAAACCTTTTAGCATACGTTTTGTGTATGTCACTGACATGTTAGTGTTACTGTTTGACAGTATTTGTACAATTCTCTTTCAGGTATTCCTCTTTTCGAGTGCAGAAGCGTCATCTAACGGCCTATACGGCAAATTATTCTTATATTTTCACTGTTACGGGAAGTGTAATACTTTGAAACTTCAGTTTAAAAAAGCAAGTTATACAATAATAATGTGTTTTGAAGGAAATGTAATTCTAGTTTTAAAAGCATAATTCGTTAATTTGTCTTCACATCTGGTTGATTTCTCTTCGTAGCCGCCATCTTTGTTTTGTTCTGTATTGCAGAGTGCATGATGGGGGACGGGAGCGGCAGTGCCATCTTCTGGAAGTAGGAGACAACCATAAACAGCTGAAGGTAACCTCGACTTCCAGGAGATAGCTAGCTCCCTAACCCTTTATTTCCAATTAACCCATCATACCTTGTTTAATGTTTCATTCTTTTTAATTAACCACCAAATCCACTTTTATTAGACACACTTGCTACATCACGTGAAAACCTCCCTGTGTACTAAAATCGTCTCCACACACACATATTTTAGTATATTTTCCTGCACCTCCCCAAACCCCATTCTCCTTCTTACTCACACATACACAGTGATTCCCTTCTACTATTTAACGGTGTCGTTCGTCTTTTAGAAATGTTGTGCGTGGTGTAACTAGTAATACTTTACGTTGTTGGTTTGTTTATACTCCTTGTTCTTCCCACCACCCCACCCTCCCACCCTATATAACGCTCGTTCGTTGATTGGTTGGTTCGTTCGTTGGGTGTTCGTGTGTTAGCAGTTCCTGTTGTGTTTTTAAATGTTTTATATATACGTATAAATATTTAAAACACAAATTTTCTTTTTGGAATTGTCACTGAGTGTGTTTACTTGTGTTGTTTGTTTGAAGTTACAAAATGTGTTTTATAGCTTTGTTTGTCAGCATTGCTTTCGCATATAAAATCTAAGAAGACCCTGTACTCCGATGGGACACATACATTACATCTGAACGTCTATCAGAAGAGGAAAACTAGTAAAAGTTCAAATATATTGCCCTTCTCATGTTATTTATGATACTTTTGGCAAGTAGCTGGTGTGAATACGAGCTTTGATGTTAATAAAGTATTGTATTATCAATAAATGCTATCAGCACATTCATTAAATTTATGATACCATGTTGAATTCTGTTGGTCTTTGCCCATGAATCATAAAAATAAACATTTAGAATAAGCAATAAATCTTTGTGTTTTATAAATTCGTAAAGCAGAAGGCCATCCGTAATTTTCAGAGAAATAAAGTGTGTTCGGAAAATTTTTTTTTCCAAGAAAAATATTCAAGATTCAAACGCCAAATACATTGTATATATCTGATATCCCAAGCCTGTGTGCTGATGTGGACCTATTTGTTTATATTTCCAATAGTCATTTAATAAACTTCTTTTCCTAGAAAGACTCGTAAAGACTTTCCTGTGCATATGTAAAATATTATTTCACATATCAAACTATGTAGCAAATGATATATCAATACAATTTCCAGCTGTATTTATTTAAATCTCAATGCAAAATAATGATTATTGTGCACAAAATTACCTCTTTTAATTTGACTGTAAACTTGGTATCCCACGAAATTTGCAGGGTCTTTTTAAGGTAGGTTGGCTTGATACACGCAATAATGAAAGGTACAATAATACCACACGTTTTAGAATGTTGGTGTGATGCACTTCGATATAGTGGTCGCACATTCAGACATTCTCACTTCATAAGCCTTTGTATGTGACAAATATGTAGTGTGTATATTGGAACAATATTGTAACTGACTATAATTATATGAAGTTCAGCGGATAAATCTTTCACCAGAATAGCGCGCTTTATCTCCTTCATACTAGAGTTTAATACATGTACTGGATGACAGGCAATGTACTTATAAACGTAATATTGAGGCGCGTTCGTGCAACCATTGTTGCCATGAAAAAGCAATAAGTTTTACGCAGTAGGAGTGTGTGTTAATAGCCTTGGTTATCCAGCATGTAATGCGCGCGCACCCATATTGTCATCTATAGCCCGTCTGGCTGTACAGTATTTTTCCGCACTATTTAAAAAACGGCACGATTTTCGGGAAAAAAAACGCACTGAAAATAAAACGTATTATAATTTTCTCTTTAAATTTTGTCTGAAACAGTACTCATTCTCAGAAGAATTCAGCTACACATTATGTATATAAAAAAAACGTCTTTATGTAAATCATCGTTGTTCTTGTCAGATTTTGATATAACTTGAATTTTCTCCACACATTTTCGAAAAATATTCAAATATCATATTTCATGAAAATCCGTCCAGTGGGAGCCGATTTGTCCTATGCGGACGGACGGACGGACGGACAGACAGACATGACAAAGGTAACAGTCACTTTTCGCAATTTTTCGAAAGCGCCCAAAAATTGTAAAACAAAACTCTTTAATTTGCCCAAACATTTATGTTCCGTATGATTCGTACAATAAAGGGCCATTACCTCCCTACGCAGCATTCTGTGAACGGTATTATTTCTAATGTAAGTGCTCTTGTATCCACCGGCGGTACGAGCTGAATCTGTATGTGTAATAGCGATTGATTACTACAGTAGTATTTAATAAAGTGACCAAAATATAGTCATGAGCTCCAGGAGGGAACGGACAGACAACAAAGCAAGTTTACTGGATCAGTGACTTGGTTTACAGACTTAACTGAATGACTGACTTCACTTACCGACCGACCCACCGACTGTCGTAATGTCACACTTGCTGTGACTGACAGATTTAGTCTTCGAGGAATTAAGTAACTTATATTGCTGCAAACAGTAACGTTTGGTTCAAAGCTTTCGTGGAGAAACGATCACGTCTGGAGCTTTACATTGCTGTCAGTATATCGAAAAGGAAACAGTTTTTAACGGAGTAGGGAGCGAAGGCTAAGCTATACTTCGATATCAGTGTGGAAATTAGTGCTTAAGAATGTCTTAGAAATTTGTGTTTCATGGTTGTGACCGAAATGTTAAACGGGACTTCGGGGGTGCGTGGTTATATTTCCGAACTGCTAATTGCTGTTCAGATCCTATAACACTTGCGTATGGGACTGACTGTAATAGTTCAGCAGAAGACAGAAATATGTGTTTCATAAATATTAGGTCTTTTAGAATAAGGCCCACAATATGAACTTCGGTTATTATTATTATTATTATTATTATTATACAATATGTATGTCTCCTCTCACAGGCATTTCTTCCTGGTACTTCTCTTGAACCAGCGGTGATCCCCACCGCTCAGGCTTCAAGCTTCACATTGCAGTACTTTCCGTATTATGTGTAATGTTCCAAGTATAGCTGTCTTTTGTAGTGAATCTATCGAGTG
>Ga0123354_10018783_pt1 | contig 10852 bp, 6 predicted proteins | sample TergutLab28metaG_2_FD_97872 | JGI IMG/M metagenome (GOLD analysis project Ga0123354, IMG submission 97872) | Labiotermes labralis P4 segment gut microbial communities from Petit-Saut dam, French Guiana - Lab288 P4 | ecosystem: Host-associated > Arthropoda: Insects > Digestive system > Gut ... | reverse complement strand
GTAGCAGCTACTAAAGCTTCTGCATTTTCCTTTAGAGTATGTATGCTTCCTCCCAGTATATTAACATCATCGGCATAAGCCAGAAGCTGATGTGTACCATTTAGTTTCAAGCCATCCTGGTTTGCCTGAACCCTCCTAATGGCATATCATCAATACACAGGCAGAAAATTAATTTTCCACGACTGTGATTGTTCAGATTGTTGACTTAAGCGCTGTAACACTGTGTAAGTCAAATCTTACAAACGGACATAAATATCTCGACCCTGAAAACTGTGGCAGCCTTTTCGTATGAAACATTTGTCTCCTACATCTGTCAGTACAGTGGCCATAAACTGAGAAGTTTATTTCCTTTACTAATCAATTACTTGAAGACATGTGGTTTTTATTTAGTAATTCAGTTGTGATCTTACAGACGTTTGGGTGAGAAAGTGAATACAGATTCTTCCCCATCCCCACTCGTCCCCAACGACCCTGTGCGTGACTTCCCCCACTCCTACCAGTTGTCACGTTCCCTTTCTCTCTATTCCCATTATCATTTTGGTATTCGTGTCGACAGAGGGGCGGTGTGCGGTGTGGGAAGCAGGCGGCACGCTTTGTCAATGATCACACGTGTTCATTCTTTCCTTGACTCGAAAGTCGTAAATTAGTTATTCAGTATGTACGTCACTTATTCGATAACTCATTTCACACACAGTGATTCATACGAGCTTCGATGCACTCTTCATACAGTTCCACTGTTAAATATTTGCGAAGGCTTTACCGTAGGCCGTTAGAAGCCTACTTTCCTGTTCTCCTCGAACACTGAAATATCTACTTCGAATCCTGTTAGAGGCATGGATGCACGTATGTCCGTGCCCTTTCAAGACTAAAACGCTTTTACATTGTACACAGGCATGATTCAGTTCGTAGTTTACAGAAAACACTACATTATTCCACTAAACAAGTCAGTCGGTAATTGTTGCATTAGGTAAATGTTGGTCATTTGTTGTCAGAATCGTAAGGAAAACATAAATATACCTACAATTTGTGTGCAAATTGCACGGTGTTTAGTGCTACTGTCAAAGCCCTCAACTTTCATGGTTTATGTGCATGTTTGTGTAGTTATATAAGCCTTGTGATGTATCGATGCCTTGTCAAACAAGTGTAGCAGTGATCAAAGGAATCGTGGTTTCAATTACTGCTAAGGCTCCTGACACCCTATCAGGTTCGAGCTTAGTCAGCTGGAATTTCATTTACGAATTTTTCGCAAAAACCGATCTCAGTGGCCGCGCGGTCTAAGGCGTGGGTCTACGGCCGCTTGCTTGTTGGGATTGTGGGTTCGAATTCCACCGGGGGCATGATGGATATCTGTCTGTGTTGAGTGTTGTCTGTTGTCAGGTAGAGGTCTTTGCGACGAGCTGATCACTCGTCCAGAGGACTCCTACCGACTGTGATGCGTCGTCGTGTGTGATCTAGAAACCTCAAGAATGAGGAGGCCATGGCCCGCGTTGGGCCGCAGCGCCACAGGAAAAAAAATAAATATTTCGCAAAAGCAGACCCATAGCTTCTAATTTTTGGTGAGGCATCCCTGTTGTTTATTTTTGAATGATTAGTATTAGTATAATTTTAGTCTAACACATCTTCCCAAGCTTCATTTGGTTCAATTCGAATGTTGCATTGTCCCATACGCAGAAATTCTGCGCCAGACAGCTGTGTATGACAGCTAGACACTGCTGACCGTCCATTCATCATCATGCAGTCTTACTGCAGGTCCGTCTTTTCAAAGCCGAGGTCTATGAAGATCGCAATTTCGTTCTTCCTCTTTCAATTTTCTCTATATTCTCTTCCCTTAAGATCATCTATTAGCTGCTTATGTCTTCTCCCTCGTCTTCCCATACTGTTTATCATTTCTACTGTTCACCGTCTACTACAACCGCTTAAGTTTTTTAGCTCTCCTGACTACACCCGATATGTTTCGAGATTTTTTTCATCTTCAGGGGCTTTTTGGGGGTTTCTGTTTTTTTTTACAGTGTTGTCGATTGGTACAAGTTAAGAAGAACCAACCGTTTCAAAGATTGTCGAGTGTAGTGCAAAAGACCACAACAAACTGAAGTGGCTGTATTAGACAGTGAAGACATTCTACACTGTCACCAATACAACGGCATGCCAATGACTTTGATGTGACTTGGGTGAAAAATACTGTTTGCCTCGACAGTACTTGATTTCTTGCGCAGCCTAAATGTAGTTTACTAATTGACTGGCTGATTCTTTGGACTGACTGCCCGGCTAACTAAGTAACTAACTAACTACATGGAGCATAGTATCTTTAAGAAGTCAGCAGGCCTACTTTCCTGGCTAGTCGAGAAACCACGCACGTTTTGTGGAACCCAAAGTTTTACCGTCGTGCTCACTACACGTCCCAGTCCGGAGCCACGTGAATTCAGTTCCCGACATTCCATTCTGTTCCTTTAAGATCTGCTTTAATTATATCCTCATATGTAATCTTACGTCATCCAAGCGGTCTTCAGGTTTTGCCACCAAAACCTCGTATGCCTTTTCGTACTTCGCCATTAGTGCCACTTGCCTCGCCCAGCTAATTATTCTTGACTTAATTACCCGAATAAAATTTGTTGCTCTTGAATGACCCAAACTTAGAGAGGAGGATAATATTAAAAATATATCTTAAAAATAGAATTGGGGGTAATGACTGAATTATTCTGGTTCAGGATAGGAAGAATGTGAATACGGAACTGAACCTTCGGGTTTCACAAATTACGGAGAATTTATCGGCTAGATGCGGAAATATTAGTCTTTCAAGCAAGATTATATCCTTTGGCGTCGGTTAATAATAGGCTTACGTATCTGATACGGTGTACAAATCATGAAATTCCTCAGTACGCTATATTCGCTGGCTTCCTACTCCTACGTACGCCTTGGGCCCAAATATCTTCCTCAGCGCCATCTTCTAGAACATTTACTTTATTACGTTCTTCTTATTTTTCTTTATATTGGTAGCCCTGTTTGGAATGGGTGACACTGTCCACGTGCAGAGGAAATACGTGTTTCCTTTGCACCTGCTAGAACCCGAATTCCAGTTTTTCGAAGTGTTTTTCCAGCTTGTTTACTCTGTAGTACCACACTACTCTGCTTTCGGCCACAGTGTACCTACTCAATTACCACCCCCACTCCACATCCACCAACTTCCCCTTCTTCCGAGCAAACACAATGAATATCCCCAGCATCCCCATTGCCAGTGAACGTTTCTCTTCCTTACACTTACTGGCTTCTGGACCAGCTGGATGCCTTGGGTGAGATTTTAATGACGTCATTCAAACATGGGGAATCACAGTTTGAATCGCGACAGGGGAAACTTCCTTTGTTACAATGAATAACGCTCTATTTAAATGAACAATTGACTAAACAAATCAGTAAATAACGAGTTGAATGAATCTTATGTTTAATGGACCGTGCATCATCTTGATAGTTGAATAAAGAGAGACCAACTTGATGTCACTTGCTTTATTATTACGTTCTAGTTTGGCTGGGGTGGTGTGATATCCACAACGTAACACCAACACACATCGAACCAGAACAATACAACCCATGAAATAACTCGTCAAATAAGTCGCAAGCTCTTGAGGATGGATGTATTAACATCCGAAACATGTTGAGCAGTAAATAATGAAATAATAAAGCAAGTGGCATCAAGTTGGTCTCTCTTTATTCAACTAAGGAGTTGAATGGTTTCCTGGATCAGTTCTTACGAAAGGGTGACTTAGCCAGAATGGGTATCAATGACTGAAGAGAAGCACTGAATGGATGACTGACAGTAAATGAAGTTGACTGAAACTGAGCGTTTCCCGGAGAATCGATGATTGTTTAAATATGAAGAAATTTTGTATTCTTAGTTTAGTAGCTAATTATGTATTAGTTCATTATGAAATTACTGAACTGATTCAGAGGTTACATAGTGTCGAATTTTGTGAAATAGATCGTGGCTTACATGAGGTCACCATCTAGGAATTTATCTGAATGTGCTGAAGAAACCCCACACTAAACCTGTAGATATCCGGTAATCCGGCAGAAATAAAACTCATTATTCAACATCTAAATGGTTTTTATCTTACTTTATAGGATATTTTTAAATCACTTATAACGCAGTTGAAATATTTACCTGTGAAAAATTAATTGGGAATTATTATTATTATTAATATTATTATTGTGATTTTAATTCTGCACATTAATAAATATCAATTTAATTTATTTGAATTATTTTATCATAGGCTTTGCGTTCTCACCGTAAAGCTATTACGCTCAAGTCAAGAAGCCACTTCAGGGCACAACTGCTCACAAAGCAGCAGTAGCGACACCCAGTGGTCATTTGGCTATAGAGTTTTGGCATGCTGAATAATGACTTAGGAAGGACCTTGGTGGGAATTCACGGTTGTCTATTTTTTTTCTCTTGCATGACGTTTATAATTTGTTGTTTGGCGGGCTGGGAGGAGACGAAGGAGGAGACTGTAAAGAGAGAAGAAGGAGATAGAGAGACAGGTGGATTCAAAACAGACACAAAGTACCTAGATTCAAATCTTCTGGTATTTGACGTTCATAGGGCCGTGCATCGTAAAATATTTCTATAGTAAAACCAACCAGATGCATCAGAGTCTCAAATTTATTTTATTGGAGTAACACTCTACATGTTTCAGACGGTCTTTCCATCCATCATCAGGAGTTTGAGACTGTACATACAGCAACAGGCATTTGTCAAACAGATGCTGCTCTCTGCTTGCTAACTGCTAGCAGTATCTGTTTGACAAATGCCTGTTGCTGTATGTACAGTCTTGAACTCCTGATGATGGACGGAAAGACCGTCCGAAACATGCAGAGTGTCATTCCAAAATAAAATAAATTTGCAACTTTGGTACATCTAGTTGGTTTTGCTATAGGGATATATGTTCTGGGATATTAGATCTTGTCGAGTGGCAGGTAGTTACCTAGTGACTGGACTCTTCACGAGGAGCGCTGTAATAACGTCAAGTTTCGCAGATAAAACGTAGCGAAATTTAAGCTATTCGAAAGAGGGCTTTAGGTTTTAGAAGTCGGAGTTCGTTTCTAGCTGAAACAGATGAAACATGAATGTCACTGCCAGGCAATATATTGATGTTTTTTATATGAAATCTGACATCAGAACAACACATTTGAGTGTCTAGAATTTCTGTTTCGTGTCCCGTTGATTCCGAATTCTCAGCGTTCGGCTACCGTCATATTTCACTTGTATTCATTCATACATCATTGATCCTTCACAACATACCACGCCCTTTTCATTTCAATCCGTTCGAATTATTCACAGTTTTTCCACCATTCGAGCAGTCAACGCTTTAGACTCAGCCAAGAATTAATCATGATGTTAAATTAAGCTTCTCACGCCCGTGACTCTGAATAATGTGCTTATTTTCTTACGGGATATGACATCGTGCAATTTGGTAGAAAGTTATACGTATTTCGCAGAAACGTGCTGATCCCAGTATTCAGCGTAGACAAGCAGTACGGGAGTGCAAAAAAAATTTCAGATATGAGGAATGGCGTAGATGGTAGTCTGTACGGTAGATGGAACGAGAAGCTGGCTGCTGAAGGAAAACTGCTGTCAAAAGATTGCCTGCAGTCGCAAAGTATTGCTTACTACATACCCCTTTATGTAGAGTGGTTTGAGCTATTTATCATCGTGGTCAGTGTCTACTTAATTCAAAACCTTCATGTAAAGTGAGCACTTATTGGCCCTTATTGGCACCTATTGGCCTAAATAATTCCTGGAAATTGTTACAAACTTGGAGCTTCTAGTTTTTCTTTTCTTTTGTACAAAAGGTTGTCTCATACAGTTTCCTTTATGCAGTCTCTCACGACAGGTCAAACTTTGTCTCTAAAGACAGATCTCTAAAACGGTTGCACGCTTCCGGGTCAGTCTTGTGTTGTGACTTTGTTACTGGTCACATCGTCAAAGGAAATATGAAGTATGAAGTATGCGCTAAAGTAAGTTATTATGTGTCATTTAACTTAATTTATATTGTTCAAACAGACGATCACACAACGGGATGTCCGCCTTAAAGATTATAAGTTGGTTTAACTTGTCTTCGGGGACACAGTGGTTAAGGCGCTGTGCTACAAATCGGAAGATCGCTGGTTCGATCCCAGCTGGTGTCAGTGGATTTTTCATTGACGTAAAATCCTTCCGATCGCACTATGACCCTGGAGTCGACTCAGCCTCTAACAGAAATGAGTACCAGGAATATTTCCTGGGGGTAAAGGCGGCCGGTACTTAAGGCTGACAACCTACCACCATCCTGAGTCGTTGTCACGAAATATGGGAACCTTAACTTCTTGGAAACCTCTGGGCCACTCCAGGCCTGTAATGGGACTGATTTACCTTTTTAACTTGTTTTCTCATTCAATGGAGACATGATAGTCAATTTGTATAGAGTCTAGGCTACCGACTGGACGACGGAAGAAACAAGGTTCAATTCCCGGTGGAGGAAAATAATTCTTCTCTTCTTCTAAGCGTGCAGACTGGCTATGCTGCCCACCCATCCTCCTACTTCATGGTTAGGGTAGACACGTTCCTCAGGGTAAACCGCCAGAGGCGTTCTATTAGTGCTGAGTTTAAGAATTCGTGGAGCAGTAAGTCATTTTCCGTGCAGGCCTTTAAGGCGAAATGTTTAGTTAAGCACAGGAACAATTTAACAATTTTAGATGAAGGTTAACATTTTGTTTGGTGGCGCAACAGTCCAACCGGGGCCTAGGCCGCCTAACTGTTGAGGTTTCTAGATTACACACAACTAGACACTCACATACTCGGCAGAACTCCTCTGAACGAGTGACCATCTCGTCGCAGAGGCCGCTACCTACACAACCCACAACAAGCACAAGTGACAAACATCTATTCCCTCTGCGGGATTCGAACCCAGGTCTCCGCTTTAGATCAACGCCTTAGACGACACGGCCACCGGGATCGGCCCGTATAACTTTTTATCTGTGATCGCTTCAGAAATTCATGGTTTATACTCGTCTGTATTAGTAACATCAACACGAACTAATGAGGTGGGAACAGCACTGGGTATAGTTGATATATGGTAAAGTATCTTAACTTACGTGTTGCGTTTGCTGTTTTAGTGCGAAGACTATAGCTGATATCAGTCACAATAGTCGCTTGCGTGGCCTAGAAATGTTGGGGCATTCTGATAGTGGGTTAAAAGTACACGTTAGGAATGTAGGCTATTTGTAAACAGGTATTCATTTCTGTATCTTGTTTTGTCTGGGTCGAGGTATTTGCATTTACCAGCTCTTCGTTCAGGCTGTTCTGTGGTATAAGATTCATATTTTCATAATTAATAACTACAAGGCGGATTATCATTTGTTATACAATGTCGTCCTTTCGCCTTTTCCATCTGGACGTACAATTAACATGTAATTAATAGATGGCATCTCTAAGTTCGAAATTGTGCCACCTGAAGAATTAAAATTTAACCAAATTCGCAGTTATGACGTAAAAAGAGATCAAGAAGAAAGGGTGAGAAGTATGAAAGGGACCAAATCAGGAAAGGAAGGGGTGAGGGTTCAAGATACGAAAGAATTTATCTTTGGGTCCCCCCCTTTTTTTTTGCTAAGTTAATTCCCAATCGTAACAGGCCTAATCAATGAAATCTGCAGACGATAATTGATGGTTGTTTGAAACTTTTCCTCATTTTTCTGGCTACCGAGGACAACACGAGTTTTATCAAAATCTTCTCTTCCTAGTGGACACTTCCAAAATCGATTTCGATATCCTTATTTTGGCTCGCGATCTAAGAGTTCTGTCAACTAGCGAATTTATTTTGTCTCCTTGTCTCAAATTGCTTAAGTGTGGGATTTCTGCATCTTCAGCAATCCTCATTTTGTCCGAATACGGTGCTGAAATTCAAGGCGTTGGTCGTCTGAATTATGACATCTTGTAGTTCCGTACGTGGTTATCAATGTCTTGAACTATACCACCTACCATATTACACGATGGGTCAGGTAGCTCAGTCGGTATAGCGGCTGACTACGGGCTGGACGGTCCGGGATCGAATCGCGGTGGGGACGAGATTTTCCGCCAGTCCAGACCGGCCCTGGGGCCCACCCAGCCTCCTGTATTTTGGGTACCGGGTCTTTCCCGGGGGGTAAAGTGCGGCCGGGACGTGCTGCTGACCACTCACCTGCGGTCATGGAAGAGTAGAGCTATACCTCTACCCACCCTCTGGGCCACACCGGGACTGTAACGGGATCACTTTACCTTTTACCATATTACACGGTGGCATAACCCAGACTACCACAGTATGGATTTTCACTACCATAAAAATCTCGTATGCCTATTTTTATATCCTTTTTTCCTTCTCTGTATTTCGAGGAAGTTTGGCAGGACTATTATTATTAGGAGCTTTCGCGTGGAAACGGAAAGTGCCTATTAGCTTCGCCGTGTCCGTTCGTCTGTTTTTCCTTTCGTATGTGTCGGCGTGGCTCCTACTGGACGGATATCCGTGAAATTCTATCAATGCGGATTTTCGTGAAAATCCGCGAAGAAACTCCAATTTAGGTCAAACTCGGGCAAAAATGTCGGACCTAAACATTCTTTATTGTTGCCTGCGACGTAAATTGGCCGTAAGAGCATTTCTGCGCAACACACAGTATTGTTGTATTTTTAACAGTGACATGTAGCTCAACAATACACGCATATCACATTGTTGCGTTTCCATTTGCAATAGTGGTTACACCACAATATTACGTTTTTTCGTGCATTTCCCATCTTGTTTTTACGAACGCGTCTTCCTCTTTGAAGAGTTTTGTAACATCCTGCAAAAAAACGGCATACATACAAACTTTGGCTAGCGTTGTGCCCACAAACTACGGTCACTGATCACGAAACACGGACGTGTAGTGAACTGTAACGCCGAAACTGAACCAAGATAAACTTAGATATAAACCGACATTCTGGAGAGGGAGAAAAATGTATTCAGTCTCCCTCCTTCCATCTCCGTGTCTGTGTCAGTACCCACAAAAAGTGACCAATCGGAAAGAAAGTAACTTCGTTGTTTTCAACTCCTGTATGTTCCGCGTAGGCGGAGAAGGGAGAGGTGGAGATTAAGAGAGGGAGGAACTTATACCCGTTCTTAACTATTCATTTCGCCTCTCCTGCAGTCGGTGGTCATTCCGAAGAGTGATTCAGGCGGCTGAGCTGTTCTTATTGCGCTTCTCTGACAAAAAAAAAAAAAAAAAGAGAGAGAGAGAGAGAGAAAAAAAGGAAATATTACCTTCGTCGTCATCATCGGAAAATAACACAGTGTGGTTGCGTAATTTCTTTCAGAGGCCAGCATTGCTACGAATGTACACGACGTCGTGACGTATGTGTGACGTATGTAACATTAGTTTTGTTTACTTCGGTGAGGTGTGAGTTATGCAATGTAATTATACATTGCAAACAGTGACTGTTTCTTTTTTGTGTCGGATAGAATATATTTTGAATTCGCCGAAATAATGGTTGCGTGTGATCAAATGGCACGTGTGCGCGGGACTCCATTTAAATGACGATTATGCTGATCAAGGTTATTCGTTTGGTGCGGTTAACCGGTTAAATAATTGGAATTAAGTTTTTTTTTTTCACATTCGAGCGGAAAATGGAATGTTAATGTTGAAAGTTACAAGGTTTGAAACATGCATTTTGCGCTGGAACTTCGCAATTCCATCTGTATCTTGAGAAACTTGCAAACGACCTCTTTTTGAGGCTGGAAGATTGTTACATGAATTCCTACATATGCGGCGTTTTAGACAAGACTTCCGGTACTTGACGTAGCAGCAAAGAACGTAGTACTGGAAGAAATTTCCCTCAGTTTGTGGGAGATTATGAAACAGTTCCTTTATGCTTTTATGGAGAATTTGATACATTTTACATAAAGCTAACAGACTGTAAATATGTTCATATCCTTTACAAATTTTACAGGGTTGAGTTTTTTCTAGTGATGGAACAGATTTTATATCGTTTCAATTGTCGCACGACAGCTAATAATTAACCAAACTACGCAGCTTTGTACGGAACGCGAGTGAACCTGATTTCGTTCGAACTGAAGTAGTGTAAACTGAACTGAAGTGACCTATACTCAGTGTTCACGTAATGAAATGTAAAGCGGTGCATCTATCCAGGTTACATCCGTGAAGTTCAATGCTGTTAGAGATACCTTTACAACACGGTAAGTGATTGTATTTTAATAATTAATGTGAGACCGCCACCTGCCTGAAGCGTAAGCGTGAGAATCAGAGTGTAAGCTGCTGTGCCGGGCAGTAAACGTCGAGTTTCCCCTTTCCATTCCATGAATGATTTTCGAGGGAGACGATTTATAGACCCTTTCATTCAAGACCTCAACACTGGACGGAGGTGAGTGATTAACTTCGCGCCTCAGCCGTTTTATCCTCGGGAAAAAAAAAATTCCTGTACTTATTTAATGTGGGACTGGGTGTGTTCCAGGGTCGTTCTGGACCACTGGAGAAGTGATAAATTTCTTGCCCCGCACCGGGATTCGGTCCTCAGACTTTCAAGCCCGTAAGCCCATTCGCTACATTAACTGCGGTACCCCAATTCACATTGTTTGGAAGTAAAAATCTTATTTATATAAGCTAACATCATATATTTTCGAGAAGAATGAGATGGGCAGGGCATGTGGCGCGTATGGGGGAGGAGAGGGGGGTGTAAAGGGTCTTGGTGGGGAAACCGGAAGGAAAGAGACCACTGGGGAGACCTAGGCGTAGATGGGTGGATAATATTAGGACGGATCTCCAGGAGGTGGGATGTGGGTATATGGACTGGATTGGGCTG
>Ga0123354_10018782_pt1 | contig 10853 bp, 9 predicted proteins | sample TergutLab28metaG_2_FD_97872 | JGI IMG/M metagenome (GOLD analysis project Ga0123354, IMG submission 97872) | Labiotermes labralis P4 segment gut microbial communities from Petit-Saut dam, French Guiana - Lab288 P4 | ecosystem: Host-associated > Arthropoda: Insects > Digestive system > Gut ... | reverse complement strand
TATAGAGAGGTCTAGGAAGTGGATGTTGTTTTCGGATTCCATCGTGGGGCTTAGTTGGACGTTGCTGTGGATAGTGTCGACGTATTGTAGGATATTGTCTGGGTTGGTGCGCGTGGAGTCATAAATGAGTAAGATGTCGTCCAATTATCTGGTGTAGAAGGATAGGATCTTGCCGTCAATGAGGTGCTTGCTGATGGAGTTTTCAAATTGTTGTAAAAATATCTCAGCCATGGTGCTTGATATTGGCGAGCCCACTCTCTAACTTAAAAATTTGCTCAAGATGCACGGTCACAGAAACCTAAAGTAAAGATCTATCGCACGTGTCAGGTATTACTGTGAAGAAAATATTTCAGCGAGTCAAAAAAATTCCCGCGTTTTAGGAAACCCGAAGATTCATTACCGCATCCACAAATGCCCGTCTCTCGTCCCCATCCTGAGCCAGTTCGAACCAGTCCAGAACAATTCATCCAGCTTTCTGAAGATGCATTTTTATATTATCTTTCCTCTACGCTTGGGTACCCAATTGGTAACTTCCAATCAGGTTTCCCCACAAAAACCCTACATACGTCTCTCCTCTCCCCCATAAGCGCTACATGCCATACCCATCTAATTCTTCTTGAATTTTCACTCGAGCTATACTGTGTGAGGAGACAGAACATGAAGTTCCTAATTATGTAGTTTTCTGAAATACTTTGTTCTCTTTTCATCTTAGACCAAATATTCTCCACAACACCCTATAAAACACCCTCAGCCTACGTTCATCCCTCAATGTCATGTTTCACACACATACGAAGAAACAGGCAAAATTAAGGTTCTGTATATTTTAATAATTAAATTTTTGAATAGCAAACCTGAAGTCAAAACATTCTGCACTGAATAATAGCAAGTACTCGTATTATCTGACCTCATACGCTCTTAATTTCTTCCTGAACAGAATTTTGATTTGTCAAGTTTGTTCCTAAACAATTGAACTTTTCTACTCTTTCAAAGAAATATTATCAGTCTCCAAACTCTCATTTCATCCTGTATTCTGATCTCTAAACTTGATCATGTGTTTAGTTTTATCGACATCCAAACACTTTACAAAAAAAACAAACATTTTTGTTTGTGTTTTTACGTAATTTTCGCTTCGGCGCAATGTATTAAATACTCAGCATAAAAGAGAAGCTAATACATACCGTTTATTTCAAGCCATTGTGGTTCACCTGAACCTACCGAATGGTGCACTGTAAAGCAAAGATGAAAATAAGTGGGGATAAAAAATCTCTTGTTCAAACCATTCATAAGAGGTAACATGTGGGTATAATGGATTCCTACACGAAACCTGCTGTAGGTTGCATTCAGACATATTTTTAATAGCCTTACCAGTTTCATGGTGAAATCAAACTCAATGACAATATTATATACAGGATCAAAGCCAAAGCAATGTAGATTAACTGAACAAGGTAACGTGAAGTTAGCAGGCAATTCAGGAACAAAAAGAAAGGCATATCTGAGAGCTAAAATTGAGTAACTTGAAACTAAAAATAAGATCCAAAACTTTAGGGACATTTAAAGGGGCATCGGTGACTTTAAGAAGGGGTACCAGCCTCGATGTAATGTAGTAAAGGATGAGAAAGCGACTTGGTAGCAGACTCCCACGGTATTGTGGCTAGGTGGAGGAAATATTTCTCCCAGCTATTCAACGTGCATGGGGTAAGGATGTTGAGCAGGCAGAAACACACACAGCAGAACCACTGGTACCTGACCCAAGTGCCTCTAAGTTCGAGCTGGCTATCGACAAGTTAAAAGTCACATATCTCCAGGTATTGACCAAATACCAGCAAAACTGATTAAAGCAGGGATTAGAACATTTCACTTGGAGATTCATAAACATATTATTTCTATTTGGAAGAAGGAGAAACTGCCTGAAGAGTGGAAGGAGTCGATCATAATACCTATTCATAAGAAGGAGGATAAAACAGATTGTAATAATTATAGGGGCATATCACTTTTGCCAACCACTTACAAAATTTTATCCAACATCCTGCTCTCAAGGTTAATTCCATATGCGAATAAAATTATCGGGGATCATCAATGTGGCTTTCGACGCAACAAGTCGACGATTGATCATATATTCTGCATTCGCCAAATAATTGAGAAAAAATGGGAATACAATGAGGAAGTTCATCAGCTCTTTATAGACTTTAAGAAGGCCTATGATTCAGTTAGAAGGGAAGTCTTATATAAGGTTCTCAATGTGTTTGGTATCCCTAGGAAACTTGTAAGTTTAGTAAAGATGAGTCTGACTGAAACATATAGCAGAGTCCAGATAGGCAAGAATGTGTCTGACAGGTTCCTTATTAGGAATGGTTTGAAACAAGGAGACGCTCTATCACCAATAATTTGTAACTTTGCTTTAGAGTACGCCAATAGGAGAGTTCAGGTAAACAGGGATGACTTCAAACTAAATTGTACACATCAGCTTCTGGATTATGCCGACGATGTTAATAAACTGTGAGGAAGCATACATCTCTAAGGAAAAATGCAGAAGCTTCAGTAGTTGCTACTAGGGAGATTGGACTGGAAGTAAGTGCTGATAAATCTAAGTATATGGTTAAGTCTCGAGATTAGAATTCAGAACGAGTTCAGAGCGTGAGGATTGATAATAGTACCTTCGAGAGGTTGGAATTGTTTAAATATTTGGGAACAAACTTAACAATCCAAAATTCTATTTCGGAAGACATTAAGAGCAGATTGAGGTCAGGAAATGCCTGCTATCATTCGGTGCAGAAACTTTTGTCTTCCAGGTTGCTATCCAAAAATTTAAAGATCAAGACATATGGAACTATAATTTTGCCTGTTGTTTTGTATGGGTGTAAAGCTTGGTCACTGACATTGCGGGAGGGAAGGAAGCTGAGGGTGTTTGAGAATATGGTGTTGAGGAGAATATTTGGACCTGAGAGGGACGAGGTAACGGGGGATTGGAGGAGATTGCATAACGAGGAGCTAAATGATTTGTACACCTCACCCAATATTGTGCAGGTGATAAAATTGAGAAGAATGTGATGGGCTGGGCATGTGGCGCGTATGGGTGAGGAGAGGGGTTGTATAGGGTCTTGGTGGGGAAGCCGGAGAGAAAGAGACCACTGGGGAGGCCTAGGCGTAGATGGGTGGATAATATTAGGATGTATCTCCAGGAGGTGGGATGTGGTGTATGGACTGAATTGTGCGGTCCCAGGATAGAGATAGGTGGCGGACGCTTGTGAATGCGGTAATGAATTTGGGTTCCGTGAAATGCGGGGAATTTCTTTACTAGTTGCAAAACGGTTAGCTTCTCAAGAAGGGCTCTGCATCATGGAGTAAGTAAGTGTAAGTATGGTAGGGGCGGGAATTACCGAAGAAGATTGAGGTTAGATACTTATGTCTTTAGCATTCTGAATAATATTAACTTTTCCAAAGAAAACTCAGTCACTACCGAAGTACCGTCCTGCCTGAACTATCTGCAGTCAGCACAGTGATTACCACAACAGCGGTGCTATGAATAATATATTGCAACACACTGCGTCTCACTCTTCTATCTGGCAAATGGTAACTATCAAAATAGAACAGGTCATGTTAGTCCAGAACGGCAGTAGATGTATTGCTATAATTTTTCCTTTACCCCGGTGATAAATGGGACTGATTAACCAAGTATAATCACCGGACAATTTCACTCACGAAAGTGAATCAATAGCAACATTAAAGAAGTTTCGGTGCGCCCAATGCTCAGTCTCTTGTTGCTGACAGACAGCTGTATAGTCCATCAATGTTTGAAAGAAATGAATTTCACAGTGCGTAAAAAATAAATTAAAGTGAGGTTTTCATACTCAGAATTCTTGATAACTTACCTATCTCTCGGTCTCTCTATGGGTCCGTCTTTCCTGAAGTTTTGAATAACCTGAATTATTTCCCGGTAACCTTGAGCCTTGCTGACGCAGTTCAGTTACTCAGTTACTCAGTTATTAGGATAATTCTATATCACTTATTCGACATTCACACAAAAATTTCATTTTATCCGTTTGGAAAAACGAATCACATTTTTTCATAACACATTTTAGAGTAACTTTTCAAACCTTGGAAGTGCAATTTTGGAAAAATTGATCCCAGTGATATAAAGGTCTTTCCGTTCTATCCAAATTTCTGTCAGTGTTGCCGTGAATAAAAGTAAGAGTACAAATGAAATTAATCAATTAAGAAACATTAAGTGTTAAACAATATCATGTTTGTCCCTATTCTTCCCTACGTTGTGCCGCAACACACAGCGCAGGTTTTCCATGAAGTATTGTATTATAATACGTTACTAAAAATAAATTATATTTTGAATATTACCAGAAACTGTCCGGAATTATAAAAATGATTCGACGAGATATAATCATAAATGTGGATAGGGCCTAATGTAAGGAAACAGTTATTGTTGTAGTGTTTGGACACAACTTGAATTTTCTAGACAGATTTAGAAAAATTCCCCAACGTCAAATCTCAAGAAAATCCGTCCCTTTTGAAAGAATTTGTTGAATGCGGGAGGACAGACAGACAGGTGGACAAACAAGACGAAGCTAACAGTCACTTATCACTATTTTTCTGACAATCTTAAAGATACGTTTGAAATCTAAAGAATGGATTGAAAATATTCCTTTCTTACGGACAGCATTTTTGTCAGGTCAAAACACAATTACAAACAACCGTTGCCAGACACACCAGCTTTGTATTCTAATACCCACGAATTCAATTCTCATGCTGAAAATCAGCCATTCTGAATTTCATTCCGGCATTCTCTCGTATAATTTGTTGTTAGGTCACTATTACTTCCTTCCTGACTACTCTAATTTATTACATGCCAACGTACGCACCGTGTGTTGATGAGTACAGTGTGCATAAAATGTATCCAGATTGCCACTTGATGTATGAAGTGCCTGCAACAGTGAACGTATACAGAGGGGAATGTAGCCTGTCTGATGCTGACTCGTATTTCTTCGAAATAAATCTCTGAGCAGTTCGCATTTATCTGTATCACTAATCCACCAACTAATAACAGTAAACCTTAAGATATCAAATGAAAATTAAACACCAGATTAAAAGCAGAATTTGTCAAACATAATATGAAATAACATCTGTGCACGAGCATCGAAATTTGAAATAAAGAATAGCGAAGAATGACTTGGAAATGATGATCAGACCTGTGATCGATTTTAGTGAATAGGACGTGTGGGAGAACAGCCGATATATGTTGACTGTATGTCCATTGTGTTCACTGGGAAAAAGAAAAGAATGTTCAAACAGATAGTATTTATGAATTATTTTAAAAATTAAAGGAATTAAAAAGAACATGGCGCTGATTGCCTGATTATATTTAAAAAGCCAAGTAAATTTCTGAATAATTTGTGTCACTTAATGGAGAGTCCATTCAATAGTAGAGCGTAATATCATGGTGAACGGCGAGGAATTATTTGGTACCAAACACTATCCATCGCTTTAGAAGAGGTTTCGCATAAATCTATGTCGTTTTAACGTGGTTAGTATATATCCCAATGTAGCAACAAAGCGGTATTTTTATTGCACACAGAAAAATAAAATTAGGAAGGAATGGATGACACCAGTTCGATACATATAATTTGGAACTTTTATAACCGGTATATGGAGTACTATTATTTTATTAAGTACCAATATTGTACTTTTGGTAGATACATCAGATTTGTTTAAAACTAGTAATTTAGTTTGTGATGGAAGGGGAAATGTAAGGAGTCTGTATTGCAGCTTACAGGGACAGTTTATGGTGGGTATAGTGAGCTAGTAAGTCACCGTTTTTGAGTGGCAAAATTAATAGCTTAGGGAACTTTTCGGAAAAATTGACTTTGTAAACTTTGACAGATTTTGGACATTTAAATCTTGCGAGGAGTATTTAAAATATTATGCACGCTTGCATATTAAGAGAAATCAGTAAACGCGTGACGTTCACATGGGTTACGACAATGGAAACAACGTTACATAAATGGGAGCCAATGGAGTTAAAGTATTCAAAATTTTGACTTTTCGACGTAATAGGAATGAGGAACAATAATAATATTTAAGGGCGGATGAATTTGAAGCTGCACGAGTTTTAAAAATCTTAAGCAAGCAAGAGTCTGTTTTATACCCTGAAATTGACAATTTGTGTACGTGATAGCCAGGCTAGTTGTGTAAGCACTTTTTCAAAGGCGCATCCATACATTCAACGCATCGGTAAATTTCAACAATCATGAAGTTATATAAATAATATAAATAGTGGCAAATTGTTTATAAAATTACTCTTCCGCCACTTAGTACACTTACATTCCCTTGGAGAAATACATGCAAACTGACTGATGATCTGGGTGGGTTGTACATTCCAGCGTATTAAGAAAGAAATATGGTATATATTTGTTACAATTTTATCACTCATATGTTTCGGATTTTTTTATTTAGGCCGTGCAACTGTAAACAGTGGCTGAAATTCCAGCAGTCGGTGGCGAATCACTGCTTCAGAATTTATGTTGTAGAGCATTTAGATACCATTTCACTGACCGACGTGTACGAACTCATTATACATGCCGCCATTCAATAAAAGGAATCCCCTTTTTATCTGTATTGTCAAATTCAAATTATGTGACAAACACGAAACACTGTATTTAAAAATTTTCTAAATGTAAAAAACACGATCAAAACAACAGATATTTGTCACATTTGTACCCTGGTAATTTGTATTAGAACTTACATGTACAGAAGACTGGTGAGGCTGAAAAAGAATAATAGCGGAATTCAACCGCTTACCTTAGCCCTACGGAAAAAAAAACTTTAAATCTAAAGTTATAATTATGTAGTGAATATATCAACGAAAGTGTATACAAACTGTACAGAAAAATTGTCACGTCCAGCCAGAAACAATTTGTTACGAGGGCGAAATTAAATAAAATTTTCCAAGTTAAATTTTCCAAGCTTACAAGTGATATGATCGCAGTGAACTTGTTCAGCCAGTCGCGCTTATGACGTCTAAAATTTGTTCGGTATTATTAAGTCCCATCTTTCTTACAGATGAAGCAAACAAAGAACTACCGCATATGTCAGATGTTTCTGTGAAGAAATATCTGTTGTTTGACTTCGACACGTGCAGCTTATTTTGAAATATACCCTATAAAGAGGTCCACACGACTGAAAAAACACACAGTTGAGGAGCTGGAAGAAGACGGTGACTGCAATTAGATTGACTGTAAGTAAACTTTATATTACGTTTTTTCTGTAGAGCTGCAGCCAAACTGTTGGCTGGTGTGACTGTTTGTTGAGGTTCTTGGATTACACATAGTTAGACACAGATACACTCGGGATTAAACAGTAAGTTTTATCAGTGTTGCGTGTAGACTGAATTATCTAGCACGTTAAAACCATGTGACGCATAACGTACATAATGTAGTCTCTCCACTGTCAGGCGATGCAAAGTGTTCCGCATTTACTACCGCATATACCAGCTGCAGAAATACGTTACTGAACATAAGATAAGTGTTTTGAACAGAACTGTAATAATGTCTATGAATGCTATTATTTTGATAATAATTGAGTGATATTTAATCATGAATGTACATGATTTTAAATGTAAATTATCTGTTATATTTGTCAAATTGTAAATTATTGTTGAATTTTCTTAACAGTTCTTCGAATACAAATTCAAACATTTTTCATACAAACCCATTCAGTTCCAAAATAATTGTTTCATGCTCACACACACACGGAAGGATGAACAGACAGGCATAATGATGCTACAGTCCGTTGTCCCGATCCTTCGTTAGATGTTAATGAAACATGAATTTTCTGGAAATAATTTAGAAAATTAGCCGAAGAATTCTCTATAAGTTGTTTAGAGCGGAGGGACAGACAGAGAGAGGGACGGGAGTTATGAAACAAAATACTCAATTCGGTACGCCATTACAAATGCGCTACACATCTACAGAAGACCTGAGAAATTTCTGGCCTTCTTAAAGAGAGTGGAGCCGATATCACATTACTGTCTGTCAGGTCAACACAGATAAACACGCGGTCCATTTCCTAACGCGAATGCTTTGATTCCGGAAAGTCGCGAATTCAATTTCCACTCTGAAGGTCAATTACCCTGAATCTCATTGCGTCAATTTCAGGTAAAATTCTTATTACGTCACTGCCACGGCCTTCCCGACACTTCCAATTTAGTACAAGCTACAGGAAGCACAGTGTTCTGATGAATACAGTGTATATAAAATAAATCCACTTATTCACTTCAATTGTGAACTGCATGTAACAGTGTAGGTAGAAATGTTATGATATCAAAGGGAAAGGGAAGTAAAATTTTTATGGGAATTTATTCTGAATCCAGCATCAAATAGCGTCTGTACAATTGCTTGAAACTTTCTCTCCACCCAGAAATTTGACCAGGAAAATTGGCACATGAAAAATCGAAGACCGACTTGAAAACAAAGCCCAGGTTTATGCATGTTTTTAACCAAAAACATGTGTGAAAACAAAGTATGTATCATAACTGTGCCTCACTGTGTTCACTGTGCCAAGGGAGAGAAGGAGGAAAGAAAACTTATATATCACTTCTTCAAATTAATTACAGGAATTAAAACCAAAATGCTGATGATTATTGTTTGGAGTCTAATCTTCAAGTTAGCTTGGGTCTGCAATGGGTGCGAAGTTGGAACTTCGGAAGTGAACAATTTAGATTGGAATCAGGTAGCTAATTTTGTACTGACTTGATTCATGATGGAAGCAGATTCAATAAATCATGTATGTGCATAAATTTCACTTTTGGTTCCATTAACCAACTCTCGATACAACATATCAGAATTATTATGTTGGAGTAACCAAAAAATATATGAATAATTATTTTATAAGATTTGTAAAAATCTCTCTTTTTCTAATTAAAAGTAATCATCAGTACTTTCAGAAAAGGCACATGAAAAGACTTACAAATCCAATCACAATATTAGGCGATTTCCCAAATTACGAATTTAGACTATTTGTCCTTCATATCTGTCTTTCTGATTGCAATATGTTTGCTTCTGCTCGACGAAAAGTCTTGAAATATAATATTTGAAAATTTCTAAAAAATCTTTAATGGCAAATCAATTTCCTTCGAAACCTCTTAGAAATTTCGGGTGTTTTACAAAAGACATACTGCAATTAACGTAATATTACGTCATTTCTTCTAAAAGTAAGAAATATTTCAAAAACCAAGAAACAATTTCTCTGCTTAATTTTTTCTGAAACGGTGCCGTATTTGAAGTAATGTGAAAGATACGGCAGAGGAAAACACGTCACAGGAGAATATATAATACGGAGCATGGAATTGGCATTCCGGAATTAGAAACACTACAAAAAGGCAATCAGAATTTTTAACACAAAATGCTTTTTAACAAAAACAGGAAGGCGAAAGACCCTCAGCTGTAAGTTCATAAGCACATTTCCTATGTTTTTTATTGTACTGATTGAGTGTTGAAACAACACTCCATTACCGGGTGCTCGCGTGGGCAGCTGAATAAATTCCCTCCGCACAATTACATTTCCGGGAAAAACGGATTCACACAACTTAAATTATTAGACTATAATAATAAATGAATAAATTTACAACCCGTTCCAAATAAGAATTTCCACTCACAAGAAGTGTGTCACAAATTTCCTATTCTCTCAGTTCACAGGTCCTCGACCTTGGTACGGGTTCCGACACTCCCCCAACGATTTTGAGAACAACGTGGAATGCTTTGTTCTCTACTTTGGAATTCCTGAGGGAAACACAAGCTTAATAAGTTTTAACTTTATTCTTACCAAGTGAGTTCATAATATCTACTGATTGTACACTGCAATTTTCAGCTGCTAAATAGACACAATGTGTAAGACGGAATTGCTGTTCACAGAGTTGTGTGGGGGGAAATTTAATTGGAGTTTTATTGGGGTTTGACTGTAATCAATAAGATTAGTTCACCCGATTTTCTTCCGCTTATATTTGGCCCTGCAATCTATTGATATGGAGAAGTCACAGACATTGCGGCCTCCAATTTACCGACTGTAACGGCGTTTGGTAGGAAAGATATGTTTTGAAATTAAATTATATAATAAAATAAGTGCCCTTTCTTACTTGCACATCTAAATTCAAAGCTAAACTCCCGTAATATTTCATTACACAGATGACTTTAATAGTTCTCCAAAGCAGGCACAAACACTGAGATCCAACAAACGGAATCCCACTAGAAAACCTGAAATATAAACGTAGGGAAACATGACTTCTAATGTTTCTGTACGAAATATATAAGCTTTATGATGTAGATAAATCCATAAGTCAAATGTGCGATATATAAAAATTAAAGATCACTAGCTAATTCGTAAAATATACAGGGAGGTCATCTAAAGTGAAAACAATTTCTAACTGTGTTACATAAATTCTAGATGAACATATGTACAGAAACAAAAAGAAACCTGAAAAAATGACACTCAAACGGTCGAAATTTATCTCTTTCTCCGCACATAATGTTCAAGCAATTGCTTTAATTGTATTGATAAAGCAACAAAAAAAGGAAATTCAAATTTATCGAAACTTTCAAACGTTATTAGCTTTACACCAGCAGCTGACACTGTACATGTACACGTGTCTGTCGCAAAAAAATATCCTTCTATGTTCATTTTAACACTATCATTATTTCTCAGCATTTCAAGACTGTCAAACACAACGGGTGAAATGTTAAAAACAGGGCTGTTTACATTTTTACATATAATAATTTGTGTCTAATTCTAAACTTCTTGTGTTCAACAGCACACAACTTACGTTGTATGGCAATGCAACAAACTGGAACGGT
>Ga0123354_10018781_pt1 | contig 10853 bp, 7 predicted proteins | sample TergutLab28metaG_2_FD_97872 | JGI IMG/M metagenome (GOLD analysis project Ga0123354, IMG submission 97872) | Labiotermes labralis P4 segment gut microbial communities from Petit-Saut dam, French Guiana - Lab288 P4 | ecosystem: Host-associated > Arthropoda: Insects > Digestive system > Gut ... | reverse complement strand
GTGGTGTGTGGTGTTTTGTTTTTTTTTTTTTTTTTTATTCTAAAAATTTTTTTTTTAATAATTTTTATTTTTTTTTCGGTGCTGGTGGGGGGGGGGGGGCGGGGGGCACAGAAAATACTTATTATACTATACATTCACACTTCAACTATTAGGATACAGATTTAAGTGCCAACTGCATCTCTTGATAGCCAGGTTTCTGCTTGGTTAGCATGGGCATTTAAATTGCTAAAAAATTAACACAGAGATTGGCATATGTCCTGCTAGGCCATTTACCAATACATTTTAGAGACCAGCATGTGGTCTTGCAGGATGATAAAAGTTAACCCTGTGGAACAGGATGGCCCAAAAACATTTTGGGCATTTTATGCCAAAATGGTGATCAGTTTTATGGGTGACAGATTTTGTTGAACCTTGTGTTTTCATGGTGATTGTTGATGATGCCATGTGAAGAACTGTTATGTGAATACTAGTGCATAGGCGCATCCCCTCATTTCATTGTAATTGTCTTCTTTAACGTGCTGTCCACCTCATTACAATATTGTTCCAGATTGTTGTAACATGTCTTACAGTTAATTCATTTTTGCATTTCATTCAACTTGTGTCACAACCACTTCAGAGGAATCTTCTGCATATCATAGACTTTGGAGATCTGTAGTCTTGGAAACCTGTGTGTGTTTGGCTAATTCATTCACAGTGCCTTTCACCATCCATGCACTGCTCAGTTATGGCCACTGACATGTCTATGTGAATGGACATGGAACACTTACTGCCATGAATATCAGCAGTTGACACTCTTCATCTTCTATGTATCTGTACCCACCTTCAACATTCAGTGTGGTAGGGCAAGATCACCCATTGGTTCATGGAGCTCTGCATGGCACTCCCATGCATTTCTGCTATGTATGCATGTTGTTTGCACATGTGAACACTGTTTCACTTTATGGACTTCCATTTATGAATAAGGTATCTGTCACAATTACACCTGCATGGGAAATGTTTGTGCCCTCCTATGTATACATATACACCCCACATTTGATGGTCACTTTTACAAGTACATCACATGCTTTCAAACTTGTACAGTGTACTACATTTCCCACAGTGTCACATTTTTTCCCAAAAAAGTTTTTGTCATGACTGACAAAATGTCACATATAGAGTGAGATAATGACAGGAATATAAAAATATCATTACACTGTTTATAATCTGATGGTCAGTAGCCCTGTTCATGGTTAAAAATTATCCCTGACCAACTTACTACTACAAATGCTGGTAGTTTTTCAGCTTGTCAAGAATGTTATGCACTTCATGGTGCTGGGAGATTTTTTTTTACCATATTCACACGTGCCTGCCATTTGACCTGTCTTGTCCAGTTCACATTCCTGTATGGTGGTGAAATTGAAAAACGTGGTGGAACTTTTTTTTTAACCTGTACCGGAGGCTGCAGTTACAGTTTTTAGTACTCTTGATGATGGGTGCTGTGACACCCAAAACATGTAGAGTGACTTTGCAGTATATAAATATCTGCATACTGTTGCATCTGGTTGGATTTTTATTGACATTGTGGTGGAACTTACTTAACCCTTTGGCACTAGAATTAAGTGCCCAATATACTCTGCAGAAGACTGAGGATTTAAATGGCTGCCTATTACTTTGCATGTACTGGGTCAAAAACTTTAGGTAAAAATTTGTTTTCATAGCATCAGACTGCATGTCGACTAAAGTCATCTTTCAGTACCAAATTTTTAACATCCAATCCATTTCCACAACAGGGAGTCACCCAGGGTGTCCTGCATCCTGTGGTAAGTTCTTTTAGCTGGTTACTGTACACAAGATATTTCAGGAGAAATCTGCCATACCTAGAATATTCCTGAGGTTAAAGTACATCATGTAACCTACAACACCTATATCCGAAGTTGAACATTTATGGAAATAATGGTGAAGTAAGTTTTAAAGAATGAGAACTGTTATACAAGATGATTCAGAAGTTTCCATGCATGGGGAAAGTTGTCTTTATTTGCAAAATGTGCTGTATGTGAGCACCATTACACTTATAGAACATACAGATGCCACTCTGCCAGTCATGGCAACTCACTTTAACACACTTGTTATGCACATATATGCATCTCTAATGTTTTCTTGTAGGTGGTCCATTTTTTTAACTTGGTGCAACATGGCCTTCAAATGTCCCCACAAGTAAAAATCAAGTGACTTGAGATCTGGAAACCTCAGAGGCTACTCCATGGGACCACGATGACCAATCCATTGAACTGGAAACTGCTGATCTAGCCAACAGCTTATCAGATACCATAATGAGACAGGGCCCTGTCATACTGAAAGTACACCAGAAATTCCCCATATTTGTTCATTGGGAATGGCATGACTTAGTCTTCTCGCATGGTGAGGTACATTCAGATTGGTGTCAATGAAAACAGGCCAGACAGTTTGTTTATCCCATATCCTGCACTACACCATCAGTATTCCAGCACCTTGAATATTTAAGGGGCTCATCTAATGCGGGTTGGCATCACTCCAGTAGCATAGGTTTTGACAATTAACCTCTCTGTTGACATAAAAATTGGCTTTGTCTGTGAACAAGATCCCAGATGAGAAGTTAATATCTCTGTCACATTTGTTTGTTGCCCATTCACAGAATTCTAGCCTCCTTTCCAGGTTGTCTTCCTTATAATGCTGCAACATTAGCACTTTGTATAGATGCCATCTGCCCTCCATAATGCAGACATTACTCGCTTGGCTGATAAGGCATTCTGCACACAATTGGCATGTGCTTTATTGGGATTTTTTGAACAATTCCAGTACCATGGTTGATGTGTCATCATCAGTGGATGTTTAGGATGGTCACGTATTGGTTGGTCAGCAACAATACCAGTTTTAAAAATTTCTCAATCAGTTTGGTAACTGCACCATGCGGGATGTGTGTGCTGAGTGGATATATCTTATTGACTTCCTCTGCAACCTTGCAACAGCTTCCTCGCCCAGCCAGGAAAATAATCTCTATTTGCTCTTCTTTAGACAAAGACATCTCAGTGTGTTACTGAAAATAAAAATACAATTAATCCTTCATGTGGAGACTTTTGAATCACTGTCTATATTTATTGATTACTAAATCTGTATTGAAACAAGGAAGAATTTGTAGTTCCTGCAATGCTAACAAGTATGCTTAATATCTAATTAATATCTGAGTATGAAAAAGACAGTGACCAAGCAATAAAAACTTGCAATAGTTCCACAACAATTATCCTTATGGTTCAAGTACTTTACGAGGCTGACTTGCTCCTGTGTGGTGTGCCTTGGCTGCTTGTTCAAGGATGGACCTGCACAGTATGTGGAAGCACAAGAACAACCCTTCTGTCATCATTATCTCTGTAACTATTAAACTTTACATGTAAGTATGTTCAGTTACATTGATGTAAATTAACCCAAGGAACATTGTCCTGAATTATGGCAGATACCTCCTGAAACACTCTATATAGTGAAGACCTGTATTGTACCTACAAATTTGGGTGTTCTTATACTATTTTTGATTTGGCTCAGTACAAGTTTGGTAGTGCAAATTTGTAGTTACTGTACCTATAAATTTAATATTTAAATATCTCACGATATAATGATGTGTCTTACTGTCGCATTTTATGAGCAGGTTGGATTAATGCAAGATGAACTGCGTGTTCTGCAGCCACAGTTGATTGAGACATCAGAGATAACTGAGAAACTTATGGTCAAAATTGAACAAGATACGGTTGTTGTGGAAGCCAAAAAAGAGGTGAGTCTGCTTCTCCAAATGACAGTAGGTGTTTAGTATTTAGTCTGTAAAGTTGCTGTGTTGTGGAAGGTAAACAAGAGCAGAATGCTTTACTTCATATTTCCGTCCATGATATTACTTACCTTGTCAGACTTCGCACCCTTCTGGCATTTCACATCCTGAACCATATCAAAGTACTGCTGCAGAATTATTTCTTGTTGCTTCATTATGTTACGTGAACCATTACATTAATTTTGACAGTTAATGCAGTTTCTTTTTTTTACTTGTCAGTTCCTGTAATATCTTTACCAAATTATGTGCAGGATGGTCACAAATGATGTTAGTCACAGTTAAAGGTGTTTGAGAAATGCAAATGTCTCTTGCTGTCACATAGATTATTAGTAATGAGAAATGCATTTAAGATAGTGTGTCTTTTTCAGTATAGTATGACTTTTGCAGAGAGAGAGAGAGAGAGAGAGAGAGAGAGAGTGCGCATGGGCGAGTGTGCGTGCATGTTTAAAATTCTTATGCAGGGGTTTATTCAAGGCATTGTGTGAACCAAATTTAATTGTCTTATTTTAAGGAGGCCTAAATCAGCACTGTATGCTACTATGAATGGCTCATTGTATGTGCGTTTATACTGCATGAGTATTAAGTGAATGCAGGACTTAGTGTTTTACTATAACACATCAGAACTGAATTCTGGCGCCTTTATTTTTTGTTAATTAGGATTCTTTTTTTTAGTTTTTAATCACTAAAAGGAGTGACATCTTCTTCCATTGTTAAATGTTGTATCTTTTGTTGTCCACAACAATGAATACCATTGTTAAATTTTGTATCTTTTGTTGTCCACAACAATTAATATTTTAAAGACTTGTATTGTAAGAACCTTATTATAACTTAACCTGCCCTCCCCTCCCAAAGGAACCATTAAACATGGGTACCAGTACTCTGCCTGCCCACACCTCCACAGCCACAGTGCAAAACTGAAGGGTGAACATGTGTTACCTATATAATCCTGAGAGTAACTGCATTTCCTGCAGTTTGTAATAATTATTGTTATGCCTGATGTTGACATATTCATTATCTGTAATTGTCTTTGAGAGCAGATATATATTTTATCAGACACTGTAGTCTTTCCTCCTTTGGCATTTACTTCAATATATATTCGAATCACTTCTGTGCATGAAAGTCTCATTTATGATTTTAGATTGTTGGTGCTGATGAAGCACTGGCAAATGAGGCTGCTGCAGCTGCTCAGGCCATCAAAGATGACTGTGAAAGCGATCTAGCTGAGGCTACTCCAGCATTGGATGCAGCACTTCAAGCCCTTGATACATTGAATCCCTCAGACATCACTATTTTGAAGTCTATGAAAAATCCTCCTGCTGGAATTAAGCTGGTTTGTATTCTGCATAAGTTAAATGATTATAAAAATGTAAATAATTCTCAAGACCATATTGCTCTGATGAATCGATCACTATGCTCTTCTGAAGTGATGGTACCCACTGTTTCACTGCTGTGGAACACCAAACAATTTGAAATTCTGTGTTGTGCTGTTCTGGCCTGTTTTCCTTGTGAAGTATAAGAGTATGCTTGCAACATCACCATGTTCTCTGTGACCTCCCTATTTTTTAACTTTTTAACCAGTTGACCATTTTTCATGGAACAGTGTTTTAACTTCGTGCCATTGGTGGACATAAACATGTGAGATCAGGTGGCAGTGCCACTTTGTTATAGATTCTTCATGATGTATGTAATAAATCTTTGATAAATATGCAACTTTTGGAGGGTGATACTTTTGTATGTAATGCAACATAACAATATTACGACTGTGCAAAAATTTGCTGTAACTTTGGGTTTGATGGTAATAACTTACAAACCACTTAATTTGGACATGTGAAATTTGGTACTGAGACGAACAGAAATATACCTGCACATTAAAAATGAAATATTGTTTGTAATTTCTCTTATTAGTTTCTATGCAGGATGTTGGTCTGCAGGTAAATGCTAAGAAAGTAAAGCATAGTATTTATATGATACATAGTTGCATTTCAGAACCAATTCAGTAGAGTGAAATCAGACAGATCAAAACTTACTTAATTGAACGTATCAATTTTTGTCTTGTATTCAGACTAGAATGTACATGGCAAGTAACAACACATCATGAGAAATAGCTTACAGTGTAATTTAATGTGTGTTTACGTAGAAACCCATCAAATCTTTGCTTCTCTAAATCCATGCTCAATGACACACTGAAGGTTACTTTGAAAACAGCTGTTATGGTAGAATGTGATTCAATTTACAGTGTCACTCTACCCCCTTCCTACCTAACTCTCTCAGTTAGTATGGATTAGTTGATCATACATAAGTAAAATTCCATTTTCTGGGCTTGCATTTAACATAGAGTAGCTGTAGGTTTATGCCACATTAATGTAATGCAAGATAAAATCACAGTATATAAATAGATAAGTGTTACTAAATTCAGGTATTTTGGAATGCCACTAACAGATCAAAATTGCAGTTACAGAGGAACTGAGAGCATATTAAGTTCAGGGAATGCATACAGTCATTCACTTCAGTGTTTTTCCTTCCCAATCTTCCTCCTAAATCTTGAACTACACACAACTATAACTTTACCTGTTGTTTTGTATGTGTTTGCAACTTGATGTGTAGCACCAAGGGCAGACTGTAGGCTGAGAGCATTTGAGAACAGTGTGCTGAGGAAGATATTTGGAACTAAGATGGGAATTAACATGAAGCTGGAGAAAGTTGCATAATTGAAGAGTCAAAATTTGTACTCTGTACCAGATACAAGTAATATTAAAGAAATAAAATCAAGGAGGATAAGATGGATAGGGCATATGTACAGAGATTTGATTGGAAATCTTAAAGGAGTGAGACTTTCTGGGAGACCTGAGCCTAGATTGGATGATAATGCTAAAATGAATCCTTAAGAAACAGTATGTGAAGATTTGAACTAAATGAATTCATCTGACTTGGGACAGGGACTAATGTAACTTGGTGTATGAGAGGTGGTGCATTAAACCTTGATTTCATGAAGACATATAAGTATATACGACTAAGATTTTCTGCAGTTGGAAAGCTGCTTTATTTTTCTTGAAACTGTATTCTGTATGTCTTTTCTCAGTGCAAAATAAGAATTGTTTTCTTTATAAACTTTACTGATGAAAGGACCTTCAGCAAAATGCATTGAAATGAACTGATATGTCAATATTTGTGATTTTATTTCCTGTATATATTCCAGGTCATGGAAGCTGTGTGTGTTATGAAAGGGATAACACCTGAAAGGAAACCTGACCCCAGGGGATCTGGAAGGATAATTGAAGATTACTGGGGACCTTCGTTGAAAGTGCTTGCTGATTTTAAGTTCCTTGAAACACTGAAGACTTATAATAAAGACAGTATTCCTCCTGCTATCATGAAGAAGATCAGAGACAAGTAAGTGATCTCTTGTTATACAGCTACACAGCATGAAAATGCTAGTGGTAGTGGTGGTTACCTGTAGTGGTTGTGGCTGAAAGTGGCTTCTAGTTGTGGTGGTAGTTTGCAGTTGGTTGGTGAAGGTCAGCAGGCATGGGTGATGGTGTTGGTGATCATCAGTGCTGGAGATTGGTGGTAGTGGTGCAGTGAAATCTCAGTATATTGAGATCATGCAAGTGACAAAATCATACTGTGGTAATGTAGTGCAATACACTTAAATACATTAAAAATTCTGGAATGATAATCATAAGGTTCGTCATCCCCGCTGTGTTCATAAATAAACTAGATTGGAGTGTATGTACTTCTCTTTAACACAACTATATGATGGTAGATATATGTAAAGAATTTATTACATAAAGAACAACTACATGTTTCAGCACTTTACATTGGCCATCTTCAGGTTGAGAATTGAAAAAACTTAGTAAGCAGCTATACTTGACTTATGTGGGTTGTATACAGTGGGGAGGTGAAAGATGAGGTGGGCATGAGATCTCGCATGTGTTATGTAGGATGGGTGGTGTGGGTACTTCTCAACCTGTAGATGGCCAATGTAAAGTGCCGAAACATGTAGTTGTTCTTTATGTAATAAATTCTATACATATATCTACTATCATATAGTTGTGTTAGAGACAAGTACGTACACTCCAATCTAGTTTATTCCGGAATGATATTTACAAATATGTTAAAAATGAAAGAGAGACAAATTTACCATGTTAACATCATCAATGAGTCCAAAATATTTCAGTGCCTCTTGTTTTATGAATTCTTTCTCAGTAAATTCTTGGAGAATTCCACTGATGTCAAATACACAGTCTGGATTATCTACCCTGCTCTTTACCAGATGATGAAGACTGGGTGCCATGTTTGAGATCTGTGGAGTCAACCTACACTTTCTTTAAGTTCTATTAAGTCAGTTGATCATGTGAAGGGTTGGGCTTGCTCTCATACCAGTGGTTGCATTCACTGGAACATTCTTCAATCTGGTATCCTTTATGCAACTTTATACACTTTTTCATAATTTTCAGTATCAATTCTATTCTTATGTGGTTGAATTGCATCAGAATCAGTGCTGTTCTTGATTCTGTCTTTCAAATACAGACAATGTTGCTGGGCTGATTCCATATATATTTTTTTTGACACCCCCAATTTAATCTCAGTGGCTGTCCTAATTTTTTTTTTCTCATGTATGGAAAACTTCTTCCACGTCATTTTCTTCTCCATACTTCCCTGCATACAAATAAAATGAAGCTGTAAGAATTAAGAGCGAATGATAACAGAATGTAACACATGGGTCTAAACTGCTTTGAAAGTACTTGCTTCTTTGCACCACAACCTCTTACATACAATGCCACTAATGACTTTATTCATAGTTATGCCAAATCTTCAGGGAACAAATTATTCTGATGTTTCTATAAAACTCTGGTGCTGTAAACAGCTGTATCTTGAAGAGGTAGATACAGTACAGGACAGTACCACATTTTGGTGCTGCACACCATATTGCATATTTCCTGTGAGAGCTGGAGTGAAAACATGGTTCAAGTATTGTCATGTGTTGTACAATAATCAGAATTTGTTAATGACACCACGCTGTGTGAAACTGAATTGGAATCAGATCTGGCCATCTGACTGTGAATTCACATGACAGTGTTAACTGGTGAGTAAATGTTTTTTATAGCTACTAATGTGAACTATGCCACTTACAAGTGCAGGTGTGTTTTGACTTCAGACTGTAGTAATGAACAGCATGGAAACTCAGCTCTAAAGGCACATTTACTGTAGTTGATTTGATTTGCAACCCCATTGAAAAGCTAACCAAACAAAAAGCTGTGTCTGCAATACTGCCATCCTTTTGGAACAGGTCTACAGAAAACGCTGGGAGTGACTAATCAGACAAATAATTCATGTTACAATAAATGTAAGGTATGAGAGTGCAGGTATTAACATGTTGAATTTAGTCATGTGGCAGAAAGAGAGTCTTTCTGCTTCAGTAAATTGAAATGCTGACACCCAAACAGGGCATAATTAGACTCATATTGACCAATTTGAATGAACCTGCTACTTCAGTTGAATCAAAGTGCTTGCTATTTGATCGCACTGAAACTTGGTTTCAGTTTTTGGTTTTTGTTGTTTGGCTCAAGTAATGCAATTGATCAATAAAAAACGTACCTTTAAAGTAATGTCCTTCTCAAGTAGCAGTGTAAAATACGTTGCTTGGCTGGCACTCTTGGGTTGTTGTTGAGTTGCGGGATGGGTTTTTTACATCTGGGAGCGGGGAGGAGGTGATTTTCATAGGATTCATCCCATGAAACACCATTGCCATGACCATTGTGTATGTTCTTATAGTTTTCCGTAATGAGCGTACCCCTACAGCCCTTAATTCATGCTCTTTCCCCTGTCATTTGTCTGACACATAAAGTGGCAGATTTTTGTAAAGTTTGCATCGCACTGTTCAATAATTTTGTTTTCCAAATGTCTGTTCTATTGATTATTTTTTTGTAGGATGGATTTTTGTTGTGGTAAAATTATATTTTGTTACAACGATATTTATTAATGTGAAACAATTTTCATAAAAAATGTACAGTAAATTGTTGGGGTCCAGTAAACAGTTTGGTTTACAGAAACTTCTTCATTCTGGTGTTTGTGAGAACGAATATATCACTGCAGTTAGTGGTGGTCCGTGGTCACTGGTGTGGTTGTTGGCCTAGGTGGTAAGTGGTGGTTGGCAGTATTCAGTAGTGGTTATTGTCACTGTTACTAATGTGAGTGGTAATGAAACCTGCAAGGTCTGATTTGTTAGAACACTAAAATTTGCAAGTGAGATGCTTTTAATATTTCTGTGTCTTGGAAGTAGGAACATATGACCTCTTTTATATGGTACACCTTTCTGTGATAGAATTATTGTAAATTCCCCCAGTTTTAACAAGTGGTTCTGCGTACTGTATCAGACTTTTAAAAATTGTGTAGACAAATTGAAGTTATATTTATGATTGTTCACATTCATACAGAGCACTGTTCCTTTCAGTAATACATATTAAATGAATATTTTTGTCTCTTTACAGATACATTCCAGACCGTGATTTTAAGCCAGACATTATTAAGAATGTGTCAAGAGCATGTGAAGGACTGTGTAAATGGGTGAGAGCTATGGAGGTGTATGACCGAGTTATTAAGATTGTTGCTCCAAAGAAGGCAAATCTAGCCAAAGCTGAAGCTGAACTTGCTGTTCAGATGGACAGACTGAATGAGAAGAGAGCTCAGCTGCAAGAGGTATGGACCTGTTCATCCCTTTCCCTTTCAGTGAACGAAACTGAAGCAACTTCTGTAAGGCTTCCTATGATCAGTAATTTTCAGTATTTAAAGCCTGTTTCTGTATTGCACTTAATTTACATGAGGAGTTGGGATAGCATAGATGATACAGTGACCAGGCTATTGGCTGGGTGACCCTGGAAATACTCTGATCCTGCAGGAGGGGGGGGGGGGGGGGAAAAAAACTTTTCTCTTTCCAAATGTGTGAATTTTCTCTTTTATTCCCAGCCGCCTAACCCCCGGGGGGAAGAGTGTTTTTTCATAACCCATGTTCCATCCCTCCATT
>Ga0123354_10018780_pt1 | contig 10853 bp, 12 predicted proteins | sample TergutLab28metaG_2_FD_97872 | JGI IMG/M metagenome (GOLD analysis project Ga0123354, IMG submission 97872) | Labiotermes labralis P4 segment gut microbial communities from Petit-Saut dam, French Guiana - Lab288 P4 | ecosystem: Host-associated > Arthropoda: Insects > Digestive system > Gut ... | reverse complement strand
TTGGAATAAAGAAATAGTTATAAATGAAGATTGTAGCGGAGCTGATGAATGTTTTGCAATAAAAATAGATGATGAAGTAAAAGAGATAAATGATTATAGTTTAGGTAATTGTAAAACTTTTAACTTTGTTGAAAAAAGTGTAAGAGATTGGAATAAAATACTTATAAATTATTTAGATAAAAAAATTTTTGAAATTAAAAATAATGGAAATTAAAGAAAAATGCTGCGGAAACTGTACAATGTACACTAACGAAGATATGACAGGCGCCGGCTGGTGTGATTTTCACCAAGAGCCGTTCGATTGTGATGAAGTATGTGATGATTATGATTTAATAAGGTATGAAAACGATTGAACAGGCAGCAAGTGAATATACTCCTAAAAATTGGAGTTCGCTTGGAAAAATAGCGGATGATGCCTTTAAAGCCGGCGTCAAATTTGCCCAACAGTGGATAAGCGTTGACGAGGAATTGCCGGAAAAAGGCTCGCGGGTTTTATTGAAAAACGAAAATGGATATATTGAAATAAGAACGATGGGAGTAAGTTCTATTTCAAACGGCAAATTACGTAATACAATTGGAGGTCATCTTGTTGCCCATTGGCGACCGATTGAAGTAAAATAAAAGCAAAATTATGGAAACAAAAATTTATTCAATTCAGGAGTACTCGGAAAAAATAAAAATTCAGGTTGGAGACTTGTATGGAAAATCTCGATCGCATAAAATCTCCACTCCGAGACAAATTTACTGGTATTATTTGTCGTTAAACAAAATTCCTGTAACTTCTATCTGCAAAGAATTTAATCGAAAACATTCTACTATATTGGAAGGAATAAAAAAAATTAATGGATATATTGACGTGAAAGATAAAACTATCAATTCATATTTGAATGCGTTGAGTATTTTTTCACAACAATAACCTATTAAAGAAAACAAAACAATTAATTTAGCAGAAAAAATTATGAGAATTAAAACAGATATTACCGGAGTTACAACCACTTCTGTATATAACGAAGGAGATTGCTATTCATTAGTAAATCTACGTAAAAAAAATGGAACCTTACATCCGGTTGCTCCAAGAAAAATAGTGTTCGAATTACAAGATGAATATGATATTATTTTTATTCACAGTTACATTGGTTACGAAAACATGATTGGGGTAAAACATGCAGAAAGAGGAGGAAGTACAGTGCATTGGATAGCAGATAAACTTGAAAATAATTGGAATGTTTATGAGAATCCAAAATTTATTTTTTCAACAGGAACAAGTTTTGATGAGCAAGTAATTAGTGTACAACAAATAGGTAACACTTTGTCTATTATAACCGGTAAAACTATAAAATATTTACTATATAATGGAGAAGACTACATTATTTTAGGTGAAATTCCTGAAATACAGCCAATAAAATGGTTTAATTATGGATATTATTATAACAAAAAGTTTAGTGAAGACTATTCTCAAGGTACGGTAGATATAAGTAATATTTATACCGTAACTACCGGTTATTTTAATCTTTTTAAAAATGAAATATATGATAAAGAAAATGGTTGCCTTTTTGATTCACATCTTTTAGTATTCGCATTTCGGCTATATGATGGATCTTATATAAAACAAACATCCCCTGTATTGTTATGTGGAAATTTATTTGAAACAGCTTTTACAATGCTTTATTTTTCTGGTAATTTTACTTCTAATTCAGGGATTGGCATTAATGCAAATAAAATTTATTTAGAATTTGATTTGAATTACCTTAATGAATGGAAAGATATAATTAAATCTGTTGACGTTTTTATTTCAATTGGGCTTGGAAAATGTTCTGAAAGTAATTTCATGTCAGAAAATGATTTTGAAAAAAGATTCAAGGAAGCGCAGTCTAATATTCGTCATGAAGATTATTTTAGTTTAATGAATGACGATCTTAAAATGATTGAAAACGTTAAATCAAATAGTAATTTCTATCTAATAGATAGAATTCCGATAGGTACTGTAAGTACCTATATAGATAATACTAATGATAACATTTCTTTGATGTTTAATTTTCCCAAAAAAACTGTTCTTGATAGTCTGGATATACTTATTGATAGAGAAACTTTAAGTCTTGATTCATTTTCTAACCATACAATCACCGGAAATGTCTCATGCATATATAATAACAGACTTCATTTAGCGCAAATACAAACAACCTTATTTGGTGGATTTAACATTAATTTTTTCACTTTGCCTGAAAGATTTTTGGGAGAATCCTATTATGGAATTAATTATTTAAATTACTTTGGCGAAACTATCCAGACAAATAATGAACTACCAGTTACAGATACAAGATTCAATGGTGCAATTTTTCAGGAATCCTATCAACAATTGTATTTTCCTAATGGAATATTAATTGTTGTTTATCTAAAATTTAATAATAGAGATATGAAAGTATATTCAAAATATGAACATCCTATATATTTTTGGATTAACCCGTTTTATTCATATCCAGATCCAAGCGCATATAAGTTACAAATATATGAAATAATTTCTCAAGATCGGTTTAGATTAATCCATGAAGTTGATTTAAGTAAAAGTACAGGACAAAATAATTCATATTTTTTATATTTTTATGTTCAATTAAATGGTTTAAACCAAAATATAAATTATGTATTTCCACTTATTCCGAATAAAAATAATAATACTATTATTGAAAAATTTGATACACCAGATATAATGCCAAGTTACATAGAACAAAACAAACTCAAAGTGTCTGCTCTAAATAACCCGTTTTTATTTCCTAACGAAACAACCTATCTGGTTAGTAATGGTAAAATATTGAACTTAGCTTCGATTGCTACTCGTATATCAGAAGGGCAATTCGGTCAATTTCCGCTGTATGTTTTCACAAATAAGGGAATCTACTCAATGAGCGTCGGAACTGGCGGGGTAGTCTATTCCCAAGAATCCGCTCCAACCTCTTATGAAGTACCGATAAGCGATATTATCTGTTCAACTCCATTTGGCGTAGTATTCATATCGGATCGTGGAGTTTGTATTATAAGCGGGCAGGCTGTCGAACTTCTTACAGCATTATTACAACAATCTCCAAATAAATTATCAATAGAAATCAATCAGAAAATTGATGAAATACTTCTCAATTTAGGAGAGGAATCGCTTATTGAATATTTGAAAACTATTCGGTCAATACTCTATAACCCTAAAGAAAATGAAATAATACTTCACAATGATAATGATTTATTTAACTGGGTATTGAACCTCGATAGCAAACAATTCTATCAATCAACTGAAAAAATAGACTTGGTAGTTCAGAACACATTTCCAAAATTAATAGTAATTGAAGGAAACAAAGTAAAATATTACGATCAATCAGCAGAAGATACCTCTACGTATGTATCATTGATTACACGACCGCTCATTTATGGGACAACAGATTTCAAAAAACTTGATCGTATGTTTCTAAGAGCAACTATGTATAAAGTTGATAATACAATCATATTAAATTATTACTCAATTGACGGAATAAACTTTTTTGTTTTAAAAGGAATACAAATCAATCCAGGAAATAGGAAAGATTTCGATATGGGTCTATTTAGCAGGAGCAAATATAGGCAGTTTCTATTTTCCTTTTCCGGTACACTTGACGAAAAATCTGATATTGAATATCTCGAAACTGAAATTGTTGAAGAATATCAAAACACCAAAATGAGGTAAATTATTTTTTAATGTATCTTTTCACATACTTTAAATATTTTGCTCGCGCCGCTTTTCTTTCTTCAGAAGTCGATTTATTATTCCAATTCAGAGGAGTAGAATAGAAAATAGATTCACTATGAATTAGTTCAAAACAACTTATTTCTTTTGATAACAATTTCTTACGTTTTAAGCGTAAAATATCATCTCGATTAACAGATACCAATTTTTCACCAACCGGCAAACTTAATAGCATAATGTGGTACTGCTTATTATATGCTTTTTGCTTTATATCAGCAAGTCGAATAGCAAGATTCATTTTCATTGATTGGCGTTTATAAAAAAACCATTTACTAAACCAAATCCAATACTCCTTAAATTCCTGAACAATCTCTTTTATCATATTTTTTCAATTAACTTTTAACATCCACTTGTCCCTATTGTCCCTATTGTCCCTATTTCCTCTAAAATTCTCCGCACAAAATAACCAATTCCCATTCTATTTTCAAGTTATTGAAATGAAAATCAAATCGAACTTTCACCAACAGTTCGTTTTGGTTTATACTTCTGAACATCTTCAAGTATAATCGGAATCGGTAAATCATAGCAAATATAACACCCAATCATCCGAGTCATCAGAATATCATCATGTTTACCAAGTTTAGCTCCAAATGATCCGTTTTTCTTTTGTTCGTATACACGAGCCTCATTAAGGGCTTCTTGATTTCTTTCTTTATACCCTTTTTCTCGTAATATGGCAACATAATTACTTATAATCATTGGTTTTGTACTCCGGTTAGTATTAAATCCATATTTAACCGGTATACCATCTTTAATCTTGTCTGCCGGTGTTCTGCTGTACAGGTTATTGTAATAATACGAAATGGTATCAAATATAAATTCGGAATCATCTTCCTTAAAATCAGAATCATAAGTATTGCTTTCAACTACAAAGAGCGCATCATCGTAAAACTTCGCTATCTGTGCGGCTACCCATATAGCTATGTCTTTATCTATACGACCTTTCCATTCTGCAACAATTTCAGGTACTCCTCCATAAACCATTGGGAAACGGTCAAAAACAGTCATCACCCCCCAGTCCGCCGATTCCGATATTCCCTTTTGAGGGTCAAAAACAACCACATATCTATCGGATACAGAAAGCTCCAAATCGGGGAATACCCAAACTTTCAATTTATCCCGCTCCTTCAACTCAATCAATTTCGTATCACCCGAAAGAATATCCGTAAGAGCTTCCTTATCTTCAATGAAATGTAGATTGGAAAGTATTTCATTCCTTCGCGAAGTTTCTGTTTTCGCCAATGCAGGCGAACAATCCGATGCCAATATACCGACCGAAACCGGCGGTTTGCAATCTTTCCGCATCGCTTCAATATCCTCGCTCCTGAATGCCGGCATCCCGCTATCCTGAAACGCCTCGATATCATCCAAAGGAAACTCCTGTTTCATAAATCGTTCATTTGGCATCGTTCCAGCTTTCAACCGTCGCCAGTTCAAATTCTCAAGCGTACAATCTGGATGATTGGTAAACGTATTGATTTCATACTCATTCATTGATTTTACAAAATCAACGATATTCCCTTTCTTTCGTTTGCCATTATGGAGATAATAGTATTCGTCAAAGTCCCTACTGTAAATCTCAGGGAAATACCAGGGGACAAATATATTTTCAAAAACCGTTTTTCCGGCTTTTGCCTTTTCCCATTGTTCATAAAAATAATCGCCAATACCATTTGCTGTCGTTTCCCTTCCTATCAGCGTATAAGGTTCTTCCGGTATGGAACTTGTTATAGTCGCTTCTGTCAATTGAGGATTATTGTTTTCCGTATCCGGATAATAAGCCATTTCCGACAGGTGAGCCATTTTAACATCATCCGAACGGACGGAATCCGGCTCTAAAGCTGTTCCAATCGTAATCAAACATCCTCTTTCCGGCACTTGCTTGATGTTTTGTGTATTCTTGTAATTCTTTATCGTATATTTCTTCTCATCTATCGGAAGCATATTCTCAATCGCCCGCTCATACATCGCCCGTATCCTGATTGCAGCATCTTTAATATGGGCGCAAACAACACTGTTCCAATTATTCCTGTGAAACATTTGAATCCAATTCATGTAGATTTGTATAAGCGTCGAACCGCCAATCTGTCGTGATTTAAGATAATTGAAACGTATCGGCAATCCGTTTGTTCTCATATCTTCCAACACAGGTAACAGTTTTTCGCGCTGCGGACGATTCAGTTTAAAAGGAATATCGACCGCCGTCGTTTTATCTCTGATGATTATGTATGCAATGCAATAATACTCAAAATCATACTTAGCCCTTAAACTGCAAAAGGAAATCCAGAACAAAAATTCTTTTTCCGGCGTATATTCCTCTTTATTAATCTCAAACAATCGCTTTATCGACTTGTATCGTTTCAGTTGAACGCAAACATCCTCGCTCATCATCTCGACAGGCAAATACAACAAAGGAAAGGGCGAATCGTCAATTTTCAGACACACCCTTTCCCCATAACAACCCAATCCTGTCATCTGGTCGTATGGTTTACTTATCTTCTCTTTTCTTCGAGAATTTTCATTGATTATGGAATCAACTTTAATCATCGTCTTTAATTAAAAACCGCCCTATCTTCACAGACAGGGCGACTGAAAATCTAACCTAAAATAATTTTTTTATGAAAGAAACTATAAATGTTAAAATTTTACTTCTATTTTTTAGGAGTAAATAACCGCCGCCTACTACCATTAGCAACCATCCGGCGTACATGGATGTTTGTTGCCACCAATTTAGCTTGTTGGTTATTTTCTCTTTGACCACTTCTACCGGAAAAGGAACCTTAATTGAATCGTGAATGTGAATTGAATCATGCTTTACTTTATCTACATACAAATATCTGTTGTTATGTACAAAAACAGTATCCCCGGTATTGTGTACGTAAACAGAATCATGTAGATAAATAGAATCGCGCAAATAATTATTTCTTACCTCAGTTCTGATTGTTTCCAGCGGAATATATCTTATTTCGGTTGTTTTGCAGCCGGAAAATACCGAAAAAGAAATGAATGTGATAGCGAAAAATAATGTAGCCTTCATTTCAACACGTTTTTCAATCTACCTGAACAGCAGGACGCCATTTTTACATGTCCTCTTAAAATCAGTTTTTTCGCCTCTTTCTTATTCATCATCTCAATAGAACCGATATTGTCACACCATTTACAGGTGAAATAATGTATCTTTCTGTTCCCATTGTTAAGCACATACTTTTTGTTATGTATGAGCGCGTTCCAATAAAATTTGATTATTGCTTTCATAAATTTTTTTCTATTGTTTTAATAACTTGCTTTAATGAATCTGCATAATTCGGATCGGTAGCGTAACCGGCTTTAGCGACGGCATCGGCAAACCGATAGGGATCGTGTCTCACTTTCAGCGCTTCCGAATAACGCTTGTTCTTGTAGAATAACTCAGCCCGGTCGGAAAAACATTCTTCCGGAGAATGGTATTTGCGGAACCAGTCTTTCACCCGGTAGGTATATTTCCCATCCGATCGTTTGGTTATGGACAAGACGGCAGGGAAGCGATGCCCCTGTTTGTCATCGTTGAAAATCTCGGTGGTAGTGAGTAATTGCCTTTTACTTTCCGGCGTGTCTTTCGACGCTTTCACCCCGAAAAACATATTACCCGGCGCATGTTCGCCCCAGCCCGATTCGAGCGCCGCCTGTGCGAGCGTAAACCGGTAGTCGATGCCGTATTCTTCCTGAGATTTAACAGCATCCGGCTTAAATTTCGTTATGAACTGTTTCGGCGTCATGATTCAAGTTTTTTAGTTGTTTTTGTTTGCTTCCCATATTTTTTCTCAAACTCGGCTAATTCCAGGCGTAGTGAATTGTTTTCTTCAACCATATTTTGAACTTTCTTATCAAGTTCATCAATGCGTTTAATGTATTCATTGATTTGCTTGTGCATTTCTTTGATTACATCATCATAAGTCGTAAATATTGATTTTGTGACTTTTACTTCAATATCTTTAGATTCGGCGCTGGATTTGCGTTTTCCAAAAACAAATCCAATAATTGTACCGGAAATACCTATAATAAATTCAATAATATGACTTTTCCAATCCATATCCGCATTTTTAAAATAATTAAGCTAAATTCCACCCCCATACATCAGGAGCATAAACATTATTGTCGGAAGTGTTGACATAAGTTTTTCCCTTATATGTTACTTTGGCGCCTTTCATGTAAGCATCGTGTGCACCGGTAGGCTGTTTCCAATCGGGAATACTGCCGCCTAAAACATCATCCAAATTAGCAACAGTTTGATAAAACGTATTAAAATTAGCATCGGTGACATTGTAACGCCAATGGGTTAGAAGAACTTTGTAAATTACGCCTTCTTTCAAAACCATTTCACCGGCAGTTAACACCTGGTTGCTATTCAATTTGTCATAGTCCCAAACCTCTAAAATATTGCCGGTTTCGAGTTTTCTCTTTTCCGGTAAAAGTTTCCCTGTTTTTCGGTCATAGTAATCATAACCAAGAGCAATCTCAGTGCCTAACTCAGCTTGACTTCCGATTTCAATCAGAAATTTATTTTCATCAGCTTGAATATACGGATAATCAAACAATCCGTTGTTTTTTGTTGTAATTTTCATATTAATAATCTCCTACAATTAAATTAGCATAAGCGATCCAGCCGGTTGCTCCTTTGTAATCCGACACACTTGCTGCAGGAACTGATATTTTTTGCAAAGACGTTGTATTAATTGTTATTGTTCCAAATAGTGGTGGATTTGGATTCCCAATACGCAAAATCTGTAATGTAGGAATTCCGGATAAAGATCCATCCATTAATTGTGTTGCACCGCCTAAATCAAGATAAATAAGTTTCTTTGCATTAGCAAAAGCCTGAAAGCCTACCGTAAAACTTGCATTTCTATTAAAACTTACTTTATATATGTTTGATTCTCTAAATGCCATACTACCAAGTTTTGTAAAACCGGAATTTGTAAAATTTAATTCGATATTTGATGAAGGGTCAAAAGCTCTGGCGAAAGTTCCTCTATCATTTCCGGCAATATTATATCCGTCTTCTATAACCGTTATGTTACTAAAGTCTCCAGTAAATACTTTAAGTGAAGTTACTCCAAGAAAAGCGTTGGCGCCTATATAACTTACTCCACCTAAATTAATTTCTACTAACTCGGTACAATTGTAAAACGCTAATGTTCCAATAGCAAAATTGGATAATGAACTAAAATTTATTTTCCATATTTTTGAACCCATAAAACATTGATTACCTATACGAACTATATCCTGAGAAGTAAAATCCAATTGAATATGTGAACCGGGTGCAAAAGCGTTTGAAAATACTCCATTAATAGGATAAAGGTCGCTATATCCATCAGCAAATACGGATACTTTTGAAAAGTCCCCTGTAAATTTAGTAATAGCAGAACAATTCATAAATGCTGCCGCACCAATATTAGTAACTTTTCCTAAAACTATTTCTGTTAAGTTTGTACACCCATTAAAAGCGCGTGCTCCTATTGCAAAAATCGCATTTGGATTAAAATTAATCTTATGTAAACCGCTTTCCGTAAAAGATTGAGAACCTACTAATGTAAAATTAGGATTATTAAATTCTAAGGCAATTTTAGAACTCATTGAAAACGCATTATAAAATACGCCTAATTTTCTGCTACTATCTATATAACCATCTGGTAATGATGTAATTTTAGAAAAATCAGCAGAAAAATTCATTAAATTTTTTGTATTATAAAAGGTACCACCCAAAGTATAATTTGGCGCTCCACCTATATCGGTAATAATACCTAATATTAAATCGGTTAAATTTGTACAATTGGCAAATGCTCCAATACCTAAACTAAATTCTGCATTTGGATTGAAGAATATTTTTTTGACATTAGAAAACCAAAATGTCATATTTCCTAAAGTCTTAAAATTAAGAGAGCTAAAATTAAGTTCAACCGCTGAATTTTGCGCAAAAGCATAAGCAAATACCCCGTCAATGGTATTTAAATTCGGACTTTGGTTAGATTGATTACTTAATAATTCAGTTATTTTTGATAAATCCAAATTAAATTCGTCTATATTAGAGCAATAGGAAAAAGCGCTTCTATTAAGATAAATTGAACTATTATTTAATTTATCAAGATCAACGCAACTTAGAACTTTATTAGCTCTAAAAGCATTAACTCCAACTGAAATAATACTACCTTTTGCATGAACTTCGATTAAATTCTGTAAATTTTTACCGGTTGCTATATCATTGTTATAAAAACTATCTGGAAAATATGGTAAATTATATATTTTTACTGTATATATTTTATTAGAATCAGGAAAGGTATGATTGTAGGGAGGTATATCCACAAAATTACCATCTCCCCAATCAACCCCTATATTAAAATTTTGCTCTAAGCCTTTGAAATCTAAATCGACTATTTGCCCTAATGAAGAATCAAAAACTAATTCTATAATAGAATATGGAATTGGACAAAAAATCCATTTACCATCTTTTCGCCGATATTTTTGATTGTCTTTTGGCGCCTCAATAACTCCTATAATCCAAATTCCATTTCTAAACATTTTAATTATTTGTATTTTGTATTACTTGTAATGTGGCAAAATTCTCAAATCCTATAAGTTGAGCCGTTAATATAACAGAACGAGAAATAGCATCAGGATTAATTGTTGCAGTTAATGTAAAACCAGTTTGCGTTTGATTAGATAAAGTTAACCAACTTGGTAGTTCTATTACTGTATATTGTATCCCTATATCTGAAAGTGTTATAGATACATTCTTTGACTCGCCATTTTTATTGAATGTCAAAGTAGTAGGATTAAGTGATATTGTTGGTGCATCTCCAACAATTGAATCACCTCCACATTCACAAACAATCCATTGACCATTCTGACGCACATAAGTTTTTCCGTCTTTCGGTGCTTCTTCAACTCCTTCAATCCACACTCCATTACAGCGAAGATATGCCATTCCGTCTTTCGGTGCTTCTTCAATCCCTTCAATCCACACTCCATTATTGCGGACATACGATTTTCCGTCTTTCGGAGCCTCCGATACATAACCATTCAAAAGGTCTTTAACATCATCTATTGTCAATAT
>Ga0123354_10018778_pt1 | contig 10854 bp, 5 predicted proteins | sample TergutLab28metaG_2_FD_97872 | JGI IMG/M metagenome (GOLD analysis project Ga0123354, IMG submission 97872) | Labiotermes labralis P4 segment gut microbial communities from Petit-Saut dam, French Guiana - Lab288 P4 | ecosystem: Host-associated > Arthropoda: Insects > Digestive system > Gut ... | reverse complement strand
GGAGATCGTCCAATGTTTCTTTCCAAGTTTTTTCCGGACACAAAACGAGACAGTCTTTGTATATGTCTTTCCGCAATACAAGATGCAATTCCTCCGACGATTGCAGGATTTTGCGAAAAGGCGCCGGTACGAAAACCCGTCCTTTTACATCCGTTTTAGCGTGAATTGTGCCTGTAAATACGTTCATAATTTTAACTCTCTGTTTCAGACCGTAAAATTACAAAATTCCCCACAATATGCAATAATTTTTTTATTTTTTTTTTTTGAAAAAGTTATAAACCGAGATATTAAACATATAAAATACTTATAATTAATAATTTATATTTTTATCAACAGGTGGGGGTTATTTTACTGTTGTTGATAACTAAGTGTAAAAATTCAAAAAAGGATCGTAATTTTTTTGCAGATTGTTGGATTTTGGAATAAAATAGTAAACGGATCAGCACAAAAACATGAGGGATTTTAAATCCGGAACGGATTAAATGTTGGTAGCCGGTCGTGAAACGTCCGGTGAATAGGATAAACGAATCACCCACAAGCGGCAAAGCCCCGTTATAACATTCGACGCAGCCAAATATTTGCTTGATTTGGCGTGAGATAAAAAATATTTCAAGGCTTCGCCGCTCAGGTGAGGTTCGTTCATTCGTCACCCGACGTTGACACGTCGGGCTACCGAGATTTAATCCGTTCCGGATTATAATTGTTTAAAATAATGTTATATTATATTATTTTATGTTAATTAACATAAAATGGCGCTATTTAAATTTGTTTATTAAAAACATATATTATACTTTTACAGCGTTGAAAATCGATTTTTAGAGTCGAATTGTTAATTAAACACAAGATTAGAATAAGAAACAAACGTAAATATGGGTAGGTTGCAAAATAAAAAAGTATCCATGCAAAGCATCGCTGATGCTGTCGGCGTAGCTCGATCAACAGTTTCTTTCGTCCTGAACGGAAAGGAAAAGGAAGGACATATCAATGGAGAAATAGCCCAAAAAATACGGGAGAAAGCAAAAGAAATGAATTATGACATTAATGCAATTGCCCGAAGCCTTCGAACCGGACGTTCCTATACAATTGCATTGATAGTTGCAAATATTTCGGATGTGTTTTTTGGAACATTAGCATATCACATTCAGGAATACGCTGAAAAAAAAGGATATCTTTTAGTCATTATTAATACGGGGGAAAGGAAAGAAAGATTGGCTCCGATTTTCAAAATGCTTGCAAACAGGCAAGTTGATGGCATAATCATGGTTCCGGTTACTAATACTGAAAGCGATTTTATTGAAAAACTGAATCCAAATATACCGATGGTTTATGTTGACCGTTATTTTGAAACTTTTAATACAAGCAGAATACACATAAACAATTATGAAGTTTCAAAAATGGCGACGCAATTGCTGATCGGAAAAGGATGCAAAAGAATAGCGCTTGTTTCATATCATGAAACCCTTATGCATATCCAGGAAAGAAAACGTGGATATTTTGATGCACTGTCAGCTAATCATTATCATGCTGAAGATCTTGTTTGCGAGGTGAATTATTCTAATACAAAAGATAGGATAGCCGATTTTCTAAAAGAAAAATTTCGAGAATCCCCTGCAATTGACGGTATTTTTATGGCAACAGGGGGATTGTCATCCGTTACTATTCGACTTTTGATGGATATGAATATCAAAATACAATCGGACGTCCAACTCATTGGCTTCGGAAATATTGATGTAATCACCTCTATGCAGATTCCATATATTAAGCAGCCGATGCTTGAAATGTGCAAATACTCGTTGGATATTTTATTGAACCAGATAGAATCTCCTAATGATAAGCCGATAGATTGCAAATTACCAGCGTCCATAATCATGGAATAATTTTTTATTTAATTTTTTTATCAGTGATTATTTATTATGAATCATATAAAAATCGATTTTTTACCGAATATTATTATGTTAAATTTCTCAAATAAGAAAAAATCGTTAATTAAACAAAATATTAATCATTTAGATTTTACTAACAAATAATTAAATTGCCTATGGAAAATAAATGCAAAAGAAAAAGCAGCAATACCGCAAGTATTACTGCTAAACAATTAATCACAAATCTTTTTCAATGATCTTCGCATTGTCGTTGAAAAAAAGAATTAATCATTTAAATATTTATTAATAGAACAATAATAAACGTGCAAATTTATGAATTTATTTCCAATTATTAAAACTATTATGAGGATTCGGTATTTAACAGGATTTTTAATGCTATTGTTATTGTGTTTTCAAATAAACATTAAAGCTGAACCTCAAGTCAAACAACAAGAAGGAATTACAATTACTGGTACAGTGTCCGATAAAGACGGTCGTGTAATTGGAGCTAATGTGTCGGTGAAAGGGTCTTCTGTAGGAACAGTAACCGATCAGGAGGGAAAATATTCAGTTACAGTTCCTAACAAGGAGGCAAAGCTGGCGTTTTCTTACATTGGATATAACCCGCAGGAAATTACTGTAGGAAATCAGACAACAGTCAATGTCGTCTTGACGGAATCATCGGAATCGATAGACGAAGTCGTAGTTGTGGGTTATGGCGTTCAGAAAAAGGTGAATGTAGTCGGGGCGGTAAGCACCCTTCAAGGTTCTGAAATCAAATCCGTTCCTGCCGCTTCGGCCGGCGCTGCAATAGCTGGGCGCCTCCCCGGTGTGACTGTGCTTCAAACTACCGGCGAACCGGGTACGGCAGGTTATATGAACCCCAGAATGTATATTCGTGGACGGTCAACACTTGGCGACGCCTCCTCGGCAACCGATCCATTAGTGATCATTGATGGCGTTCAGGGCAGAAATCTCGGTGAAATTGATCCCAACGACATCGCTTCGTTTTCGGTATTGAAAGATGCATCGGCTGCCATTTATGGCGCTCAGGCTGCCAATGGCGTTATCTTAGTCGCCACCAAAAACGGAGAAGCAGGAAAACCAAAGCTCAACTTCAATTTTTATTATGGAGCTATGACGCCCAGCAAAACGCCTGAAATGTGTAACGCCGCCGAATATGCCACTATGCTTTCGGAATTTGAGGAAGGAAATGGCAGCGCCAGAACATATACTGATAATGATATTGCATTATTTGCAAGCGGAGCTGACCCATGGGAACATCCCAATACCGACTGGTACGGGGATTTGATCAAGAAGTGGACTACTTCCTCGCGTTACAATCTGAGCGTCAATGGCGGTTCAAATGGGGGGATGACCTATTACGTATCTCTTGGTTATAAGAAGGACGACGCCATGTACAAGCAATCGTCAACGAGTTATGACCAGATAAACCTCAGGACAAAATTGTTCCTGCCGATTACTAAATGGTTGAGTGCGGACGTCAACATTGCCGGTTTCAAAGATCATAACCTGTATCCATACAGAAGCGCCTCCGACATCATCGGCTCTGCCACGCGATCGCTGCCTACCAGACCGGCTTTCTGGCCTACGGGAGAACCTGCGCCTGATATTGAAAACGGAGATAATCCGGTAGTTACTTCATCTTTTGCCGGAGGAAAGAACGAACAGGATACCTATCGCCTGCAAAATTTTTTACAGGTAACCGTTTCGCCTCCTTTTGTTCCCGGACTTAAATTGAGCGCTAACATTAATTACGATCTTTCTAATTTTTACAGAAAAAGATTTTACCAGCCATGGGATTTGTATTTCGCCGACTTTACGCAGGCAGTTCGGGATCCGAACACCGGTTTTGTTACTTCCGTACCGCTTAATCCTGTTCTGAGACAACCGACGGGCGTCGTTCTTCCGCAACTTATAAATGATTATAACCGGACGATCAATACGACGGGCAAAATCGAACTGAATTATGCGCGAACGTTTGGCGATCACGACATTTCCTTATTTGCCGGATTTGAGCAATATACAAGTAATTATAATGAATTTAGCGCCACTCGCGTGGGATATGTTTCAACGCTTATTCAAACCCTGAATGTAGGTCCGGATTTGAATAAAGACAACAGTGGAACGTCAACTATCTATGCCAGAAAATCATGGATTGGCAGGGCTACTTATGCCTACAAAAGCAAATATTTAGCCGAAGTATTGTTCCGTCGCGACGGTTCGCTTAAATTTCCGCCGAAAAGCCGCTGGGGTAATTTTCCGGGATTTATGCTTGGATGGCGCGCTTCGGAAGAAGAATTTTGGAAAAAAGATTTATCTTTTAGCAATTACTTTAAGATAAGGGCTTCGTATGGTGAAATGGGTATGGACCCGGGCGATCCTTTCCAGTATAACAATAAATATCAAATGGGAACAGTTTTGGGAATGGTGTTTGGAACAGGAGGGGTGATTGGAACCACAGTCGGTCCGCCTACGTTTGCCAATCCGGATATTACGTGGGAAAGACAAAAAACAAAGAATATCGGGTTCGATTCGGAGTTCTTGAAGGGACTTCTATTTTTGAATTTTGATTATTTTTACAATATCCGCGATCATATTCTTATCCCGCCAACCGGCGCTGTACCTGATTTTGCGGGAATTACGTTACCGAATGAAAATATGGCGCGCGTAGATGACCATGGAGTTGAAATAGAAGCAGGAGTCAGGAAAACTGTCCACGATTGGAGATTTAGTTTTTCCGGAAATTTGGGATTTGCCCGCAACAAATTGGTATATATTAACGAAGTTACGCCTCCGGTACCTTGGCAGGTAAAAACAGGGCTTCCCTACGGGACTGTATTGATGTATCAAGCTCTGGGAATCTATAAGGATCAAGATGCAGTTAATGCGTCCGCGACTGTAGTTGGAGGCGCCAAACCGGGCGATATTATTTATAAGGACGTAAACGGCGACGGCGTCGTTAACGGGCTCGATGAAATATTGTTAGATCATACCACGATGCCGGATTTAACTTATGGCGCTACTTTCGACGTCAGTTGGAAAGATTTCACTCTTACCGTGCTTCTTCAGGGACAGGGAACATATTATAAAGCAGACTGGACAGACATTAGACGGGGGGATGAAGGAAATTATTTCAAGTTTATGTACACCAACAGATGGACGCCCGACAACCCTGATGGTACCATGCCGAGACCATTTAACAGGAGCAGTCCGTACTGGGTGGATCCGAACTCAAACACTTTTTGGTGGGCTAATACTGCCTTTTTGCGGTTGAAAAATGTGCAACTTTCCTACAGCGTTCCCAAAAGACTCTATAGGTCGGCCGGAATATCTGATATCAATGTTTACTTTACAGCTAACAATCTGGCTTATCTGTATAGCGCTACTAATATATTTGATCCCGAATCGGCTAATATCAATTCATATCCCACGATGAAAACTTTTGCCATTGGAGCAAGCGTTAATTTTTAATTCAATAAATAATATGATCATGAACAAGATATTCATATATTTTCTTTCGTTCCTGTTTTTAGCGGGAATATCATGCACGGATGTACTCAATCAGAAATCCGTTGATTCCTTGGATGAAGATGTGGTTTTTTCCGACATCAATATGGTAGATGCGTATGTTAACGCTTGCTATTCCATGTTGGGCAGTTCAAAAATGAGTACTCAAAATCAACAAAACGGTCCTTTGATTCGTCGCGATTTTGTATCGTCTTCTACCGATCAGACTTTGAATAATTTCAGAGTAGAACCATTACTTGCCGGTACTATGAGTCCTGACTTAATGGATGTGCTGAATCTTTGGAACAATCCGGATAACGGCAGACCATGGCTTTTCTGGACGTTTGTGTACCAAGACATTCAAAATCTGAATATAATTCTTTCCCGTATCGATGATGTTCCTGTAAAGAACCCAACAGAGGAAGCGCTTCGTACGCAATTGAAAGGCGAGACTTATTTTTTAAGGGCTTTGTCATGTACCAATCTTATGATGTGTTATGGCGGACTTGTCTTGTCGGACAAACCATTCGGAATAAATGATGATTATTCGGCGATAAAGAGGTCGTCTATTTCAGACACAAAAGATTTCATCCTTTCGGATATTGCTAATGCCATTCAATATCTACCGGAACAAATGGAGCAGGGACGAGCTACCCGTGGCGCCGCCGCCGCGCTGAAATCCAGAATGTTGCTGTTTTGTACCGGTAAACTGACCAATGGCGGATGGGCGGAACAAGCAAATAACGAGTTGGTTTCTTTTCCTGCAGGCAGTCAAAAAGCGCTCCTCGAAGCGGCACGCGACGCAGCAAAAGATATTATTGACGGTAAATACGGTACTTATGCGTTGGTCGGAAACACGGCAGAACCTGTTTTACCTCTTTCCGATGCGGCTTTTCAGAAGTGTGCGGACGATTATTTCAGCATCTTCCATCAGAGTTCAAATGCTCCGTGGAACAGTGAAATCATCTGGGGAACACAGTATCCGGCAAGCAGCGGTCGAATATATACGCCGAATATGTGGCTCAGCGCCAGAGGTTATGACGGCGCTTCCAATAATCAGCCTACCGAAGATGCAGTCAGGAAGTACGAGATGGCTGACGGTACGCCGTTTGTCTGGAACGCCGCCGGCTCCGACAAATTTTCCATGCGTAGCGCTACGGCAGATGAGTTGGCAGCCAACCCGAATCTGAACCCCTACAATGGACGCGAAGCCCGTTTCTATGCTTCTGTTTTGTATAATGGCGCCCCTTGGGTTGCCCGTCCAACAGCCGCTCAGTCGTCTGACCCGTACAACAAAATGCAGTTTGGATATAGATACCGGCAGAACAGCGGCGGCGATTTTCCGGCTAATCCATCTTACAGCGGGTTAGATACCCGTCAAAGTTCAGCTAATTTTAATACCGCAGCTAACGCCACAAAAACAGGTTATACCTTGCGAAAATTTCTGAATCCCGACATGAATGGAGATCATTCAAACGATCTGACTAACATCACCGTTTGGGTTGAATTTCGTTATGCGGAAGTTTTGCTGAATTATGCCGAAGCCTGTATCGAACTGGGCGGAGCGGATCTCCAGAATGGTATTAACGCCATGAATTTAGTAAGACATCGCGTAGGCCTTCCGAGTCGTGTGACTGCCAATCAGGACGAAGCGCGTGAATTTATAAGGCACGAACGGGATGTAGAACTTTTTGGCGAAGGAGAGCGCTTCTTCGATATGCGCAGATGGATGATTTGCGACTCGGTGATACAAGATGTTTACGGCATGAGAATCAATGAATATGTGGCCGGTGATGATGATTATAATATCCTGAGAACAACATGGCAACTTGATCCTAATAATAGAGTAGATGTTAGATCGTGGCCAAGTAATTCTTTTTACTGGCTTCCCATTGCGAGGGGTGAAATGACTAAATCACCGGGGTTAGTACAAAATCCGGGATATAATTAGTTTCAAAATATAAATATCGGTTTTTAATATAATATTTAATAAAAAAATAAATATCATTATGAGCACAAGAAATTTTTCAAGACGGGAATTTATTGGTATGAGCAGTTTGGCCGGATTAGGTTTGGCTCTATCAAACGTCCCTCTGTTGGCTCAATCTCCGGCCGCCACTAAGATAGGAGGAGGAGCATTGGCGACAAGTAAAAAGTTTAAGATGGGAATTATAGGGTGCGGGAACCGAAGCAGAGCCATCATTGGCGCTCTGAACAGCGTTCCGGAAATTGAAATGACCGCTTTTTGCGACCTTGTTCCCAATAAGGCGCAAGCCCGTGCGGCAGAATGTATCAAAAACGGAGCTAAACCGCGATTCTTCACCGACATGAATGAAATGCTGAAAATGTCGGAATTAGATTGCATAGCGGTTATTACGCCCAGCGATACGCATAAGGATATTGTGATTGCTGCGCTTGATGCAGGAAAACATGTATTTTGCGAAAAACCAATGGCGCTTACGGTAGCCGATTGTAATGAGATGATTAACGTTAACAAACGTTCCGGTAAAGCGTTGCAATTTGGAACCCAACGCCGTCATTCACCCGAATATAAGGCTCTTATAGAAGCTATCCGTACTAAACCGGTAGGTAAAATACTGCAATCCAGTTTGTTTGATTTCCGGGGAGATTGGCGCGTACCCGCCCCTGACGAATTTCCTGCAGGTACGCCTTATTGGCGGTTGGATCAAAAACGAAGCGGCGGCGTCGTTTTTGAAATGGGCGCTCATATTATCGACGTTAACAACTGGGTATTCGACAGCGAACCGGTTTCGGTTTGCAGCCTTCAAGGCGTCAATAATTTTACGTTGCGTAAACGCGATTCCAGCGACCATGCAGGAGTTGTTGTGGAATATGCCAACGGAGCGATGATGAATTACGGCGGCAATGTCTATAACTACGGATCTCAGGCATTGGATACATTCTTCGGGGAGAACGCCACTTTGCAAATGGGCAACGGAATGTTGTCCATTAAATATGGTTTTCCTCCCGGATTTCCCAAACCGAAAGATTTGCCCAAAGCGGAACAAATTTCTTTAGTCGGGAATAACCGCGAAGGAGATGGAGTGGTAGAGGAGTTACAGTATTTCGCCCAAGTAATGGATGGTAAACAAAAACCATATCCCGACGGAAGCATTGCGCGTCAAGCCGTTCAGGTCATGGAAGGCGCGAATCGCTCGGCGCAGGAAAGAAGAGTAATAGACGTCAAAGAACTCGGATAAATGCAAAACGGGAATTTCATAAAACAAGGTAGAGGAATCTCATTAAGAGAGAAAATTTCATACGGCTTAGGCGATATGGGAAATAATTGTCTCTTTGATTTGGGACAAATCTACCTGTTGAAATTCTATACCGATTCTCTGGGACTGCCGGCGGCTACAGCAGGTCTTGTATTTCTGGTTACTAAAATTTGGGACGCTTTTGCAGATATTTCCATAGGCACTTGGGTTGATAACCGGAAGAAAATAGGGAAAAGAGGGAAATTCAGACCGTTTATGTTGTATGCGGCTTTCCCTCTTGCCCTGATGACCGTCGTTAGTTTTACTACTCCCAATTTCAGCCTGACGGGTAAAACTATTTGGGCTTTTGTAACTTATATGGCTTTTGGCAGCGTTTACAGTATTTTTAATATTCCTTATGGCTCCATGATTCCTGCAATGACTCGCGATGTGAAAGAACGTTCGGATCTTGCTTCATGGCGATGGGGCGGGGCTAATACCGGTTTATTACTTGCCACAGTGGCTTTTATGCCTATTGTTGTTGCATTCGACAAAATACAGACAGGTTATATTGTTGCCGCTTCGGCGTTTGCTCTTATCGGTCTTGCCTTGCAAATCACTTGTTACGCAAATGTAAAAGAATATTATGTGGTCATAAAACCGGAAAAAGATAAAGGCTCAATCCTTAGAGATTATAAATCGCTACTGAAAAATGCTCCTTTATTAATACTTTGTTTAGTGAATCTGCTTACCTTTTCCGCTTTTAACGTCAAATTGGCTGTTCAGGTTTATTTCTGTGAGTATTCGCTGAATAACACGAAAATCGTTTCATGGATGGGTTTTTTCGCTATCGGATGCGTATATATCGGAGTACTCCTGACGCCTTTCCTTGTACGCAATTATGGTAAAAAGGCAACATACGCATTGGGCGCTATAATATGGGCTGTTGGCGATCTGCTGGCATGGTTCTTCGCCAACACGCCGGCGTCCTTTATCTTATATGCCTGTATGGCATTTTTCGGAAGTTCATTTATCAACACCCTCAATTGGGCGCTGATTTCTGATGCGGTGGAATATGGCGAATGGAAGACGGGAAGACGGTCGGAAGGTCTGGTTTATTCATTTTTCATCTTTTTTCGCAAGCTATCGCAAGCATTGGCGGGATTTATACCCGGACTTGTTCTGGCTATGGTCGGCTATGTTCCCAATGTCGTGCAAACTCATGAAGCGCTCTTGGGAATCAGGGGATTGATGTTCATTTATCCGGGCGTATTAGCGCTGGCTACATTTATTATTATGTCCGTTGGTTATAAACTAACGGATTCCAGATATAAAGAAATTGTAGAGGAACTGAATAAGAATAAAATTATAAACTAAATGAAATCAAATATTGTATATCTGCCTTTGGCGCGAACAACATTTTCGACGCCGGATGCAGCGGATAATTTTAATAAATCATGCCGGCTTCTCGAAAGTCTCACGGAAAATTTGTGCAAGCCGCAAGAATTATTGACCTCTCCGGAGGCGCTTTCGGATTTTGTCGAAAACGTAGAATGTCCGGGACTAATTATATATCAATGCGCTACATTCATCGGCGGCGATTTTGTTACGGAACTTACGCGCCGCTTCAATTGTCCGGTCGTCGTATGGTCGGTGCGGGAACCCTCTATCGATGGCGGACGGTTGAAATTAAACTCGCTGACCGGAGCTTTTTCAGCCGGAAACAGCTTGTATATGCAGAATTGCAATTACCGGTTCGTTTTTGGCAATCCGGATGAGCCTTCCGTTGTTCAATCGTTTAAGAAATTATTCTCAGCGTTGGAAATAATGGAGAAACTCAAGGAGTTAGTCGTTGGAGTAGTCGGTACTCCTCCGCCGGGGTTTGATTTTGGAAATTTGGACGAAGCCCTGTTGGCAAATAAACTGGGCGTCAAGATTACTCAAATCGACGTGGCAAATATCATAACCGCAGCAAACTCCTATTCGCAGAAAGATATTGCAGCTTCATTATTAGAATTAAAAAAACGCACAAAAGGTTGGGAATCTTTTCCTGCGGGAAATATAGAAAAACACGCCCGTTTACGAACCGCTTATCAGGAATTTGTAGATAATAACGGAATCAAGGCGCTTGCATCCCGGTGTTGGCCTGATTTTTTTACCGAATACGGAGTTCCTGTCTGTTCGGTCATGTCGTTCCTGAACGATAGCGGGATTGCGACTTCCTGTGAAACGGATATAGGAGG
>Ga0123354_10018776_pt1 | contig 10854 bp, 4 predicted proteins | sample TergutLab28metaG_2_FD_97872 | JGI IMG/M metagenome (GOLD analysis project Ga0123354, IMG submission 97872) | Labiotermes labralis P4 segment gut microbial communities from Petit-Saut dam, French Guiana - Lab288 P4 | ecosystem: Host-associated > Arthropoda: Insects > Digestive system > Gut ... | reverse complement strand
TGTGAGCAGTCTCTGGTGCGTCCATGATTGAACAGGCTGAACAGTGTGAGCAGTCTCTGGTGCGTCCATGATTGAACAGGCTGAACAGTGTGAGCAGTCTCTGGTGCGTCCATGATTGAACAGACTGAACAGTGTGAGCAGTCTCTGGTGCGTCCATGATTGAACAGACTGAACAGTGTGAGCAGTCTCTGGTGCGTCCATGATTGAGCCCGACGCAACATGTTTGGTCGGAGAGCCATGCAAATCTGCAACAGACCGCCGCGCAATGTTGTCAGCTTTAATTGGGAGGGACTGGGAAAACTCTGGGTAATCAGAACACAAATTCTTTGTACTGACATCAAGAAAGGTAAGCTTGTCCCTGCCCTTTTCACACAATGAAGGAATTCGGAGGAAGAAGCTATTCAACTCCACTCATTCTTAACCTCGACACTAGGTGGAGGTGAGTGGTCAGCTTCAGGTCTCGGCTGCTTTGCCTCCAGGAAATAGCCCCGATATCCACTGAGTAGATAGTTGGCTGGGCCGTACAGACTATCTGGGCCTTCTGAAGAAGAGAAAAATCTCTTGCCCTTACCGGGATTCAAACCCTGTCCAATCCAGGCCGTAGCTTAGCGCTATACTGACTATGTTGTCTGTATTCCATTCAGATATTTCGGCTGTGACCTGCACAAGACGTGGCAAGAGGAACCACAGATAGCCCAGGATTCGATTCCAGGTCAGTCCATGTGGGATTTGTGGTGGACAAAATGGAAGTGCAGTGGGATTTTCTCGGAGTACTTTAGTATTTCTGTGTCAGCATTATTCCGCCAGTGCCACCCAAACATACTGGATTCATCCACTACAGACGCTGTGTAACATTAGCAACGGTCAGCGTCGTTAAATAAATACATCTCTCCAACACACTCAGCTCGACACTCCGCATTCCAGCTGCACTGCAGACGGAATTGGCTGGCATTGCCCACTGTGCACTGTACCCCCATTACCCACTGGATAAAAGGGGGCGTGACAGTCCGGTACCCATCAAGGAATGAGAATGGAACCCAGTTCATTCAGTTTGCATTTGGCCACTTTACCGACCCAAGTACCCTTGGCTCAATAATCTTGTCCCGGCGGGATAAAAAGGCTTCATTTTATTGTACTCACTGCAATCCTTCTGTGTTTAATACAATCCGCAATTACACAATTGCAAGACAAATTTACAACACTGAAAGGGCACTTGGCATTCTGTAAAATTGTTTGTCTTTTTACGGTGTGCTGTTTAAGACCTCCCCAAAATTCCCTAACTGGGTGGTTCCCAAACCACGCACCCGCATAACGCCGGTGTTCTGCGGGCTGAGCCAAAGTGCTCCGATACCAAACTGGAGTGACGGCGACCTTTCCCCAATTCGCGGCAACAATAAAACAACAAATACAGCATCTACTTCATTTTACATTTCTTCTCGCAACGCTGTATGCGGAAGTCGTCCGTCCGACCGGATCGTTATAAAATGCAGTATCGTATTGACCGCTAGTGGTATTGTTCCTCCAGAGAAGTACGTGATTATCTGCAATGATAGTCAGGCGGCTTTGAAAGCTCTAAAGACCGGCAGAACAACGTCTCCATTGATCCAACAGTGTCAAAAGGCTTTGAATGATATCTTTACCCGGCATGCGGTGGGGCTGCATTGGGTCCCTGGACATGCTGGGGTACAAGGAAATGAGATCGCCGATGAGCTCGCAAGAGACGGCTCTGCTTTAAACTTTGTTGGACCTGAACCGGCGTTGGGAGCCTCTGGGCAGGATATAAGAAGAGGGATTAGACGTTGACTGGTTAACCAGCATTGGGTATGGTGGTGAGGTCTTGGTGACACCCAAAGACAGGCTCGAGAATTAATTTCGGGACCCTGTCTGGGTACCAAGGCTAGGTTTCTGTCCTTTAACAGGACACAATCCAGGGTCGTTACTGGCCTTCGTACTGGACATAATATCCTGAGGAGACATCTTCATCTAATTGGGCTGTCAGACAGTCCATTGTCTAGGAGGTGTGGAGCAGAGGAAGAAAACGCGGTCCACTTTCCTTGTGAATGTGAAGCTTTGGCTTCACTCCGACATGTGCATCTGGGCTTCCTTTTTCTTGGAGCCAGAGGACATCAAGAGTGTAAGTCTGGGGGCCACTGGAACTTTAGCAAAGTAACAGGGCTCCCATGAATTGAAAAGTGGCACAAAGGGCCCGTCAATTAAAGCCTAGGTGCATCGGGACCGTCAGGTCTCGAACCCAGTCGTAAATCAATCAGTCAATCAATATTGTCCCTAGTTCAAATATTGGCACAAATTAAATAATATTTTTCATGCTATTTCGCAGACGTCCAGATACTCAGCAAAGGAAAGACGTTTCCTAATCACTAACATAACCTGTTCTCAGGTGCAATGCAATCCACATAGCTTTCAAGAGCCCAAATTCGCTTACAGTTCTGTAGAAAACTGAAAATTTCCTAACCCAAAAACATTAAAATATATTTAAAAATTATGTGAGAAATATTTAAATTTGTCCTAAATCCTTTCATGTAATTATTTCTTAAAAATATTCTTTTTCCATAAGAAGTAGAAGAATATGGATTACTCTACAAGACATTATTTGTTGAAGTCTTGAAAAGTGAGAGAAAAGAAGTGAAAGAAAGTATGGTGAGGTTAGAGAGACGCACTACATTCCTCCCTCCGCTGCACGATCAAACAGCCCGTTCCACGTTGAATTATCTTCTTCAGTTCCCAAAGTTTTACTCATCTCCAGACGTCACCAAGACAAGAGCCTCTGTGATTGAGCCTGCGGTGCAGACACACTCTCTGTCAACTTCCCTGGAAATGAAATTCAAAGCTTACAGAGAACACACTGCGTCTCAATTACATAAACCAATCTCTAAGACTGTTTACGTGAACATCTGGATAGTCCGTGACGCAAATTATGCAACACACGTAATGCGCTGCGCAAGGAAACTTAAAAGATTTGTAATGGTCAAGCAGATAGCATTCGTACATGTAATGAATATTACACTTTGAAGAGTCGAATCGCCTGGGCAGTGCTCGTCCTTCTGTTTGTGTCATGAGTGCATACACGCGTACAGCAGTTAAACGACGTTCTGTCAACCGCGCAATGTACTGTAACATGAAGTGCACGAATAAAATCATCTGCCAATTCGGGCAAGAGTTACATGTCAACAGGCGGTCGGCCATTTCAGAGTGTTAAAAAAAAAACTTTACGTCAGCGCAGTGGCTTGCACAATTCACATAACATTCAACGTTTTAGAAACTCGTGGGGTTACTCAGGCACGAAGTTTCGAGTTGGAAAAAAAAACTGAATGTTTGTACTGTACATGACATGTTTCATCCTGTTGTGATTTGTGATCTTGTATACTGTACAGAGCCTAAGGATAGCTTAACATAGCCGAAACATGTAGCTAATGTGCTAATAAATAAGTGATGGTAAGGCTGCCAATTAGTGGTGTCGAATGATTGTGCCTGAGTAACAGGGAACGTTTATAAGTGCAAACTATTTGAATAGATTTAGATTCCAGAAAGTATGGAGCCCATAGCTTGTAAAGAGAGCCTTTAATGTTCCATTGTACATACAGGTTGAAAGTAAAATGACACAATGACAAGCTAGGGGCCGTTTAAAAATTCTAGTTCTTTCCCTTTCTTACTTAATCTAGATTTTCGGGTCGTGAATATTAAATTTTAATGTTATTTCGTAAAATGCGCCATATTGTCGTCTTAACCAAACACACAGAAAATAAATTTCGATTAGATTTTCCCCTTTTTAATGAAAACCGGTGGGGCTAATACCGGGGTGCTGATGAGTCTTTAGCCCGACCAGGAAGGAAACAACCTCGCAAGCATGTCAGGGACGCGCGCGATCTCAACAACGCCGCGACGCGAGCTGTCATCAAGTTTTTTTTTTCCTTGCAAGGCAAGGCGCCGAAGGAAATTCACGCCATTCTGACAGAAACATTATCCTGTTTCCTTCCTGGCCGGGCTAAGGACTTATCAGCACCCCTGTATAACGAGCTATACAGCTTAGATAAACCAGGGCTTCACGTTCGCCAGTATTTCGAAAAAAAAACTCTTTATTTTAATATCTTGCAACAGATATGAAATACCCACTTAATTATAATTGATTATCTCGAGAAACGGTAAGGTTAAATAAAATCGTGTAATGAGTTTAAAACATGAACACAGTTTTTTCGCGACATATTTTGTCCAAAATATTTTAGTTCCGATAAATACAGTGATTATAAAAATTTCAAAACGCATATACGTAAAAAAAAAAATAAATAAATTTTATTATGCATGTAAAAAATTAGAGTAATGCGCTCGTATCTCTACACGGAGTCAAAAAAGTCTTATAATGTTTAGCACTAACCCCTCCAGAAAATCAATATCCACGACATAGAATATTATCACTCACAGTGCCCAGTTCTCTGAGTGCGTCTGGGATAACTAAACTTAATTTACGCGCGCGATCCATGCAAGGAACGCATACACAAATAACGACAGCACTGTACGTCTCTACGTTGAGCGAACCGTCATTTTTCGCAATGTAAATCGTACCGAAATTTGACAAATTATAAGAGAACTGTCCAAAACGAAATTTCATGAAAATCCTTTGACGGATTCTCGAGTTGCTGCATGCGTACAGACAGGAGAACGAGTCGAAGTGGAACGATTTTAATTGGCTTTCCACAAGTTTGCGGAAGTGCGTACGGATATGAAATGAGAATTAATTAAACAATAACCAGATCGGATGATCATAGGAATGTAACATGAAAGTGGATTTGGCGTCCATAGGGCCGTGCATCGTAATATTATTCCTATAGTAAAACCAACCAGATGCACCAATGTACCAAATTTATTTTATTTTGGAGTGACATTCTACGTGTTTCGGACGGTCTTTCCGTCCATCATCAGGAGTCCAAGACTGTACATACAGCAACAGGCATACGTCAGACAGATATTGCTGTCTGCTTGCTAGCAAGCAAACAGCAGTATCTGTTTTTACAAATGCCTGTTGCTGTATGTAGTCTTGAAATTCTGATGGACGGAAAGACCGTCCGAAACATGTAGAGTGTCATTCTAAAATAAATAAATTTGATACATTGGTGCATCTGGTTGGTTTTACTATAGGAATATGAAAATGGATCGGACAAAATATTCTATGATAATCTGAAGTAGAGAATTTCAGAATGAGAACCGTTCAATGGCCGTTTTTCTGATGATTGTCGTGAATGAACATTCAGCTGACAATAATAGGACAGAATACCTGACTTAACTATCACCTGTCTCGGCGAAGATTCTGCACTATGGAGCCCCGCAATTAGCTCCAATAATAACGTTTCTGGTTTGTATTCGGAAAATACACGTTTCGAAAATCAGCATGTACCCGAATAACCTGACAGTGGTTAATCGCTCCCTCCTTACAAACTACAGAGCCATACATTCAATGAAGTCATGAACGCCTCCTTTCACATCCCTTTCAGTTCATTGACTACTACTGCCCTGTAATTCGACTTTAATATGTAATGTGAGATGTGGAAACGTGTTTTGGGATTTTATAGTTTTATAGTTTTATAGTTTTATAGTTTTATGCCGGTAAGGGGAAATGGTGAAATGCTTCATTAAATTTTGGGAGGATGTAAATGAACTAGATGAATGAGTAAATGAATATTAAGAAGATACGAGAACAGAATTCAAGACAACAGAGAGAGTAGATGAAGTTGATAGAAAAATGCAAAAGAACAAAATGATTGTCTTACAATATTCAAAAGGATATTTTGTTCATAAGGCTTGGAGGAAGTTTTTTTCTAATGTTGGAAACGCGGATGGAAATTGAACTAAATCGTGTATAGCAGTCTTGTTTGTTGAAATAGGTATATATGCGAGCGAACTGCAAAGAATTTAACAGAAGCCATCCCGTTGTGCAATAACAATTGTATAATATACTATATACCGTCAGTACACAACAACATCAATATAGTAATATAATGTATGCAATAGGTTACACTATGGCTACATGTTTCGACCTCAAACGGTCATCATCAGGCCAATAAAGAACATTTTGTTTAAGGTACAGAAAGGTAGTACTCAATGGGATCCCATTTCGTTTACAGTGGAATATAAAATAATGTATAAAGAAATCCCTATTTACAATTACAACAATTAAAATTAAGCAGTAAACAAGTAGATAAAGATCTCCAAAACGCTATGTTGTTGTGGGCCTCAATCTAGTTGCTAAAACAATAATATTCCATCTGTGTACCGGTAACCAAGTGCAGACCGTGTGACATTATTGTTGCAACTGGAATATTTGACAATTGCGCCTCGTATGTACAGGGTTATTCAAAATGATTGTCGGGGTTTTAACAACTTGTCACACACAATACACTTGACATAGGAGTACATGTTTTTTTTATTTAATAGAACAACACTCCAAGTTTTTGTTACATTCTTCACAGGTGCTCTATATGTGCACCCTTTGTGATTCTAAAACATCAACACGATAATCGAGTTTCAAACTGTTTGTAGCATGTCAGCGGTGATGGTTTCAATGGCGGTTCTGATTCGTACCTTCAGTTCCGGAATACACACGCACCCTGTCTCTTGAAACTGTGCATACCGCCTTCGAATGGAATTGTCAGATGGTGGTTGTTTCCCGAATTTGGTGCGGAATTACCGCTGGACAATTGTACCCCGACAATCATTTTGAATAACCCTGTATAATGCGAAGACCTCGGTCCTGCCAGTTTCACTCCCGTTAAGAAATATTGGATATTTGATAAACCCAGATACTGATGTCGTTATATAAGCTACCAAACCAGCGCAACCCGCATTTAGACCAGAAGCCGATATTTCGTAAAATCAGCACCAAGACTTACGCTGATGTGCTGACTAACCATCATTCATTAAAGCACACTTTTGACCTTTGTGTGCTGCTACTTGAACTGTGTTCCGAAATGAAGGCTACGCTTCAGGAGATGTCATTCTGTCAAATTAGGCTGTCCGAATCCCACACAGCGTGACAGCGAAATTCTCTGCGTTAGAAAATTCATTCATCTCTTAAATGAAGTCCTGAATTTGAGGTACTTGTTTGTAAAACTTATTATGAAACTAGGTTAACAACCCTTCATCCGAAAGTCAGTTCCTTTCTCACTGCAACTCAAGTCATATCCTCTCTATTTTATGGTTCGCTTCCCGTAGAAGACTTATTATTCTTATGTCCCTTAATCCGATTCATCCTCGGCAGCGACGAGGTTTATTTCCCCGACGCCCTCGCTTCTTCATGTCGTCTGAGCTTGGATTTAATTAAGCTTATATTCAGGCGTGTCCAACATTCAACAAGGATATCCGTCTACTCAGTACCCAGGGCGTCAGCTGATGCTGCTGCTAGGGACGCCTCCTTACGAAGCAAATTTTATATTTTGTTTTAAACTTTGATTTCAGGACCAGCTTTTCTCAGTCTAATTTTAAAAATGGCCAAGAAGTTGGTATCATCCCCAGTGCAACAATTTGCGGAAGGGGAGAAAACAGTGGTGCACTCACGGAGGAACCCTGTCTTAGCGCTCGTAGTGAGGATTCGCACAGTCAGTGAAATGTTGTGAGATGACCCTGACTTTCTAAGCAGGTTTAGCACTGTTAAAAGCTGGTTCTCATGTTTCATCTTTTTGTCTTCTGTCTATTAGATTACAAGCTTACCACCTGTTTTATAGCGATTCGCTACGGGGTGAAAGGTCCGGGGATCGAGATCGGTGGGGGCGAGATTTTCCGCACCTGTCCAGTCCGACTCCGAAGCCCACCCATCCTCCTAAACAACGGGTTCCGGGTCTTTCCCGGGGGTAAAGCGGCCGAGGCGTGGCGTTGACCACCCACCCCATCTAGCGCCGAGGTTAAAGAAAGAGTAGAGCTATACCTCTACTCCCTCTCTGGGCCTTCGTGCCTCTTCTAGGGTGAACTGTACCTTTACCTTTAACACCTGTTGAAACTTTTCTACATACTGTGTGTGGTCTAAATGGTTGATCTGGTGAGAACAGCCTCTTCCACCGATGCACGTTTAAACCCATTACCACTACTGCTGTTGTTGCTGCTGCTACTACTATTACTACTACTACTAGTACTACTACTACGGACGCTGGGGCTGGAAATGGAACTTGGATAGCGCAGTGGCCTAGTAACTAAGCTACGGGCGGATGCGGGGTTCGAATCACGGAAACGACAAGAGATTTTTCTCTCCTCAAAAGTCCAGATATTCGCCGGGCCCCACCCAGCTTCTTATTTAGTGGGTATGTGCCGGCTTCTCTTTGCCAGGAGGCACATCGGTCGGGGCATGAAGTTGACTACTCACCTCCTCTAGCGCCGAAGTTAATAATGAGTGGAGATATGAAGCTGTTCCCCCCATACGTCTTCATGTTGTCGACGGAGCCAACTTTAACTTTTTTGGTGCTGCTGCTGCTGCTACTACTATTACTACTTCCTTACTTACTTACTCCATGGTGCAGTTTCCTTCTTGAGAAGCTAACTGGTTTGCAGCTAGTCAAGAAATTCCTCGCATTTCATGGAACCCGAAGGTTCATTACCGCACTCACAAGCGTCCGCCACCTATCTCTATCCTGAGCCAGCCCAATCCAGTCCATATACCCACATCCCACCTCCTGGAGATCCATCCTAATATTATTCACCCATCTATTATCCACCTATCTACGCCTATATCTCCCCATTGGTCTCTTTACCCCCGGTTTCCCCAGCAAGACACACTACTACTACTACTGTCCAAAAGTATGTTTTTATTTATTTATTTGTCTGTCACACAAAAACAAATCTACTGGTGTATGACATACTACTGACTGCAAACACACATTTACGATTGCTACACCAAACGGGTGTTTAATATCAAGATTGTACTTTGTTGTATTACTACATTTTGTAACCTTCTTTATTTGTAGCACAGCTGCAACATGAGTTTTGTCGAAGTTTGACGGTAACACAGAAAATCTAAATCGGAGAAGAGGTGGATTATCTGAAAACTGCACAAAACTGAAATATGTTTCCTGGTCCGCTGATGTACGTCTGTTCAAATACTGATGCAGTAACTTGGTTCTGAAGAGAGAATGACCCCCGGTTCAATTCTATGTTCTATGTAGACAGTCCTTTATAAGTCATAATGTTCACGAATTCTGAATATAAGTGATTGGTTGGAAGCAATATTACCTACAACTATGCGATACAGCGCTTCTTCCACATCCATTCCTGCTTGTTACGTACAAACGTCCAGTCATCTGAAGTTCAGTTTAAGTAAAGGTAAAGCAGTCCCATTACAGGCCTGGAGTGGCCCAGAGGGGTCGAGGAAGTTAAGGTCCCCAGATTTCATGACAGCGGCATGACGATGGTGGTAAGTTTGTCAGCCTTACGCACCGGCCGCCTTTACCCCCAGGAAATGCTCCTGGTACTCATTTCTGTTAGAGGTCGAGTCGACCCCAGGGCCATAGTGCGATCGGAAGGATTTTATGTCAATGAAAAATTCCAATGACACCAGCTGGGATCGAACCAGCGACCTTCCGATTTGTAGCACAGCAACTTAACCACTGTATCACCGCGGTCCCCTCAGTTTTTAGTAACATATCTAAATACGCCACAAATAATTGAATAAATTTAGAGTCACCCTATTATTTCCTGATACTGTGTAGGAATTGTTGTGTATCCTGTAATCAACCACCTCCCACCCTCGCTCCCAAGCTGCCACGTGAACCCTGATCCATGTCACCTCCACAGAGGACATTATGACACGAAAAGTACGCGTGATCCAATCTAACCCACGAAGGGGACAGCAAGACCGGGACCGTAAATGTAACCCGATACTGTGGCATGTTCGTGTACCCATTGTTGTTACGGAAACCCTACAAAGCCTTGCGTGTGTATTGTTGAGCTACATGTCACTAGCAACATTGTAATAATGCTGAGTGATGCACAAAATGTAAAAGTAAAGCAGTCCCGTTACAGGTCCGAAGTGCCCAGAGGGTTCCAGGAAGTTAAGGTTACCAGATTTCGTGACAATGGCACAGGATGGTGGTAGGTTGCAGCCTTACGCACCGGCCGCCTTTACCCCTAGGAAATACTCCTGGTACTCATTTCTGTTAGAGGCTGAGTCGACTCCAGGGCCATAGTGCGATCGGAAGGATTATGTCAATGAAAAATCCACTAACACCAGCTGGGATCGAACCAGCGACCTTCCGACCTTAACCACTGTGCTACCGCAGTTCTCCAAGCCTAAAAATAGTCGTGAAAAAACCGGTACTTATTTTTAACCAAATTTGGATTTTACCGACAGGTTTTCATAAAATTCCGCAATACCAAATTTTATTGAAATCTGTCTTGTGGGAGCCGTGCTGATACATGGGGTTAGACGAACAGTCAGACAGATATGATGACGCTAATCGGCGCTTTTCGCGAACGCGTCTAAGAAAAGCGGTGTGGGAAACGCGGCTTTAAATATTTCTGTGTCGGGTGTCAAAATTGGGCACCACAACTGCACCAGATGCTTTGCCATGCACGGACGAAACACAAAGACAACGTGAGCTGCGAGCATAATTCACAAAGCCTATTACTTCATACAATTATAATATTATACTTGAGGCTATTATTATTATTATTATTATTATTATTATTATTATAGCATTTTAAGGGCAACGCATTATTTAAGTGCGGATTCTACGTGAGTAATGAGATGCCATAAAATAATGAGATGCCATAAAATAATGAGATGCCATAAAATAATGAGATGCCATAAAATAATGAGATGCCATAAAATAATGAGATGCCATAAAATAATGAGATGCCATA
>Ga0123354_10018775_pt1 | contig 10854 bp, 8 predicted proteins | sample TergutLab28metaG_2_FD_97872 | JGI IMG/M metagenome (GOLD analysis project Ga0123354, IMG submission 97872) | Labiotermes labralis P4 segment gut microbial communities from Petit-Saut dam, French Guiana - Lab288 P4 | ecosystem: Host-associated > Arthropoda: Insects > Digestive system > Gut ... | reverse complement strand
TCAGCCTACACAACACAACAAGTACTCGCTAGCTCCTGAAGATGGACGTATTAACTTCTGAAACATGTTGAGCAATATATAATAAAGCAAGTGTCATCTAGTTGGTCAACCTTTATTCAAATAAAGATTTAAGGTTTAGTCAGTTATGAGGTACGCATTTTTCTGTACATTTGTTTCCCTAGAATATAACCAAGCTACTTTGAGCCGTCCGCCATGGAGGGCCTGGTTCGAGGCTTCATTTCCTCCCCTTTATCTTTCCTTAAAAGGCTATCGTCTGTTGATAGGCCATCGTGGAGAAGTGAAAGGCATGGCCGTAGCTATCCGAGGTTTCTTCTGCGGAAACGCTTATGTCTCGATCACTGTTGTTTCAACTCCTCTTTTGATCTTTTCGTCTTGGGTTCAACTCTCCGACTTTACTTCTGCCCGGGGCAGGAGCGAGGAGCTCCTTCTTCAGCTGTTTGTTTTCAAGAGCAGACGTTGGGGCATGTCCGGAAGGTAAAAGTTTAGTTTTGGTTTTTGTGTTTTTGAACTGACGTTTTCGTTTCCTTTGAACATGTCCCCCGACATCTGCCTAGCGTCTCCTCGAATAGGGGCTGATACGGGTGTACCTTCCCGTGAGTAATATGTCTCATTTTGTACAAGAGTCAAACACCCATGTTTGGCTACTGTATTACTCTCTGTTTGTATTCTGGTTACGCACGGCGGTAGTTGTGTTTGGTCGACTACTTTGTTCTTTTGTAATACGTATTTTGTATCGGCTATGTTTTCATGTTATGATATTGTATGTTTACGAGGGACCGATGTTTGAATCATTGTATTGTGATTGCTGTGAACCGGCCGTTGTGTACTGGTAGTTGTACGAGGTAAACTTAGGTAAGCCGATGGGCTAGATCACTGTATTACGTAAAACACGATCGGCCGAGTGCGTGTTAGTAAGAGCATGTTTTTTTTTCGTTCTCTGTTTTCATTATTGTTGCACTTGTTTTCCATTATGCTTTGTTAAGTTTAACAATACGATTGTTATTACTGTGTTATATTGTATTGTGTTCTTGTTGAGCTAATCATTCTCCACAAGACCCGATTATTCGAGTTTCGGCGGCTCAAAGGACCGAGGGCCGAATCGTTCGGGCCCTCTGATCGACACTTAGTGACGCTGCCCTTGTGGCTAGCTACCTGGGGGTTCACTAACATAATTCATTTTCTGATTTGATTCAACGCAGACGATTCTTTACTCATACGCACACGTTGCTGAATTCAATTCTTGGTTTAGCTAAGTGGAATTTCCCTTTCTGGCTTACTAATCTGTTTGAATTAGGTTGAATTAAATCTAATGCCACAAATGTATATAGGACCTGTGCTGTTCTTTCTCACTGCGTCAGTGGAGTCGAGTCGAGTCGGACTTGAAAGATACTGGAAATTCCTAGAATTCTTGCCTACCTGAGTGCGCTGTACGGGTCGTTTCGAGTCGAGTGAAGCTGATTATCGTCTTATACGGCATGTTAGTGAATCAGACTCAATTCCATTAGACTGGCTTGACTCCGTTAGTGTGCCAGTAGGCTAAGAAGCTTATCACCTGCCAAACAGATATAGCTAGGCGTGCCGAGTTCTCACCTTCTTATGGGAGTTAAAGGTTTCGAATGAAATGTGACGATATCTTCATGAAGTTCTCGTATATTATCACAGCATACGTCCAAGAAATTTCTATAGTTTAGCGACAGGTCACTACCACATCCTCCGTAGTGCTCCTTAAGTCATGAATTTTGTGTGTAATCCCTGAACCATATAACAGATATCATATCAGCACCAGGTGTGCTGGAATTGGCCTTTTAAACGCCGAATTAAATCCTACCTGTCATTATTAGGAGCTCACCATATTCTACACGTTAGCAGGATAAGGGTTAACCCTTTAAACGCCAAGTTAAATCCCATCTGCCATCTGCGGGCGTTATTAGAAGCTCACCATATTCTACACGTTAGCGGGATAAGGGTTAACCCTTTAAACGCCAAGTTAAATCCCATCTACCATCTAAGGGCTTTAGTAGGAGCTCACCATATTCTACACGTTAGCAGGATAAGGGTTAATCCTTTAAACGCAAAGTTAAATCCCATCTGCCATCTGCGGGCGTTATTAGGAGCTCACCATATTCTCCAGGTTACCAGGGCAAGGGTTAAAACTACATGTATGGTAAAGGAGTGATAATTTATGTCCAGTTAATGTGGATCATGGATGTGGGAGTGTCTCTTCGGTTTTTCCATTTGCCTTTCATTCCTATTGGAACCAAATATAAAATGGCAGTCATTTAACATACGAGTAGAAATAACAGGTGGCAGACAGAGGTATTGACATCCATGCCTGTTTGTATTATATTGTCAGAACGTGACCTTTAAGTCACATAGAAACACTTCTTATTCAATTGAATAGCCTTTACATAATTTGAAGTCAGCCGTGTGCAGTGTTAACAGTAAACATTTAGTTTGCATTCAGATGACAGAGTAGTAGTAAATTAAAATGAAATGTTAATAAACAGTACAGCGTTTATTCTGCGCCGAATAGTGTCCGTCACTGGCTGTGACGTATGAATGACTCGCAAGAAGTGTTTATCTGGCAAAACGGGCAGCTGTTGGACAAATTTGCGCCTTCTTCCAGTGGTACTACCCACCTCGGCAGTGCTAAGGGTAAAACGGTGCGCCTGTGTGGTAATACCTGAAACGTAAGACAAGTCACCATAATTAAACACATTAGATTTACAAAAGAAATGCATTTTTACAAAAAGTCGATCACTATGGAATTTTTGTCTTATTTTGGATACTTAGTTTCCGTTCTTGCGCTGCAAATCGTTAATCTTTTGGCGCCGGAATTATCTTTTTAATTTTAGCACACCCTGTATATAAAATGTGAATAATACATGAACCAAATACGTTAGAATTATGAAACAAACTGCTTTTGAAAAAAAAAGGATAGTATATATCATGTTTAAAATATTCAGTACCTATATTTGTTGAATAAATATATAAAATGCAACTTTGGAGGTTAGCGGTGCGGTACGTCAACTATATTTGACGTTAGGCGTCTAAAGGTTAATGTCAAGCAATAGCCTTAAAGCAGACGTGGAGTAAAATGTAGGATGAATAAAGATCTAAATGCATGGATTCTTAAGACTGAAAAAGTTAGTTAGATAATAAGGCTTTTTTATTGCATTCGATGAACGTATATCTGGTGTTCATGTCTACTCAGGACCAGATGTTCAGTGTCGTTTTGAAGGTTACCTCCTGGCGAATAGAGAAACTACACAAAAAAATATAATTTCTCACACATCCACAAGTCTTTAGCTCACAACTATCTTTCAGTTTCGTAGCTGGAGGTAACATAGTTTGTTCGTTAGGCCTACCTGTAGTATAGTTGAGGAATGTGAGAAGAGCGTGGCATGTTGAAATCATGGGAATGAACAGGAATGCGCGTGGATTTTTTTTTGCTGTAAACCTTGGAAGAGAGACCCGGAAACACGTGGGAATTTTTATTAATTCGCCCTCCTGTTGCGCTGCGGCCCAACGCGGGGCATGGCCTCCTCGTTCTTGAGGTTTCTAGATCACACACAACGACGCATCACGGTCGGTAGGACTCTTCTGGACGAGTGATCAGCCCGTCGCAGAGACCTCTACCTGACAACACTCAACACAGACATTCATGTACCCCGGCGGGATTCGAACCCACGGTCACAGCAACCGAGCGGTCGTAGACCCGCGCCTTAGACCGCGTTGCAACTGAGATCGGCTTTATTAAAATATATGCTGAAGAAATAGGATGGAAAGCTATGGACTGAATATACGTCGCTTTTGTACACAGTGCTGATACTTCACATTTCGTAAAATGCGTGGATTTCTTGACCATCTTAAGAACTACCAGCTTATCAGTGACTTTAGTCCGCGGAGTAAGTTCATTAATCCAAAGTATCGTAATTTTAACAGAAGGCATCACGAAGTAGTCTAATGACGTATATAATAAATTCACAAATATACGTCAGAACAACAAATATTTATTGGAGCATACAGGCTACATGTTTCGACCTGTTAACAGGTCATCATCAAGCCTCCAGCAGAATAAGTCAAAGGTGCTGTCGAAAAAATTGGGATCCCAATGTATTTTACAATTGTAAACAAATATAAAATCTGGTACTGGATAAAATATGATACATATATTGTATGATTAAAACAATTAAAACATGTGTCAAATACCCACTCATGTTTTTAATTGTTTTAATCAGACAATTTATGTATCATATTTTATCCAGTACCAGATTTTATACTTGTTTACAATTGTAAAATACATTGGGATCCCAATTTCTTAACAGCACCTTTGACTTATTCTGCTGGAAGCCTGATGATGACCTGTTAACAGGCCGAAACATGTAGCCTGTATGCTTCAATAAATATTTGTTGTGCTTACGTATATTTCGTGAATTTATTATATACTTCAAAGTATCGTAAAATTGTCGATCAAATATAAATGAAACTGCAGCTAGGTTTTGGAATGCAGAAGGAACAGCAAGGAAATACAAGTGACCATGAATGGTGCTTCAGCTTGTGAAGGAGTTAGTACTGTACCAAACGCGATGCGGACAGGACGTCTCTAGGAAGGGGTGGCAAGGTGGGAAAGAGTCACGCTTCTTCCTGAACTCCCTCGGAGGACCCATAAAAAAGAAGTTCGGAGGAGTGAATTCTTGGATGCAATCAAAGGAAATAGCCACATCTTCTAAGACAGATTGGACTGTGTATTTGTGGGAAAGATAACGTTGATAGCTAGTTAAGCCTTTTCGAATGCGTGTTTGGTGGACTGAGGAAGGGAAGTTACCGGAAATGTAGAGGAAGAAGGAAGGAAACGTTCGTTTAAGGTAGCGTTGAATTGAGTCGTGCACCGTTGTTGTCATTTACGCTATTTAATCTACTGAGGTAACTTTTTTGGTATTTCACAGCTGTGTATTAGTTGTTATGATAATAATAACACTACTTATTATTATTATTATTATCATCATCATCTCCTTTATGCAGGGTATTTATACTTATATTCCTGAAACAAACTCTGTCCCTAGGGAATACAGTATTGCAGCTATTCTGTTGTTACTATTCATGGTGCTTATATCGTTAGTTTCAGTGTTGAATCTGTTGTACTTTTACATTAGTACTTTCCGAAGTATGTGTGCAGCGCCCATTATGGCTGTATTCTGCATTTCCTTAAATTCATGTTTCCCTGGTATGTTGCTCACGTATTTTCTGAATGACTGAAATATTATTATTATTATTATTATTGTTATTGTAGTTTCGTATTTCCTTGAAGTAATTATTGTAAATAATATATAATAGTTTATAATTTACGTTTATGTATTTATATATTTATATTTTATTTTATTTGTATATTATATAATAATTATTAATAAGCATTAGCTTAATCTTTTCTCATAGTACAGTGGGATTGAAAAGAGATTATGAAGAATACGTCACGAAGACAAAAATGTCACGCTTATTTGGCATGGGCGATTCGAAGCAGATAGAAAATACAGAGAAAGAACTCCAAAACCAGATGCAAGCAACGAAAACATTCAGTGACGGTATCAATATGGAATGCTGACTTGATCAACTTGCAAAGATTGTACTCAAGACAGGAAAATTAGGTCATTCGGAAAGTTTAATCCTTCACATCAACAGAGAAATACGACAGTTATACAGGGGAAAACGTGAATTACTTAGGGATTTGGGGAAAGAGGAAAGTGGCGGCATGCAACATCGACACATGAAAGATAGATTGAACAAGACACGCAATGTGCGTGTAACATAACATTGCTGCGCGTCCGCATAACCATTGTTGTGGTGGAAAATCAATACGTATTACTTATTCTGAGTTTGCATCTGTAGCCTTAGTTATCCAGCATGGAAAGCGCATGAGCTGTATTATATTATAGTCTGTGCTGCTGTCTGTGGCTGTGCCATATTTTTCCACATCACTTCATAAACCGCCCGATTTTCGGGAAACGTTACTAAACATGAAATGTGTTTTTTTTATTTTTTCTGCAACTGTAGTCTGAAAAGGTTCTTATTCTGAGAAGAACTGGGCGAGATATCATAAATGGACATAAGTCTTCATATAAGGTACCAGTTTTTCTTTTCATATTTTTTTCAAACTAATTTTCTCGACAGATTTTCCTGAAATATTTAAATACCAAATTGCATGAAAATTCTTCCGGTGGCAGCCGAGTTTTTCCATGCGGATGGACGTACGGACGGACAGACGTAACGGAGTTAGTAGGTGCTTTTCGCAATTTTTGTAAAGTCTCCTAAAATGGAATATTTTGCGAAATTAAGAATGGCGCTGGAAACCGAGTACAATGGCACAAATTAATTTACAGCAATTGTATCATTAACGTTCTGAGCAACGAGATACGCATTTCATAAATTAATTGGAGACTTGAAGAAATAAAAAAATCAACTGGAAAAGTAGAAAGAAATTAAAAATGTATAAAATGCACCATCCCCAATCTGGTATAGGTAGGCTGTACCTAAGGAAGGAAAGGAGGAGGAGGAGGTTTGTTGGGAATTTGAAGTGACGTACAGAGCATAGATAATCAATACTGAACAATATTTGAACACAAAATATAAAGCAGACCGATTTGTAAATATTGTTAAAAGCCACTAAAGCAATCGACCAAATACAAATTGAACTAAATGGCAGCAACAGTTTTAAAGAACTAAACCAGACAATGGAAAGCAGTGACAAAAAGGGGAGGCATACAACATACATACATAATAAATGTTAGGAGAGTTATCAGAGATCAAATTGGAAAACAAAGTAATGCATGTAGAGTACATTAGAAATATAGGTGTATAGCTTATTAGTGGATACGATACGTTCCTGTGGTTCTGGAGAGGAGATCAGAAAAGAAGAACCTGAAAGTTAAATAATAGCAGCACAAGATAAAGCTATACAAACCAAATATTTATGCAACCAAAATAATGACAACGTAAATGGAAAGTGCAGACAGTTTCAACAATGTGATGTGACAATAGACCACATTATATCAGCGTGTCGAATATCAGTAAAATAACAGCATACCAAGCGACAAAATAGTGTGATATTTAAACGTAATTTATGCAAGGAATTAGAGGTGAAATTATACGCTGAACACTGTTATGAAAATGCACCAAATTTAGTAGCAACAAGTCATACAAGTAAGGTACCCATATTATGGAATCAACAAGTGAAAAGTGACCGAACCTAACCTAACAATACACCGGATAACTAAAGAAGAAGGTGTTTTTTATAAATATTACAAGTTAAGGATACAGAAATGTGATCAACAAAGTAGCTGAAAAAGTATTGTTAAGAGTACTACGAAGACCTCACAATAGAAATAGAGCGTTTGTGGAATTTAAAAAAGAAACACGTTGCCACCGATAATATAAACAACTGTAACCATCTAAACATTATTTAGAATTCACTTTGTCACACCAACGTCACATGCACGGTACATACAACATTAAAAACATATAGAATATATCTGAACAACACAACTGTAAACACGACATCGAAGAACTACAGAAAGCACCCGAAACGGGCGCTGTGCACATACTTGGAATAATGCAAATACGAAAGCACAGAAGGTTTATCACGCTAAATAACTTCACATGTACCATAAATGTATTGTAACGACGGAATAGCCCCAAAAAGTTTAACTTTGAAACATGGTTTGTTTCAGGTGTACAGCATAATTGTAAATAACTTGTATAAAAGTATAATAATGATAATAATAATAATAATGCAATATGAATTACAACAATAATCGATATATGGCTCTAGAATTCGAACTATACGGTAAGAAAATAATGTCTGACTACGTTCACAACTCCTGCTTTAAATCCTTGCTGTTTTGCATTAGGCTGGTTGTGTGATACCGCACTAGGTGTTGGTTAGTCTTTGTGCTGTTATAATCGATAGTTCAAACATATGACGTGGAAACGCTTGGCGTGTCATCGTTAATAAATTTTTCCTTAAAATTGGCTTCAATAAATCTGAAGTCATCCGTTGAGGACGGATGAGTGTTACATAACGGTGTTTCATTTTATTAGTGTAATTGTGATTGGTGTGTCGCTCTAATTAAAATGCCGTGTGGCAATGCTGTTGTGGAGAAGAGGCTTTTGGTCTAAGAAAATATCCTAATGGGTACATTTTATGTTTTGTTGACCATGTATCTCGATATAATTATTTAAAGGAAACCAACTTGATGCATCACTTATTCCTAATATATTTGGTCAGCCTCTACATGTGTCGGGCATATCTAGGCCCATCATCATGAGGTACAACCATATGTATACAACAATTGGTACGTGTTATTCTTTTGGAGTTCCAATCCAACCAGGACAGCAGACAGTCATCGAAAAGGAATAATACATACCAATTGTTGTATACATGCCGTGGTAGAGTCCACTTGAAATGTGATGGCACACGGTGACGCACGGGAAGGGAGGTGAAGGGGAAACTGGCGAATGGAGTGGGTAGCCAGTACTCTTCGCACTACCTCGGAACATGGTGTATCCAGCATTACTGCCGCTGATGCGCACACCTCGGCTGCCAGTAGTCGACTGGACTGACGCCCCCAGCCGATTTAAATGGACTCATCCGTTTCGCCGAAAAACGAAATCTGTTTTCTGCGCGTGTGCCGTCACATTTCAAACTCAGTCTACGAACTTCCAAGTAGGACTTAAGGAAGAAAAGAAGATAATCCGGCAAGTGCAGTGACATACGTTTGAGATGAGGCATTCCTTTCATTTACTTTCCGTACTATATTTCACTTTTGTTTATTTCCACGCCGTGCCTCTAAAACCATGAAACTCATAATGTATCATCTAATCGCAAAACCGAGGATGCACAGTTTTTTCCAAAAATTTAGAAGCCAGCTGAAAATTCTAGGTGCCCGGGGGGTGGGGTGAGGGTGTGAAATGATTCAAATTTCATAATGTCCGTTTCGCCAAAAGACGAAATCTGGTTTCTGCTCGTGTACCACCACATTTCAACCAGCCTCTACAACCGTTAGTGTACAACAATTGGTACTTACTATTCTTTTTATATGATTCTGTCGTCCTGGTTGGATCCAACCAGAACGACAGACAGATTTCTAAAAATAATAATAAGTACCAATTGTAGTAAACATACGGTTGTACCTCCTGTTGATGGTTCTAGATACGCCCAAAACATGTAGAAGTTCATGAAATATACTAAGAATAATTTGTGCATCAAGTTGGTTTTCTGTACAGCATCCTAATGGGTAGTTCCAACACGTACAAATGTGTCCAGGATGTCTATAATTAGTATCCGCCTGAAAGGTGTACATTACAGGAATATAAAATATTAACGTAAATGTAGGTGAATACAGAAAGTCATAAAATTCTGAATATGAATTGAAGTGAAAATATTTTAGAGACCAAAGGGATCCATCGTTATCGGCCATGTTTTGATATCAACAGAGAAATTGTGGTTTGAACGTTTCAATACGATCGACTCAGTTAATACATGTCCTTTGCACTGTGAGCTTTACACACATTACTGCGTGTGAAACTCAATACAGTGTAAGTTCACCCTGTAATTTACTGTCAATTGCTCGTACTTTCCAGGCAGGCACTATTGTCTATAAAACAGTAACTTGTGATGTGATACGAATCCGCGAGTGTTATATTTCCCTTTGTTACAAGATTTAATGTGCATAGTGAAACCGACTTCATGTGAAGCACAAATTGCTGTTTATGTATCTGTCTTCACTTGACTTCCTATACTTGAGCAAGTTAAACGTATGGTGGGCATGTCATACATCTAGGTTCCCCACATGCTCCTGGCTGTTATGCTTACCCGCAGTCTCCCCTGTCGTATTTCAGCGACTTCAAAGTGGTTTCCGCTTCCGAAGCTCTCACATGTTGAGCTTAAGGAACATTAGCGTGAACGTAATGGATTAATGACCGGGGGGTAATATGCTTATGTGCGCTGGAGCTGGAGGTGTAACAGGTCGCGTCTGGTGTGTAAGGAATCAGTATGTGAAGACGGATTTGCAGCCGGCCATAAAGATCCGCTCCATTTACTTCTTGGTACTTTCCAAGTCGAAGTTACGTGTTCACACTCTCTGAACTTTTCGAATTCCTCATGTCATAGCAAAATGCAATAGTATCTACTGTGTATTCCGGAGATAGAGTTTGTGTTATTGAGCATGTTTTGTGGTTAGTTCAGCCCGTTTAATGAATACCAGAGTAGCATCACGAAAGAAGAGACGATTCCGCTTCCCTTCCTATACAGGGTGTCCCAGGAGGAATGTGCAAGACTTCGGGAGAGTGTTCCTTATGTTAAAGTATACCGATATAACCCAAAACACCTATATCCAAAGTTGAACGGTTACGGAGATAATGACCAGAGAAATGTGGGGGCTTCTTGCTGTTCCAAATACTGCAACCTGCACAGCTGATACGTCACGTGACAGTGCTAATGTCCTTGAGAGTGGAATGCAGTGTTCACTGTGCCTGCATGACGGTTAGCTGCTTGCACGGAGTTACAAGAATGTCTTTTGTGTTTTCCCACGTGGAATATTGTGACATGCATTTTGTGTATGGATTTTGCAACGGCAATGCACATGCTGCTGTTGAAGAATACCAAAAGCGTTTTCCCGACCGAAGGATTCCGTCTAGAGGTGTTTTTACTCGTACTAACCAGACATTGCGTGGTACTGGCTGTCTTCCCAGTGTTGCTGTGCGGTCTGAAAGGGAGGTGGTACGAACGATTAACACACGAGAGAACATTCTTGAGATGGTTCAGAGAAGTCCACGTCT
>Ga0123354_10018774_pt1 | contig 10854 bp, 6 predicted proteins | sample TergutLab28metaG_2_FD_97872 | JGI IMG/M metagenome (GOLD analysis project Ga0123354, IMG submission 97872) | Labiotermes labralis P4 segment gut microbial communities from Petit-Saut dam, French Guiana - Lab288 P4 | ecosystem: Host-associated > Arthropoda: Insects > Digestive system > Gut ... | reverse complement strand
CTTCTATACCTAAATACTTATATGCTTTTCTCGGGTCCAGTTCTTTAATGTCGTTGTCAAATGTGCTTCCTACATGCAATTTGCTTTGAACACTACCTCTTTTTAAACATATTCTTGCACATTATTATTATTATTATTATTATTATTATTATTATTATTATTATAAGGATTTGTATATTCCATATACAGTTTTTTTTTATGTAAAAGCTTATGGTATTTAGTGTCTGTATGTGTTCACATTCTTGTATTATGACATGATGATGTCCCGACACTAGGGTCGAAACTGGCTGCATCTAATAAAATTGTTCGCAAAGTGTGTATTGTATGTGATTGAAAATACTGATGGATATTATGGTCATTCTTATTTGATGCTGTATAATCTAGGCCACTGATAGCACTATTGAATAAGCCATAAATATAATAATTTATTATGTATGGTAACTGTGCAGACTTGAGGTAGAAACACTAATGGTGCCCTGATTGTGTGTTTTAAATGTGTTATGGCAATAGAAATATTTAAGGTATTGTGTTAGGGAAATGGAAAATAACAACAAAGACATATAATTTTATTTGGTTACTATTCAGATAGGTACTATAATTTTTTGTATAAAATTTGTGTGTTTCATGTTTTAAATACATAAATACATAAATTTTTCTTCTTTCTGTGCATTGTTGTTTCCTCCTCCAGCCCACTGTAACTCATGTGAACTAGACCAAAGTGCTTGTCATTAGCAGCAGTTATGTGGTTATTGCTGTACATTCTATGAATGTAATTGTTAGACAGCTGGAGAGGAACATAGATCAGTATGCTGTAGAGGAAACTGCTACGTCTCAGTAGGATGTGGAGGGGGTTAATCCATTTGACTTCTTTTTGTACCTCTGTGTAGTTAGTATGAATGATATGAAGTCTTACACAAGTTCTAATCCTTTGGAGCCCTAAAATGTACCACACAGCTGGTGGGTGCTTATAGTAGTAATTCACATGTCTTCTTATACTCATAAAAGAATTCTGTATCAACAGATGCACAAGAGTAACACATTACTGTGGATTGTACAGATATTATTCTGGTGAGGCAAAGAGGGTATTGGGCTTTGTGGCTGGTTAGAAAATTTGTAGGCTAGTGGCTAATGACATAATAGGTTATCTCTGATAAATGAAGTTCATAATCAACGGTAGTGGAAGAAATTTATGGACTAGAAGTTAGAAAATCCATCAATGGCACTGTAAAATCGTGTTATTGGACTCTGTTAAGAACCATGTCGGGAAAGTTTGTATCTTCAACAACAATTTCCATAGCATCCATTTGAATATTACACTTCAGTATTCTAGGTTGTTTACTTACCATGTTCTGCAATTCCCAAAGGCTTGTCTACGTCAGTTTAGTGATTTGTTCACATTAGTATTTCTAAGAACAGTGATTACAGCAGATTATGATTCATGAAGTTATTGGTTCATAATTTTCACCAATCTGATTTTCTTAACAGGAGTTAGATTAAAATTTAGACCTACTTCTTCAACTCCCATAACTATTGAACAAGTGGAAGTGGTCATTGTGGTCTGACTGCAGTATTAAATGTGTTACAGTGTGAACAAGATTGCGTCCCTGTCAGACTTCCAGTTCTGCTACAACCTACAAGAGCTCTATGTGCGCAAAAATAATATCAAGGAACTGAACCAGATCTTATATCTACAGAATCTCCCCCGATTGAAGAGTTTGTGGCTTGAGGATAACCCATGTGCCGATACAAATCTGTAAGTGATGCTGAAGTAGGGACAAACATGACTGTTTGTTTCACAGAGTGTGTTTAATTGCTGTTGACAGAAATGTGTGTTTTATGATTCTGTACACTTTTGTATTTGATCTGATTGATCTCTGATGTGTATTACTCATTTCTGTCAATTGTTTACTATATAGATAACCGTTCTTATTTTCATAATACATTTAAAAGCATGGTCTGGCTGCATGTAAACACACTCATACATAGACCGTTCAATGTACATTCCTGGTCCTGTTACCGTGCGTTACAGCAATATGTTGGTCAGTAGGAGGATCCCCTTATGTAAGAAAATCACACACTGTTGCATTGTCTAACTGGATGTAATGTTCATAATTTAACTGTATTTTCAGTAAAACCACTATTTACTTATCTGATATCAGTAAATGTTGGAAGTATGCAAGCACATATCTCATTGACTTAATGAATTCTCAGACGTGCTTTATTTCATTTCCATGATTTCTTGAATAAGAGTCCAAAACATTCTAGATTTAGATGTGTACAGCTGTCAAAGTGCATGAAGTTCTTCTGTGGACAGTCTGTGTCAAGTCTCCCTAGACACACAAGCAGTGCGCAAGCATGTTTAGAGAATGTGATGACACAAGTCTCTGCAGATTATTTGTTCATTGAGAATGCCTTCTGTAAAGTCTATCTTCTGTGCCATATGTCACTGCAATGTCCTACTGAAAATGTAATTATGAAAATGAAATACATGTTCTTCAGCATTGCATCTGTTTATGTTTGGACATCACAATTGAGAATCTACACAGGTTCCTGGTCACAAGAGCTATATTGCAGATTCATAGAAATTATCCATGCATTACTTAACACAGTGGTTGCCTTACAGCAGGCTCTGTTGATGTTAATACATAACTAACAGCATGCTGACCTCCAAACAGCCAATAAACTAGATGAAAAATTGTGTAACTCAGATGAACTTTTCTGTGAGTGTGTGTTCATGCGGAGTAAACAGTGTCACCTTTTCACTGTCTGATACATAACCATTTTCCAACAGTATGAAGTGTATATTGCATGGATAGTAGGATGAAGCTTATGAAGTTACGTGGTTGTCTGTAGGTACCGGCTAACTGTACTGCGGGCCCTACCAAATCTTGAGAAACTGGACAACATTGCAGTACAACCTGAAGAAGTGCAGAATGCCATGAGGAAGGGACGAGAATTGGTGCATCCAAAGAATATTAAAGAACACTCACCTCCTAGGGAGCATCATTGGGCATCAGGCTACAGCAGTCCATCCCACAGCCCTACACATCATGAGGTGTGTTGAGTTAAGATGTTTGTGGAATAAAGCAGGAAAGTAATATTGCTTCAGCTCAGATGTAAACATGTCAGGTAATCCTTGATTTCAAACTTTCGCCATGTTCTGAATGTTGTATGCTTTCTTCTGAGTAATTCCCCAGTGTCTGAATTCAGATGCTGGGGAATTGCCCAGAAGAAAGCATATAACATGTCAAGTAATGTTGCAGGATTATATGACCCGTGCGTACTACGAAGAGTATGAGGAGGTGGAGCACATGGCGAGGACACCTAGTGGCGGCCAGGTGAATGATGTCTTACTAGTTGCTTTTTCAGTCATTGCATGCAGCATGTCATCTCCTGAATTGCTTCAGACCACGGCTTCATGTGTTGAGGACAAATCTGGGGCAGCTATGGATGTTTCTGTATCGTGCACACTATTTTAATATGGAGTTGATATGTGACTAAACTCTCTTCACTTCAGACTGGGTTGTATCTTACAGTGTGTGTTCATATTCTTTGGAACAAATGTACTTTCAAACTGTACTGGAATCACATCTTGCAGTGTCTGTTCATAATTTTTGGAACAAGTGTGCTGCAACTTGTACACCTTGAGCCTACTGTAGTATTATTAGTAGTATGCTGCATACTGGACTGCTGCCACGGTTTGTGTTTGTTTAGGAAACATAGATTTGTTTCTAAGAATGGGTCAGCTGCTCAATTTATTCTGCTGCTTTCCTCTTTTGTATATATATGTTCATGTATGTATGTGTGTATGTAAGTGTCTGTTAAGGTCACAAGCTGGAAGTCTTCTTACAAATAACCATCAGGGTTTCTTTGTAAATCAGAATTCTGTAGGACCAATTCGTGCACATTAATATGCGTAATGAATATGACTGTACACATCTTGACCTTGTGTCATCTCGTTAAAGAAACTGAAGAAATAAAGGGTACAAAAATAATGTGTTTTCTCTTTCTTTTTTTAATAGTATTCAGAGAAATTAAAATGAGGGGCAACTTTAATTTTCTTTTAGTGGGTGGGACATAAAATGTTCCAAATGAAAGAAATGTTGCATCATAAACTAGAGTGATGTGAATTGCATGACTTTGTAGTGATTATTTTGTAGCTTGAATTGCACTTAATTCAGCATTACCAGAAAATACTACACATAAAATAATAGAAAACATTCTTGTATTTTCACTTCAGTTGGTCCGCTATATTTATTTCTTGATCACAATAGAGCATAGAATTTTGCCTTTATGTAGCCGTCAGCTATTGCAATTCATTTTAAACTGCATGCACATTGTGTTGTATGTTTGTGGCTTCATGCAGTTTTTGGTGTACATAGTAGGTACTATTGTTTGGAAAATATATGGTCATTGAGACCGTACATCTGGGATAAGTATGCACCTAGAATGGAGATTTGCTCCTCTGCCACTGATCTTAGTAAAAGTGTGTGTTGAACTGTATCTGACCTTCCATCACCATCTGACCTTAATTTTGCATTTACACTGTTTTTTCAGCAGGTGAAATTTACTGAAGGTTAGTTACTACACTGCTTAGACTTGTACAATATTTTAGGAATGCTGTGTGACCCTGATGAATGAAGGCATGTAAAAGATGTCTGTATTACTGGTATTTGGTGTGAATAAATGTTGGATAGTAATCTCTTTGGGTGGCTGAGATGGTGGACGGACTGTAGTAGAAAAATATTTGTATACCATGGTGTATGTATTGATAGCTGAGTGTAGAGCTTTGAGGTAGGATTAGTGTCCATAGCGCTGAATTGTTGGGTCTAAATACAGGAATTGCACTTCCTAATTATTAGTACTGGAGAAACTTGAGAAGGACAATATTAACAGGTTATTCATGACATTATAAATACAAACATTAAAAATTTGATATAATTATGACAAGGTATATGTTATGTTATATACAGAGAATTCCTCCAAGACGGCAGGGAACTGGTGACAGGGAGCCAGAAGCAACAGATGTGCAAAGACACTCAGCCCTGATGCATGATGAACATCATACATATTATGAGACAGACATTCGCAGTTCTAATTATGGAGTGGAACCTCCTGGGTGAGTAAATTCAGGTGCAACGATGCTTATTCTATTACCAATCCTAGAACACTTATGTGGTTTAAGAGACACAAGAGATGTTTTCCAGACTTTACACTGTAAAGTTAAGAGCTTTTATGGTTATGAAAATTAGTGTGAATAAATAAAGCCAGAAAACTGAAAATTATTGTAACTGTTGGGCACTATAAAACAAATTAAATTATTGTAACTGTTGGGACCTACAACAAATTAAGTTTTGTAACTCTGGGGCCTATAACACAAAGAAAGAAACTTGACAAACCTGCCAGTTTCTTGTTTTTAATGAACTAATGTGAGATATCAAACAGAGATGCCATATTTTATTGACACATATTAAATACTATACTTTGAGTGATTTAGTTTGACTGGAACCAGTGTGAAACTTGGCATGCAATGACTGGGATGTCTCTAACCAGTTCCACATCATTCTATGCTGTTTACTTGCCCTGTCTTCTGAGGTATGGCAGCACATTACTGGGTAATTGGTGCTTGATGTTCCAATACAGCATGGTGGTCTCATCTCCAAGGGTCAGAATGTCTAGCACCAATCACTCAGTGACGTGGCACCATATCCAAGGACAATGGAGACCTCAGATTCACTGTGGTGAAAGTGTAAAAAAAATTGCATTACTTTACTATTGTGGCTACTGTAAGTGCAAGTGCACACCATCTTAAACTGTTGCATTGTATATTTCAATGGGAAACATAGTGAAACTGAAGCTGCAATGGCAGTCATACTTGCACTGGCACGACAGTAGTAGTACAATGGACCCCACACCTCCTCTTCATCGTTCTCATAAAATTGATACCGTATATTGTCGAATCTAATCCGCACTAGTTTTTGCCGATTTTGTAAATGAAAAAAAGTTAGTTCGCGGTTCTAATCCACACCTATGGGAGGACGATGGTGAAGATAAAGATGATAGTGACTGGGTGATGGATAACGATTCAGTTATGAGTGATGACAGCAAGTCTGATGAATAATAAATTATAAATATTATATAATATATAATATTATAAATAATAAATTGTTGTATTGTATTGTTCTTACAGCACGTACAGTGGCTCTATCATTTTTCCAAAATCCAGCTCATGACTGCAAATCTAATGCGCACGCAATTCTAATCTGCATCTGATTTTTAAGCCCTCTGAAACTGTAAAAAGGGTGCAGATTAGATTCGAGATTATACGGTATATGCAGGCTAAGTATCTAGCACATTTGGTATGTATATGGTCATTCAGGGAATTCCTCATATTTATTTTGTGTAATTATGGAATATGTTTATTTTTTCAGATATTCTCAGCATCACAGCTCTTCCTACGAAGTGAGTACCAATAAACTCTGAATTTTGATGTTATAATGTGACAGTTATTTCAACAAGTAATTGCATGATGTTCTAACATATTTATTTGTTGTAATATGCCTCACTTCTGTTCATGTCAGCGTCTGTTATCTGTCATACTGCTTTTTTAAATGTACATGACTAACTGTCTTATATCTTGCAGAACAAATTCCAGCATCATTTTGTTTGTTGATTAAAAAAGTGCATCGTTTGCAATGCTGTTTCTGAGTTTCTTGTTGTGTACCGACACAATCTTTAATTGACTCTAAAGAAATCATTTTAAGAGCAAGTAATGGTCAGCTGTTTTGTGAGAACAAATACTTTGGCTGTTATAATGGTTTCCACTTAAAAAAGCCCTTTGTATTAGTTTTCTGCATCTGGAATTAAAATTTTTTATCCCAAAAATTTCACGATAAGAATGGTGTATTTAAATCCTGTTTCATTTGTTTCCCACACAAAAATACATCTCGCCTAAAAACAAAAATTTAAAGGCATGTATTGAACATTTCATCCATTTATTAAGATTTAGTTGGATCATGTTATATGCTGAAGTGAAAGTGAAACAGTCAGACATTAATATTTATCAATGCCTTTCAAGTGCTTAGCAGGCAGTAGAGATGAGAATTGAGGCAGTGTGGTAGGACTGTGCATCATTTCAGGCTTTTGCCACGATGTTGATGAGATCTGTGCATTTCTGGGATATTATGCAGTGTAGAGTGGTACGAGGGGGTGCTAATAAGTCCTTAGCCTGACCTTCCCATTGTCATAGGATGGAATTGATAATGTCGTTGGAAAGAGGGGTCTGTTCATGTGCCAATTGGCAAGTCTTTTCTAGTTACAGAGGCTGAAAGGAAGCATGTCAGGCGACGCGCGCGATTTTAACAATATGGAGATGCGAGCTGTCATCAAGTTTTTTTTCTTGCAAGGCAAGGCACGGAAGGAAATTCACGCCATTCTGACAGAAACATTAGGGTAACATGCACCATCATATGCCACCGTCAAAAACTGGGTGGCCCAGTTTAAACGTGGTGATTTTTCCTCCTGTGATGTGCCACATCCTGGACCACCCAAAACAGAAACCACCCCGGAGATTATTGATCAAATTAATGAGCTAATCTTGGAAGACTGCTGGATTTCAGCTAAATCAATAGCTGAGCAACTGGGCATCTCACATGAGCAGGTTTGGTCCATCATTCATGAAGATTTGGACATGCTGAAACTCTCTGCAAAGTGGGTCCCGAAATGCCTGAATGTGGATCAAAAACATCAACGGTGCCAGTTGTCTGAACAACTTTTGGAATTTTTTCGGCGCGATCCAAATGATTTCCTGTCGTGATTGGTGACCATGGATGAAACCTGGTTATATCACTATGACCAGAAGACAAAGCAACAATCAATGGAGTGGCAGCATAGCGACTCACCCCACCCCAAAACATTCTGAGTGCAAAAATCCACTGGGAAAGTTCTTGCCTCGATTTTTTTGGGATCAAGACGGCATCCTCCTCATTGATTGTCTTCCAAAGGATCAAACTATGGACGCGGAGTATTACTCATTTCTGCTGGTGCAATTGAGGGACATTTTGAAGGAAAAATGCTGTGGGAAGGTCACCAAGGGGGTCTTGTTTTTGCAGGACAATGCCCTTCCTCACTGGGCACTTGCAACACAGAAGGAACTGGCCTACCTGGGCTTCCAGTTTCTTGATCACTCACCCTATTCTCTGGATCTGGCCCTGCTGGACTACCACCTGTTCCCTGGACTGAAAACACAACTGAAAGATCGCCATTTTTCATCCGACATGGAGGTCATCGCTGCTGCGGAGACCTGGTTGGATGGACAACCTTATGAATTTTTTTTTGAGTGGCTTGCAAAAGTTAAAGCAACGGACTAAGAAGTGTATTTAGCTTAACAGGGAGTATGTTGAATAAATTGCGAGTTTGATCGCTGTAGCTTGTTTCCTTCCTGGTTGGACTAAGGAGTTAACAGCACCCTCTCTTAATGCCTTACCGACGTTCTTCAAGGTTCATGAAATCCAAATATTCTTGATTTCTTGACCCTTGAAGATGGGCCCAATAGGTTTTCCTGAAACGTCGGTAAGGAATTAACACTCCACACTCCATAATGTCTGATAAGAGCACAGATCATGTGGTAGGACTAAACTGTGTCTGAAGCTCTAGTCTTGTTGAAATTTTAATTAAAATTTGATAAAGAATATTAAATTAAATTAAATTAAATAGTATTGTGTCCAGTATCAGTTGGTGTTGAAAGTAAGGTGCCTGTCATACAGACAGTAGCTTCGATGTGATTGTACTGTGCAGGTTTACAGGTTTGTCTGAAAAAATATTTCACTTTGTTCTGCTGTTTCAAAGCACATAATCAGTACTGATTCATAGTACTAATGCTGTCGGATTTACACCACATATTTAATCCTTCTGTTTAAAAAAACAAACATTATTATTGATAAGAGAAGATTGACACGCATGATTAACAATCCTTATGTTTTATTTATCACATAGCGTTACAGGTTGATAAGATGAAGGTAGAATGAACAAGAATTTTTTGATAAAGGATTATCTTTAATATCTGATGTATTGTGTCATATGTAGGATGATTTTGGAATTCTGCTTTATTGAAGGAGTGGCAACTAGAGTAGGAACTTCAGTAATATTCCACAAATGAAAACTATAGAGCAGAGTTGGCCAACTTCAACCCACAGGAGAGCCACATAACTCATTACAGACTTGCCTGAGGGCTGCATTTGTGTATACATATGTTGGAGGGGGGGGGGGGTGATTGAATTCACTAGAATGCTGTTATTTACAAACAGTAATTTATGCTGAAAGTACTAAACTCAGTAAACACAAAGAATGATTGGTTTACTGTGTGCTGTATTAAAGGCGATGAGTTATGTTTGGTACACATATTCTGTGCTGATTAAGTTGCCATATTATATTCTGTAGACCTATTATGTTTGTGAAACTGTATCACTGATAATATTCAGGTGACCAAGGAGCACATATACTTTCTTCGGGGGCCACACATGGCTGGGAGGCTGCTTGTTGGTTAGCCCTGCTTTATAGGGAAGTTAAGGACATCGTTGAAGTGATCTTTTGTGTTTTTGTTATACTGAAATCCATTTCTCACATAATGGCTGGAATAGGTTGACATTCATCTAACGGGTATATGATAAGCCATGTACAGTGAAATAAAACTGGCTAAATGCAGTGAAGTTTTGTCAGACAATCATCTGCACCAAAGTGGAATGAAAACTGTTTTGATGACTGTCTCAGTTACCATTGTTATGTACTGTTATAGTGAGCAACACAGTAAGTACATGGTGTTTGTATACAAAACAGGTACTGATCCTTTATTTCAAGAACTAGCCAGATGGAGATTAAAGGGTAGTCCAGGGTGGTGGAGACAGATGCATCTTTAAAAAAAAACAGTTTTATTAGTTGAAGAATAAAAGACCAACTTGATATCACTTGTTATTTTATTTCACTTCTTATGTACTCAACATGTTTCAGACATTAATATATCCATCATCAGGAGCTTGCAACTATGCTGTTGAATTACATCAGTCATTTTGTTCTGTAAAGACGGAGTTTTATTGTAAATGGATGTTGCTGATAATGCTGAAAATATTTTATTGCATTCTGATGTACTGATATCTTCAGATCTTTATATAAAAGTGGATTTTAAGTTGATGTATTGTCCCATTAACTTTGTGTAAAGTTGCTGTTATTAACCTTGCTTGTATGTAGTGCTCCCCGACTTCTACTAACAATCACCCAGAAGAGGCCTCACCATCAGAGTGTGTGCAGGATGAGATTGGCTCTCCCATGGCCATATCAAACAGCATGCCTCTTATGAAGGTCAGCATATGCAATGTGTTTGTGTGCTGCTCTGTCTGCATGCTGATGCTTTATGTTGTGAAGGTGTGGCCTTATTTGTCTATTTGTTATTGCAATTTTGAGCATGTTGGTGTAGCAGTAACACTCTAGACTTGTATTTAGGAGATGCCTGGCATGAATCTCAGATGGGACACTGCCTCTCCTAGCAGGGTTGTTGTGGTTTTCCTCAGTGTCCTGTGGAAACTGAGACAATTTTAGTTTGATGAAGCCATACCTTCCCCCCCAAAATCTTTCTGATTCATCATTCACAAATTATCATACCATTTGTTGCTGTGTAGCCTGAGACTGTGATAGCTTTGTCAAATAGCCACCAAAGAAAATAAATGGGGAAGCTGGAGCCAGGAGTGAGAGAGAAAACCAACAAGATGCAACAGTTAGATGTTTATTTTTAACAATTTCTCAACATGTTTCGGGCATCACTATGCCCATCTTCAGGAGAACAAGACGTATGTTACTGCATGT
>Ga0123354_10018773_pt1 | contig 10855 bp, 2 predicted proteins | sample TergutLab28metaG_2_FD_97872 | JGI IMG/M metagenome (GOLD analysis project Ga0123354, IMG submission 97872) | Labiotermes labralis P4 segment gut microbial communities from Petit-Saut dam, French Guiana - Lab288 P4 | ecosystem: Host-associated > Arthropoda: Insects > Digestive system > Gut ... | reverse complement strand
TTGAATCACAGAGGATCCATCATCAGGGAGCCTTGTACGAGCTTTGTATGAATATATATATATATATATATATATATATATATATATATGCCTGCATATACAGTGAACTATACACACACACAACGGGTCAGAATATGCTGCCATAACACCGACCTTGCCCATGTCAAAGGACACGATAGAACCATTCTTGACATTTTTAGCCAAGCACTGTACAAGGCTCCATGTGATCCGAAACATGTTGGAGCACTTTTAAATATTTTATAATTTTAATTGTATATACATATTATATATTGTTCATTAGTTGGATAATAAAGTGTTTAACAGCTTTATTAGTTTAAAAATTTACAGCGACATGTTTCAGCTCTTAGAAACCATTTTCAGGCTGAACACAAAACAGTGTATATACACTTCTATGAGCCGAAACATGTCGCTATAAGTTCTTAAATTAATAAAGCCATGTTAGGCTATATTTTATTACATTAGTTAATTATTGGACCTAGAAGGTAAAGTTACGTCAGTTATTTGGTTACGGTGTAATGTTTAATGAAATATAAGAAAAATAAGACTGGCAAGGAAAGAGTAGTATTTAGAGGAAGGAATTAAAACTGGCATGCAATGAGTGGTACACATATGATGATATTATGACAATTAAGGGAACAGGGGCACTCAGTGAATGGAATTTTGAATGAGAACGGAACACCGATTATCAGAAAACAATCCGTCCCACTGACTTCAGAAAGCCATAAATTCATCGCAAAATGACAAGATAAAGTTTCCGAAGAATCGAGCTAGTACCAGGTGCCTAGCTATTATGTCAGCCTATCTGATATGACTATCAACAGAATTTGTAATTATGGTGATCAGTTAACAGGAGATAAGGACCACGCTTCGGGAAGAGTACAAATTTTCCAGCGCGTTAGGTGTCTCATGAAGTAACGGGGCTAAATGTAACTAGCAAAACATGGCTACCTAAGTTATGGACCAATAAATGTCACATTGCTGACGCACTAGAATTGCTTTATTCACAATAAGTGAGACCGTTCAAAATCTGGACATACTGAATTCAATACATCTGCTTAGAATTAACATTCCCCGGGATTTTAATCTCATAAATAAGTCTATGATTTACTCCATACGTCCAACATGAGGAGAGTTTGACATTCAGTCAACAAGTATTTTTAATATCTTTGCACGACCACATTTATAATATTACTGGGAATTATAGTTAAGTAATGAAAGAATAAATAGCCGTCAACACAGCTAGACTATCCTTATTGTTGCACCGTGCATATCGTCGAGTTATTTAATTAGTATACCAACTGATGCACATACACAAAATTTTCACATTAACCTTTTGGCGCCGGAATTATTTTTTTAATTTCAGCACATCCTGTATATAAAATGTGAATAATACAGGAACCAAATAGGTTAGAAATATGATACAAACTGCATTTTGAAGAGAAAAAAACGGGGCGTATGTAACATGTTTAAAATATTCAGTACCTATATTTGTTGAATAAATACATAAAATGAAACTTTAGGGGTTAGCAGTGCGGTACGACCACTATAGTTGACATTAGGCGTCAAAAGGTTAAAACACTAAAATTGCTCCGACATGTTTCGATCCTAAGATCATCCGTAGGGAGCTATAATTTCCTTGCTAATGTCACAATTAAAAAAAGTCACTGATTAACTTCGTTGTACTGATAGGGTGCTCTGGCATCATGTCGTATTATGTGAGGGTGTGTTGCTGAGAATGCCCTACTACGGGTGTGCGTCCTGTGCTTCGCAGCGAAGCACAGGACGCACACCGGCAACCCAACGCAACACACCCTCACACAATACAACATGCTGCCACAGTACCCTATTAGTACAACGAAGTTAATCAGTGACTATTTTTAATTGTGATATTAGCAAGGAAAGTATAGCTCCCTGAGGATGATCTTAGGATCGAAACATGTCGGAGCAATTTTAGTGTTTTAATGTGAAACTTTTATATATGTGCATCAGTTGGTATACTAATTAAATAACGGCTAGACTATCTTGTCTCTAGTCTCCGGAACTTCGACCAACATACCTAAAAATAGAGTATTTAAAAAAAATTGTAATAGACGATACCTCTACGGCTATATTGCAATTGTATATACATTTTTCTTGTGTTTTTGACAGTATTTGAATTGTAGAAATAAATACTACAGACAGTATAAAGTTAGTTGTGTTGACAGCTGATTATTATTTAATGTTATGTGTAACACTATGGGGGAATTTTGACGTTTTGCTGACCGTGCATCTCAGTATATTTATCTCTGTAATTAACCAACTTGATGCACAAAATTTTTATTTTACAATAAGTTTATTTCATACCTCTACATGTTTCGAGCACCATGTGCACGAGTCGGCCACCTATAGGTGTGATGATACCAGAGGCTGTATAATACAATTTTGACCTCCTGATGAGAGCACATGGTGCTCGAAACATGTAGAGGCATGAAATAAACTTATTGTAAAACAAAAATTTTGTGCATCAAGTTGGTTAGTTACTGAGATAACTTTAGGGGAAGATAACCCCTAAAAAAAAAATTTTAACATTTTGACCCACACCGATGGGTTTCGCTTCCAAATACAGTTCACTTAAATATCATCACAACAATCACATATTTGGATAATCCACTGTTAAAAATTATTCATCTTGATGAAGAAAAAGTGACACCTTCACCATCGAACCGGTGTTCAGCTGAAAATACCACTTTACTTAATTACTTACTTACTTACTTACTCACATACTTGGACTTACTCACCCACTCCATGGAGCAGAGTCCTTCTTGAGAAGTCAACCGGTTCTCAACTAGTCAGGAAATTCCACACATTTTATGGAATCCGAAGGTTCATTACCGCATTCACAAGTGCCCGCAGCCTGTTCTACAGTTCCGAGGCCTTTGTGAATGGTTGGATGAGGAGTTGTTAACACCTCACCCAACCTCCAAGCTGGAGGAACACCCCTTGTTAGAAGTCCGTAACTGCTTATTCAGTATATTCGCAGCTAAACCCTCCATAACGGAGACCGTTCCTCCATCCGCAACCTGACTGAAAATATCATTATGTACACAATGTCAGCTGATTACCAGTTTAAAGTTGATGGTGTAACTTTCATCCTATAATAGACGAGTACAGGAATATCATGCGCTCATGTCCGTGCATTAGAGAGTGTACATGTGCATTTGTTGGCTCTTTATATGAGAAGAGGAATGCGTGAACATGGTATGTTTCAGACATGTAAATACTGCGTTCTGATGACATGATCGCGAAATATTGCCTACCTCTACTGACAATTAATTAATACCTCCGGATTTCTTCAATTTATCCTTACTTCTAACATCCAGAAAAATCTGACGTTTAGCCAGTAGATATATTGTACTTATAATCTACAAAGGCATCACTTTCTGAAGAGAGTGAATACAAATTAACATTCCACATGATTTTAAAATTCGTAAAACGTCCTCAGTCTGTCTCCTGTGTCTTTGCTCTAATATCACGCGAGCCTGACAGTGACAAAAACATGATGTAACACTGTAGTAATTTACAATTAGAACGCAACTTCTCGTTTCATGTTACGCTATATTCAGAGAGTTGAAATGTACGAAGAGCGCCGGCAGTAACTTCAGACACGGCCATCTGGAATTCGTTGTAATATTCCTTGCCACCGCAGGCTGTAAGCAGTGCTTACACTTTGTGACAGAGACAGGAACAGGGATTTAAAAAAAAAAAAGTAAATGAAAAAGAAAGAAAGGAAAACCACATTCGTACCGAAGTTCTCTCAGATATTACATAAGGACTCGTGCGTCTTCCTTTTTACGTATGTAGACTACACGAATACAACTAAATTTGAATAGAAACCGCAGAATTGCATTTATTGTAAAACTTGGACGTGATTCTTTTATGAAATTTGTACTTAAGGCTCCAAATGTGCACAGCGAATGGGGAAATTCTGTCTATGTTTATCGCACGGCTGTGTACGTACCGCTACCGTGCGGCCAACTGACAGCACTCAAATGCTGGAATTAAATACAGGACGAACAACTATGAAACTGAATGGGTACATCCGTGAACAAAATATCTTCATAAAATCTTCAGTAACTTGTTCTCGTGTCCACTAACTTAACTACCTACAGTCCTTGAATGGACTACTTTCCAGCGCACAATACCTTTATTGGCGAGCATAAACAGTCATCAGACCAACAACGCATTTACTCATAAAAAAAGTCGTAATATGACAAACTAATAATTTACTATCAATAATAACAGTTTCCCTCAACACAACTTGTTTATTACGATTAGAGTGGCAACATGTTTCGACCCTACTGGGTCATCATCAGACCTTCACTACGAGCGAATTGACTATAAAGCTATAAAGATGCGTACATTCTTGGGATCCCAAACAATGTTTACAAGTAATAATTATAAACTGTTCACTGTCTAATAGTCTTGTTAAATAATAAAATTCGGAATATGTAAAAGCTCATTTGTTGCAAAATAATAAAATATATTAATAAGACATGTAGAATGCGTAAATATCCTAGAAGTGGTGTAAGATATATACCACTAGTTGTGCTGACGGAAACCTTTATCATTAATAGCGCCTGGTGGAACCACATCGGGATGGCTTCCATTAAATAATAATTTATTTCTTGGTATTTTGTTGTATACACCGTGTATCAAATTTCACGTCAAGAAGATGGCGTAGAAATCGCCGAAACGTTTTGGAGTTACAGTTAAAAACTGATTAGCTTACAAACAGTGCGCATGAATTGTTGGTAAATAAAAAGTGACGTCACTTGTTGGTAATTACACAATGCAGAACAAAGGTTATAAACTTTGTCGTGTGACATCGGGTTGTGTGACAATGATGTTGACAAGCAAAATCAATAAGACACAATTATCTTTATTAGACAACAGAGTGTTTATACGTGGTTCGGCTACGTGTTTCGGCCTAAATTAGGTCTTCTTCAGGTTCTTACAGAACACACTGGGAAAGACGAAATAAAATTATGTAATTGATTTTTGGTTTAACTTGAAGTTTTTGAAAATCATAAAATGAGAGTATACAAAATGGAACAACAAAAAACAACATGGAACATGTCAAAGGATGTTTTACATTAATTTTTACAATCACATTCTATTTTTGCTCTAGGTTAAAAAAAAAACATCGTTATCGGTCCAAAGATTACAAAATTGAAGTTTTATAAAAAAAATTCATTTATCAGTAAGGTTATTGCTACATCTTTATACACTGAAAACGGAAATAACGTAACATTTAGGTCAAATATACATACTGCCTTAGTAACACAATAAATGATACTAAAATACAATTCCGCAACGAACGAGTACAAACACGAGTTACGTCGTCTGGACACAAACTATATTTCAGAAGGTCCTCAAAGAGTGATCTATTCCACGTAAAATAGGCCATTTGGTTTCGTAAATCTGCAAGAGAAACACATTATGCGACACATGAGTTTCTCAAAGCGCTGTTAATGATGATTCGAGTCTTCAGGGATGTTGTTACGTAGAGTGGTAAGGTTACCGACGTTTCGAAAGAGCTTACTGCATACATTTTCAAAGTCCTTCGACGCCTGTGTAGCCCATAACAACTGGACGCGGACTCATATTCCAGAAGACTCGAACAGCAAAGCCTAAATTAATTTCCGTTAAAGCAAAAATTTAAGACAGCTGTAGAAGACGCTCCAACCGGTTTTGTGCATTGACATGCATAGATAAATATGATGGATTTCATCTATTGAATATATAAAAATACAGTACCTAACTTACACAAAGCGCAGTGCATCCCCATTGGAAAGACTGAGTGGTTAATGGATGTTAAGAAAATAATCAATATTTACAGGATCATAAAACGCCGAGGTCAAAATGCAAAACAGGACTATTTGAATGTTAACATTTATGTGGTAATTATGGCTACCACTGTAAATGACTTATTGTGAGATAAAGTCCTAAAGATTATAGCCAATTGTAACAGCTTCTTGCATTGGCATTTCCGACGCTCATTGCAAATACTTAAATTAGTTATACGATACAAACCAAAGAAATGCACAATTCCTAAATTGATATTTCAACTTTTAATTAATTTTAATTCAATTAGTGTTTAATTAATTAAATTAATATTAATTTATATTAATTTAGAAAATGTCCATTTCGTTGGTTTAAATTGTATAATTATATTACAATGCACGGTTCAAAAAACATAAAAAAAACCTCAACCAGTGTTATTTGAACAGCATTACAGTTTCAATATTGCATTATTGACAAGACACCAGTAGCGTAAATAATTTGTTTATATATTTTTATCGATCCTACGGGAGATCAGGGAAACCAACGAACAGCATTGGGTTATAAATTAACTACACAGACATAACAGAAATGAATAATATATATATATATATTTCCTCTCAGTCAAATGTGCACCACTGAGCCAAACAGCTCTGCTGCCCTAATTTGTAATAAAACGTGCAGAGTATCATGCTATAATTCAGTTAATGTTTCAGTCTGAAACAGTAAACAGCTCAATATGAAAATCGTAAATAATCTGGGCTGCTTAATTAGTTTGCTGTCACCCGCATCTGTGTTGAGCAGAAGCTTCTTTAATTGCACAGGTTAGGAGAGATGAAGCAGAAGAAACCACGACACAAATCAACAAGTGGGAATATAATAAATTGCTTTATTATTACTCACATTGAAAACTAATATTTTGTATGTGAAAGCACTATTGACGGGCTTGTTAATGTACACTGTCCTTTTCCTGCAAGGCTGACAAAACACTTTTAACTTGAGGGCAAGTAGGCGGGGATTGTTTTGAGGTCAGCGTGGAGCCAACCACACGAGTTGTTTATATGTGGGAGTAAAACGAATTTACATACGAAAAATCTGCACCCAATGACAAGTAGGAATGGTGCTCAACCTCGCTCCGTTGCCCCTTACTTCCTTTCGGGTTCAACAGCGTGGAAATCCTGTGTGAATAGACTTGATAACGTGTAACTACAAACACTGTCGGGTGAGTCGATATTTTATTGTACTGTAATTACACAGTACAAAAAGGTTAGGTTAACATTAAAGACCACGTATCGTTACCACAATGTAAACCAGCAAATACACAATTCGTTAGAATTAAAATAATATTACAATGCGTCAAATCCTACATGTTTGGGGGACTCATTAGTCCATTATCAGGGAGAGCAGAGTTGCACAAAACAATCGCTTCGACTTTCTATTATCTCCATCATGTAGAAGAACTGTACTGATTTCTTCAGAATGTGACTTACAGCAGATGGATTGGTGCACTGGAGATTGTAAAATTTTTAGATTACAAATATATTTCAAAATTACAGAACATTTGGTCCTTACAATTATTACATGCGTAAAGGTGCTTATAAACCGCTTAAATAAGAGAAGTGTGACAAAGATGTCATAAAACATAAATATACAACACTATAAGATACAGAACGTTAGTTGCACCACATTCCAGGAATTGAAACAGCCTGTTGATTTTGTAAGTATTCACTGTACTAAGGTGTGGAATGTAGGTTGGAAAACGGGTTAAGATTCAGCGTGACTTCCAAACCTGTCTTCCACACCTTAGTACCGTGGATACATTCAGACCAGTAGGCTGTTCAAGTTACTGGAACTTGGTGCAACTAACGTTCTCTATCTTATAGGGTTTTATATTTATATTTTACGACTTCTGTGTCAGGCATCTCTTGTTTAACCCTTTAAAGACGAAGCACAGGCTGCTTTTTAAAGACCCAGTCCGCACCGCGCAGTAAACACTTTTCATCTCGGTTATAAAAGTCAAACAGTTTATGGTGTATGTGGAACAAGTCACTGTTTGTTCTCGTCCAAATACGAAACACATAAATACAGTGTGGGCAGAGCGTATAGTTGTTGAATGTTAAACATGTGGGTGCAACACATAACCAGTAGGCTTTAAATGGTTCACACGGTTAACAAGCAATTCTACGCAGGTAGTAATTGTAATGTTCCGTAATTTTGAACTATTTTTATAATCTAAAGATTTTAAAATCTTCAGTGCACCAATCCATCTGCTATAAATCACATACTGACGTCATAACGACTGTTCTATTACATACTGTAGGTGATAAAAGTTTAAAGGATTGTTTAATGTAACTGTGCACTCCGGGACGATGGGCCAGTGTGGCCCGAAACTTGCAGGATTTGACGTATTAGAACACTGTTGTAATTCTAACGAATTTAGTATATTTGTTGGTTTACATTATGGTAATTGAATCACAATGAACGGAATGGGACACGTAAGAAAAGTATCGCCCAAAGGAATTCTGACATGTTAACTGCAGATCGAAAAGCAAAATTTCTCCAGCACGTAAAAGCTATCAAGAAACTACAATAATATTTTTAAAGTAAAAAAACTACGTGATTTTACTGTCTGTTCATTTTTCTCGCTGCTTTTATAACACCTGTCACCATAACGTGGGAATCCACTAGTTACGGGCTAGACGGTTTCGGGTTCAAACCCAGGTAATGGAGAGATTTTATGTATTTATCATTATTTAAGTTTTGTAACCCAAACCAGGCTATTCGTGTGTTGTCGAAATTCACGTAAAAGTGTGACGTTCTGTGTTAACTATTTTCGCAGAATTATGGCGTGATGTCCTAGTCTCAATAATAACATAGCAAGGGAGTGTAAACGTAATATCGACAATGGGGTAAGAGTATCGAATGGAAATTGCTGCAGAAGGGTATATTCGTTCCGAGGGGAAGATTTACTGAAGGCTGTCATCCTCTTTCACGTTATTAATATTACATGCAAGCTAAAAAAAATCTTTATTAAAAATACGCATAATTCACGCTCAAACTGCAGAATTATTGAACGGGTTTATATTAAATTTGGCAATGAGGGAGGTGACGGCCAACACAAATACTAGTCGCCTGAATTTAATTTAGATTCCTGTCCATCGAATATAACTAAATTCATATAAAATACCAATAAAACTCATCGTACAAAGGAAAATGGGAAGCATCAGTCTGCTTAGTACAAAATATAGAAAACCCCCATTTTGATGGGCAAATATTCTTGTAAAAAAAAATTTTAACCTGCGAATAGCTGTCCAATAGAAAGAATATTTTTCTTCTACTCCGCATGCAACGTGGTAACCATTGAAACAGCCCGTTCATGTCTGCCATAAGAGTTCCTAAAAGTACAGAAAATTAAAATTCTCCTCATAAGAGGCCTTGAAAACACAAGGGGGTGTAAAGGTATAGCTTTACTCTTTCTTAACCTCGGCGCTAGATAGAGGTGGAGGGTCAACGCCACGTCCCGGCCGCTTTACACCCCAGGTACCCATTGCACAGAGGCAGGGTGGGTCTCGGTAACGGTCTGGAGGGGTGGGGAAAATCTAGCCCACATCAAGGTTCGAACCCCGAACCATCAAGCCTGTATCGAGTAACAATACATATATAGAGCTTAATTAACATACGTCAGGGAGGAATAGAAAATTGCAAATAACGGAGCTGGAAAGGTGACTGAAGAAAATACATGTATAAGTTGGAATTGAGATTAGAGTGGGTTGTTACTGCGTTTGAATCTGAACTCTTCCCGCATTCATCAACCTAGCTCGGTACCTGCAACATCTACATTTATGACCAACTGTACACGTATTTATTCTGGGAGTGAAACAGTGACCTCAAGTGTAAATTTATAAGGCGAGATTTTGTATTTAATTGGCATAAGTTATAATGAAGTGACATCTAGTGCATCGCCCCACACACATTACGAAGCCAGAGGACTCTCCAGTATTAGTCGGACCAAACACGGTGAAGCATCTCGAATAATGCCCAAGTACAGCTGGGTTCAATAGACCTTTGAAGTATCTTGCCAAAGAGTTTCAGTTCAAATGGAATTCTGCGTGTTCCTAGAAGGTGTTTAATATCTGGAGAGCAGAGAGAGGTATCTCACTGAAGATAAGAACACTTACAGATTCATTGTGCTAATTTGTGGTGATACAAGACAGAAATATGGCAATTCTAGTCTCGCGTCTATTGCACATCGCAACTGCTGCGTTGACCGACATGCTAAGAAAATATATACTATGCTTGTATCCGGCACTCTTACTGCCACTTAACGTCGAGGAGGAAACATGTTCGGAAGCTCGAATTACCGGAATCTTCATTTATTCATGATGTAATACGTGATACCACTGTAAGAAATGCAAAAAGGTGTAGTTTGTGTTCATCGCGTGAAGCGGACGAGAACCTTCACATGTTAACATTTAAAAGTGTATTAGACACACAACAATAAAGATGTGAGACTCGTTGTCCTGATTTTAGACATGATTCAGCTTTTGTGACAGTCCTAATTAGTTTTCGGGATTTAGGACAATTGGACAGTTGCGAGGTTTGACATCATCACGACGATGGTGCTGAAGATTCAGGTTTTCTGCGAGGTTACACTGTATCTTCGGGCGAGTAGCCAGAAATTTCGAAGTGTCGTAGTGCCTCCGAACAGTAAGGAAATGTTCAACCAGCAACACAGTATAACATTTCGAAACATATGGATCTTTAGCAGCAAACTTACATAGCGGAATAACCTGCCGATTAAGGAAGTAAGTTTCAGTATCTTAATACATTTACAGTACACAAATGAGACACGTGTGACATGAAATGTGTTTTGTCTTATCCCAAAACTCTAAAACTCCGTGGCCTTAGTCCGCACGCGAACTATACCGACAGAGCGACCGCCGCCGGTCGGCGAAGTTAGTGCCAACTTTTGCGGATAGAGGGGTGTCACGTGGTCAGCGCAACGGGACCCCAC
>Ga0123354_10018772_pt1 | contig 10855 bp, 5 predicted proteins | sample TergutLab28metaG_2_FD_97872 | JGI IMG/M metagenome (GOLD analysis project Ga0123354, IMG submission 97872) | Labiotermes labralis P4 segment gut microbial communities from Petit-Saut dam, French Guiana - Lab288 P4 | ecosystem: Host-associated > Arthropoda: Insects > Digestive system > Gut ... | reverse complement strand
TATCTCCCCTGTCTCCCCCTCCCCCTCCTAAAAGTATTTCTGGAACTCTTTGAATAAGGGCCACTTTTGCGGGGGGGGGGGGGGAAGAAGTTACTGAACACAAACTGTCTGTCTGATTTTCTCTACTACTTTTCTCTGAAACATTTCTCATTCTAAGAAGAATTCCGCGAGATGTTATCACAAATATACCAAAGTCTTCACGTAAAGTACCCGTTATTCTGTCAATATTAATGAAACTTAAATTTCCTAACAGATTTTCGAAAAAAATACTCAAATACCAAATTTCATGAAAGTCTGTCCAGTGGCAGCCAAGTTGTCCCACGCTGACGGACAGAAAGACATGACGAAGCTAATACTCGCTTTTCGCAATTTTGCGAGCACACCTCATACACACGGAACATGCCTGGATGGCTTACACCATGCTGTTGCTGATGCTGGTGATCTTGGAGGAATAAAAGACAGAAATATACTGGATTTAAATGTCTCTGGTTGAGTTCCAACGGCGAATGTTTGAATGCACATGGACAAACCCCTCACAGGCAGTACGTAGATCGGCAGACCGGCTCTCAGTTGCACTACATTAGACCGCTGTGGCGGGAAAGAAGTGAACCCCCCATTCACACGTGGAACAGACCGCAGCCCACTCGGTATTGCGCGAGGTCGTCGATGTACCAAGGTTGTAAGTGACGTCACTCCCAGATGCTGTACCACTGAACTGACTAAACTGACGTTGGTCTTGTTTCCGACCTGCTGCTGCGAAAAAAGAGGCTTTCAAACGGTCGCGCATGATAACCGGCATAGTACCCACCGTGCGGGCTGGGTGACCAAGAAATGTGGTTCTATTCCCGTTCAGGCAAGAGATCTTCTCCAAAGTGCTCAAACCGGTGGTGGGGGCCAGCCAGTCTCGGATCTCTACACCCGAGGGTAGAGCGGCCGAGACGTGAAACTGATAACTTACCTACCTGGCGTGGCATTCAAGCACAACTTTCAAGACTTCATACGACATAAGCCGAATAATATACAAGAGTGCCTTCTGGAGTGATTTTCTAATCATCACCCACCATCTGAAATTCCTGACGGCTACACTCTCGGTGCAAATGCACCTTAAGCCTTCGAATTCGAAATACTATACTGTGGGAATCATACGACACATAAATACGCTCTGCGAGCAAAATACTGTGGGAATCATACGACACATAAATACGCTCTGCGAGCAAAATACTAAGTTCATTAGGGTTTAAACTGCTGGCGCAAAAGATTTACAGTAGCCACTGTGTTTTTAAAGGGTTACGTCATTCGGTGACGGTACCACCTTTCAGGCTTGCAATTTCAATTTAAAATTACTTCATGGTTAGAAAATGACAACGAAATTTGCCAAAAGACAAATTTACCCACTAAATCTCTCACACACTTTCCGAAACATTAAGCTATACACTATAATGTAATTATAGCAGGTACCGAAACCAACTAGCAGCGTAATTTACGATATTTGTCACTTGCTTTTGTGGATGGAAAGTAATGCCGGTTACTAAAACCAGAAGAAGTCTAATAGGGCCCAAACCTCTATGTGTATCTGAATGGCTCATTGCTCAAGCTCTCAGTCTGACTGACCACCACCACCACCACCTTCTTCTTCTCCTTCTTCTTAGATGGCACTACAGTCCAATATGTACCTTCGTCTCCTTCTGGACTCCTCCCAGTCAGCCCCGTTTCTTGACCTCTCTCTCTCTCTCCATACCGACTGTTTAGATAACACAATAACGCAGCGACATACCAAGTGCGATCTTCCTTCAACAGCAACTGTTCATCAGACACGACGTCACAAAACTGCCTGTTGTTACTGCACGATTTTCACTACGATTCACTAAAGCCTGCGAAGAAAAGCTATCCAAAGAGAGCCGAATTTCTCCGTGGAACCTGAAATCGTTTCTTGGCAAGTCGGCAACACCAAATAACTCCGTTGAGTAGGACCCTCGTCGAGAAGACAAGCCAGTCAGGTATTCACGAAATGCCCCACAATGTATGACACCCAAACTTTATTATCGCGTTAACAACCCGTAACTGGTCCCTACCCTAAGCCAGATGAACCCAGTCTACACTTCACCCTATTCCTTCAAAAGCCAGTTCCACATAATATTCACACCTACATTTGTATTTCCGAAGGGCACCATTCCGTTAGGAAAATTCCACTCACACGGCAGGCATATCGCATTCTCTCCCATGCTCACTACATGCCCCGATGTTGCCGTTATCAGCCTGACAGCAACTGCAGATAACACATTAGGAGCCTCAGCATCACGGAACTGTCCCAACTGTCTCCACTCTTCCGTTAAATGCCCCTTCTTGTGACCAAATATTCCGTCTACCAGCGAAGGGCATTTATGCTCTTACGGAAAACCACAAGGACTACGAATACAGAGCATATACGTGGGTATGTGGGCGTGTGTACCGTACAGTAATGTTATGTTCAACTGACACACAGTTGGTATCGAACATCGAAGCTGGCTTTAAACTCGCGGGTTTCTCTACTGGCAACATCTAGAGTTCACAGGTAGCCGTATGCAGTGACAGTCAACTTACCGCGGTATGCAGTGACAGTCAACTTACCGCGATATGCAGTGACAGTCAACTTACCCCTGTATGCAGTGACAGTCAACTTATCGCGGTATGCAGTGACAGTCAACTTACCGCGATATGCAGTGACAGTCAACTTACCGCGGTATGCAGTGACAGTCAACTTACCGCGATATGCAGTGACAGTCAACTTATCGCGGTATGCAGTGACAGTCAACTTAGTACGAATGTGCAATCCACCACCTTCCTGCACAGAAATAATTAAAACGTTCCAACCACCATATTGCAGGGCAGGTTGAACTATGCAACCCACGCGCATCCATTTTTTGGGTGGAGACGCGGGGTGGGTGAAGAGCCACAAACAACCCTTATTGTGGGCTTTTCGGAGGCCGCGCGTGTAACAATCACAGTAAGTGGTATACCTTAGAGCCTAAATTAATGTGTAATTTTTATGCCGCTTACATTTTGTACAAACGCGGCGGCAGGCCGCATAATAAAACCTGGCCGGCCGCAACTCGGACACCCACGATGTAACGCCTGCCTTGCCGGTAACACACCAAACTGCGTCTATTTGCACAGGTACAGTGAAACAACTTGTGATGCCCAGTGGCCCACAACTGAGGTCAATATTTATTACTTCGCGCACCAAGATGAACGACCAAGGTGATGGAAATGGGCAGGAAAGCCTCTATTCCCATGGCTCTTCTTTTGTGACAAAGGAAAACGCCCTTCTACAACATTCAATCAATCAACCACCCAGCTATTTTAATTGATGGCTAATTTAATATCCTAAGATGGAATTACGACCAGGCACTCAAATTAAGACATACAATACTACATCCAGGAATATAAGCTAACATGTCTGTTGGTTGTTTCACTTATGTGTTCTATGTACGGGCTTCTCTTTCGTAAAGACGTGTATGCTACTTGGCCATCCAACCCGGACTCCGCTTCCTCATAGGCAATGACATCCAACAATGGCACAAAAATGTTCATTTGCGGTTACTTGCATGCGCCGCGAGGGGACAAAGCACAATTCGGGACTCGACTTTGAGGTCCCACAACATGGGGAATAAAAGGGATCGAGAAAAGCATTGTTGAGCCCTGAACTGTACTCATGGTGTACAATACAGCCTTGTCTTTGTAGAAGGGCAAGCATGGGTAACATAAACATGGGTAACATAAACATGGGTAACATAAACATGGAGTCCATCGCCATCACTTGAATACGAAATTCAAGCATTCGCGGAAGAAAATGTTTGTGCTTGCGGACTGCAAAAGACAGTGGTCCTTCATACTTCCGGAATCAACATCACGTTGGGTGTCAATGCTAACCTACCAAGCCTCTCACCTTCATCCGCTCTCTCTCTCTCTCTCTCTCTCTCTCACACACAAATCGTAACCAACAGGACTGGCAATGTACGTATAACGTAACAGTGAAGCGCGTTCGCGTAACCATTATAACTGCGGAAAAGCAAGTATATATCCTGAGTGGATGTTTGTAGCCTTAGTTACCAGCACCCAAAGCGCATTCGCCATTCTTATATCGCAATCTCTGGCCTGTCCACATAATCTCACAAAGTACACGGTACGGCTGTCGGAGCGTGAAGGTCACCACTCACCTCAACCTCGTGCCAAGCTGACGCATAAGTGGAGCTGTAACTCCACTCTCCCATACGCCTTCATGCCGTGTACAGGGACAAATTTACATTTGCTTTCAGTCGCATAAGACGATATTTCGTGAATTCCACCCCCCCACTTTTTTCCATGTTCACTACTGTTTCGATGCTACTGTACCGTAATGGTGAAATCATACAACAGCATTTACAGATAACAACAGGACGCCGAACTATATCATGCTAATCACTTGGACTGCGATGATCGGTCGCAAACTAGTTCGGCACCCAAGTGTTACAGACGTACTTCGCCCGACCTCAAGCAAGATTTGCTTGGCTTCAGAGTCTGGATTACCCCCCCCCCCCCAATAAAACTGTATGTATTCGTTGACAACGAACCAATACCGTGCAGCCGATGCCAATAGATTCAACTGCTCGATCTCTGAATATGCACAAAACATCGTCTTCTGGAATATTCCAACAAAGATACTGCAGCGTGTAACGATAAGATATACACAGTGCAATAGAAAAGCCGAAACACGCATGTGCCAGTACATTACGTACTTTTACTAAACACACTCTTTGCGAATTGGCATGCGCTATCGATAATGACTCCATCCGAAAATATTGTCACGCCACGCGCACCAAACCGAACAGGGAGGTAAAAACTTTCTCCTGTATTTCCTTAAATAGAGACGTACACGACTTGAAATACTGCACTCCATAAGGTGACAATGTGAGCATCTGAGATACAGAATCAAATGAATGGATGACAGCGAAATGTAAAAAAGTAGGAGATACGCAGGTGTAAGTGGTCGTAGTCCGCCGTATGGCCCCACCCTGTCCCTTTTCCCGCAGGGACCGAAGAGTGGCTGCTCGGCTAAGATTCAAACCAGGCACCTCCGTCCAACAGCGCTGACCGCCTACGCCATGCTGCTGGGCTGTTTTATATCAAACCCGTACACCTCCACGCGATCCACATTACATGCTATACACCAACTGTTTGCAGGAGACGCCGCTCTTGAAACAACGTTAATTCGGGGTCGAGCCTCATATGAAATAACACTTGCACCTTTACGAATAATTGTCGAAGTATAATTCGCCTTATAACTTTGTAACAGCGCGCAACCGACATCGTTCGAGCACTTTCCAGTTTAAGTATCCAAACGGTGAGACCCCTCTGTTACGCCCCCGATTTCATTCAAGTTTAACACCACACAAACCTAACACGTTTCCTAATGCAGCCTCTATGCAACATTTTTGAAGCACCAAGTTGCTGCAACCATTACGGCCTCACGTGCACGCACACTGCAAGCCACTCCGCCGTATCCTCCAAGGCTACTTGCTACTGTTCAACCCATGGCTGACTAACGCCTGAAATATGCCAAGCAAAATGTCTGGCACGTTTCAGCCGACACCTCACGTCCTATCGGATAACCTCAATTAGCTTTCCTAACATAGATGACAAGACAGCACGAATGGGTTGTGACTTCCCTTCAAATATTTTTATTTTGTACAATGAACCAACAAATGCACAATTAATTGACAAATTATTATACCGCTCCTACATGGTTCATTGTGGGCCCGGTAGCTCAGTCGGTATAGGGACTGGCTACGGGCTGGACGGTCCGGGGATGGAATCCCGGTGGGGGCGATATTTTCCGCACCTGTCCAGACCGGCCCTGGGACCCACCCTGCCTCCTGTACAATGGGTACTGGGTCTTTCCCGGGGGTAAAGTGCAGCCGGGGCGTGACGCTGACCCCTTACCCCTTCTAGTGCGGTGGTCAAGAAAGAGTATAGCTATACCTCTACTCCCCCTATGGGCCGTACGGCCTGTACAGAACCTCAGTGCCTGTACAAGGGTGCACTTTACCTTTTTTACTTACACGGTTCATTGTACAAAATAATAAAGATGCACGGTACAAGTGTTAAAATAAAATCCCCTTCGTATTGTTATAAATAAAAGTAAGACAGCCCGTGCAACAGCACCACGTCATGAAGGAGTCTGGATGGCGTGGAGGTAAAACTCCATGTAACTGTCATCTCCACAATATATTGCTGGTTTCTTGGTAACTTCATCTGTTCATCGTAAATTACATTAATTTAACGAAACACAGGCACAACGCAGTTTACACAAATACTGTTAAATGAGGTAAACAAAATGGGGGGAGGGGGAACAGCCACATGAGTCCCCAGACAGAGAAAGAGCGAGAGACATAATGCGTCTGGGCCTTAGAAAACACAAGGGGGTTGATCTGTCCTTAACACAACAACTAAATGAGGATTTTTATTGGAAATGGCCACGTCCGAACACCTCTAATCTACAATTCCCTGCTGTGTTTGGGAGGAAACCGTTTCAATTATTACCCATAATGGAAAGGTCGCTGCTGTACGTTGCCCTATATATACATGCATTTACTGCACCATCAACACGAGTTCAATTAAATCATATATCCTTCCCCACCATTTTACGGATATCCCTGGGGATTAATTGATTTTAGTAATTCTTATGAGAATTTACGATCCATCAAAGACACAACAAACATTGTTTATATTGGAGTTTAAATCACTCTCCGAGGAAGTCGAATAAAAATCGCATGACATAAAACATCGAACACCAGGACATACGAACAAAGAGCGCCTCCCACTCTCTATATACATCGAAGGATTGCATCTTCACCTGTTACTTGCAAACGTGTACCAACGTGCACAACGAAGACATGCATGTGTTATCACAGCCGTTTGTACTGAGACGCTCCACAGCTGTACAAGAAAACTTGCCTTCTTACAGACTTCAGAAACCGTGGCCAGCCCTCAACAGCAGGCCTGTCCGCCTACTCATATCCCTTGACACAGTTCCTTAGCAACGAAAAGCTTCAACAAGTGATGGCACAGAGAGAGACGACGCTAATGTTTTGACTTCCTGGCCGTCCGCCTGAGGCTTGAAGGAACATCGCAGCACGGATGGCAACATTTGTACTAAAATGTACATCCAAGTGGCAAGTGGATACTTTAAAACACAAATTCCATTATTACACAACTCGTACTTCAGTTTTACAGTGACGATACTGTGACAGCTATCATTAAGAACCCGTATTTCTGGTCATCTTCCGTAAGAAGTGCCATGACGCCTAACAACTTCCCCAATATGACGCATGTAAAGGGCGTTTGTTTAACTTAAAGTCACTTGATTAGTGCACTCACGACGTTTAGCGGATGGTTGGATGATGGATGCGTCCGTGTGTGCAGACACTGCCGAATGGGCAGACATGAACGGGTTGTGTAGGTGGGTAGCGCACAGCTACTTAAGCAGTGAGATACACACAGGTAGATGGATGGGTGCGTGCGTGCGTGCGTAGAGAGAGTCATTGTTGAATGGGCAGACATGAACAGGTTATTAGGGGGGTAGGAATAAAACTATAAACGAAGACAGACAGAATGGTGGGTGGATGGATAGATGGGTGCGCGAGCTAGCGTGCGTGCGTTGAGAGCGTGCGTGCGTGGAGAGACGGCTGGATGGACAGGCATGAACAGGTTGGTACGCAGGTAGGCTGTACGCTATATAGAGACAGGGAACACTAAGAACAGATAAGTGGGCGGATACGCAGAGTGGAGGGTTTCGGTAAAAGTGGAATCGCTCTTTGTAAAGCGCAGATCTTCCAACAGCGAAATGCACTAGTCGTTTAGCTCGTGCCCAGCGCAGGCTTACGGTCCCTGTGGGGGCAGCGTTTTGTGGTGAAAATGGTCAAGGGCAGCCGAGCACTTTCGGGCCCCAGTTCCACCGAGGCCAGCGCCACGATTAATTTACTGAATATGAACTCTGACCCAAGTGATCGTTCCACTGCCATGCGGAAGGTCCGGTGATCAAGTTCCAAGGCTATCTATTCTAACTAGTGTTATTTCGGTCCTTTTTCTGATAACGGTCCAAAGGCTGTCCCCATAAAATTAAATTGAAGCATTTAGAGCGGTCACACTGTTAGAAGGCCGGTACCAGAGGCCGCGCGGTCTAAGGCGTGGGTCTGCGGCCGCTCGCCTGCTGAGATTGTGAATTCGAATCCCACCGGGGGCACGGATGTTTGTCTGTTGTGAGTGTCGTGTGTTGTCAGGTAGAGGTCTATGAGACAAGCTAAATCACTCATCCAGAGGTGTCCTACCGACTATGATGCGTAGTTGTGTGCTCTAGAAACCTCGTGAATGAGGAGGCCCTGGCCCATTGGGGGGGGGGGGGGTTGGGCCAAGAAGACAAAATAACAAATACTGTTAGAAATATTAAAGGCAATGATTTAAAAATAATCAGGCGCAGACAAAAGAACTTCTCGAGCTTCAAAAAAATTGGCCATGATTCCAAAATTAAGACAGAGCGGGGTATTTCCACCTAAACTGCGGTACTGGGAGTGTTTTCGATTTTGGTCGACAGCAAGAACGCGGGCAAGCGCATCGCAACGAAAGCCGTCTATAATATACTACAGCACATTCCTGTAACGTCGGCCATTTGTTCATACATAACGATACACGGGGTCGGATTCCCCATAGACTTCTCGGTCTACCTTCCAGTAACATTGTTTTCGAAATGGCCGTCGGGTCCGAGTTACCCTCATTCTACATGAATGTATGCTTAATCCAGGATGAAGCGACCTGACACTAAGGATGGCCATTAAAAAGAACCTGAAGCTGAAGGTAAAGGTAAAGTTCACCCAAGAACAGGCCACAAAGGCCCAGAGCGGGAGTAGAGGTATAGCTCTACTCTTTCTTTAACCTCGACGCTAGATGGGGTGGATGGTCAACGCCACGCCCCGGGCGCTTTACCCCCGGGAAAGACCCGGTACCCATTGTATAGGAGGCTGGGCGGGCCCCAGGACCGGTCTTGACGCGGTGCGGAAAATCTCTCCCCCACTGGGATTCGATTCCCGGACCGTCCAGCCCGTAGCGAGTCGCTATACCGACTGAGCTATCCCGGCCCCAGTTAAAAGAACCTGAGCATAACAAAACTTCTTGATCAGAAAACATACAGCCTAGAGGATCTGACGTCCCGATGAAGCAGTATCCAGTTACCAGTATCAAGCGGTACCTTCCTGCAAGGGATTAAATTTCTGTTCCTTACGGTTTCGTCGTAGGCGGGTTTTACTGTACTACTTGGAGATGTCACGTTTCTCTGTATTAGCATGAAGTACTAACAATTTCAACTCTACGACAGCCATACACGTCATGACATGAAGTCTGGCTACAGGTAGGCTTATAACTCTCAAATGTTTGTTACGTTACACGAACAAACCTCACCAACACACTTCCCCACTAGTTTTCTGGAATCAGACTGCATTCTGTGTGGATTACTGTCGTCACAACAAAGATCAAAGGACCATTATATTTCGCGCTCTCTCTATCCCTCCCAGATTTGTTTCAGTAATGTCTTATAATACGGTACTATACTCTCGCTACGGGCTGTACGGTTCGGGGATCGAATCCCAGTGGGGGGCGAGATTTTCCGCACTCGTCCAGACCGGCCCTGGGCCCACCCAGCCTCCTATACAACGGGTACCGGGTCTTTCCCGGGGGTAAAGCGGCCGGGGGGGGGGGTGGCGTTGTTCGCCCAGTCCATCTAGCGCCGAGGTTAAAGAAAGAGTAGAACTATACCTCCACTCCCCTTCAGGGCCTTTGTGGCCTGTTCTAGGGTAAACTTTACCTTTTACCTTTCACTATGCACCTAAATTCTGCATTTCATTTCACTGCATTGCCCCAATGCCCACTGCCCGGCTTTGTCACAATGGCAACTAAGATCACTAAAGGGACACTACCGAGTGTCTTCAGGGGTTTCATTTTGTTCTCAGAAAAAAATTATCATTATTTCCTTTGATGTCATTAACAAGACTGATATTTTTAAAGGAAAGGCAGTACATTTTCTGGGAGGTAGGGGCCTTCTTCAAATGTACCTCTCCTCTAGGCCTCGACGTGGTGTAGGAATCAACATGTTCACTTCTGAGAATCAGTCTCAGAGCAATTCACACCTCAAACCTCTGACTGACGAAATGCCACAGCAAACACAATCTCAATACCAATTCCTGTCTACAGAAAAAGTTATTAATGACTTGTTTTCTAAACTGCCACTCGGGCAAGTCAGTCTCAACAGGGCCTGGGAAACTCACTCACAACCGGCATGCCGAGACTCACGTGGCTTTGCAAACCGGGTTTCAAAACAGCAAACAAATAAAATAAAACTCAGAACTCTTCGACTGCCTAATATTCTCTCTGACCGACCACATTCAATAAAATTCACACAATTTATTATTAACTTCAGGATAATATGTCAGCACCATATATAGCGGAAAATACTTGAAAATCAAAGGCAAATTTAGCTTACTTTACAAGTGCTTAAGAAAGCAACGCAGAATATTGCGAATAGGAACAACAAATCGTGCGAGCAGTCGGTTTTCATGTCTAGTGAGTAATGGACGGGGCACGCGGTAGCGAAGTTGGTTGAGGCACTGCACTATACGCCGGTCGGACTATGGCCCTGGGGTTGACTCAGCCTCTATAAATGAGTACCAGGAATATTTCCTGGGGGGTAAAGGTGGCCGGTGCGTAGAGCTGACAACATTACCACCTTCATGTGCCAATTGTCTTGAAATCTGGGAGCCTCAACCTCCTGGAACCCTCACGGCCTGTCCAG